>ERZ826613.4533-NODE-4533-length-10183-cov-3.262737_pt1 | contig 10183 bp, 11 predicted proteins | sample MGYA00519925_ERZ826613 | MGnify/ENA primary metagenome ERZ826613 (study PRJEB31778, sample SAMEA3449236) | human gut metagenome | biome: human gut; feature: human-associated habitat; material: faeces | place: United Kingdom | collected 2010/2012 ... | reverse complement strand
TCCGTTTAGTTTCGTATGTAATTCCTCTAACGTGATTTCTTTTCCTCGTAAGATCTTAGAGATCTCATTCCATGCTTTCACATGTTTATCATTGTCAAAAAATAATGTTCCATTGAAATCAAAAATGATTCCCTGATATTCCATTTCTCATTCCTCCATTGCAATTTTACAGTTCTTTTGTCTTGCTTGCTTTGCGATACCAGTCTGTCTTTGGAATTCCTTCTTTATCCATACGTTCTCCTACACCTTTTAAGCAGAATCTTGAAGTACCTTTTTCTCCTGTTTCATTATGAAATATATCATTTTCCCCATCATAATATCTGATAAAACGGCTCTGATAATAGTTGATTCCAAGATAATCATTGTAAGATGCATCTTCTTTTAAGATCTCCATATCATCTTTGCTTGCATGAAAGCTTCCGTTGTTTAACTCTACCAAACGATTGATGATCTCCATTGTTTCATCCCTATATTCCCTTCATAGCCTGCTTCTTTGTATGCAATAACAGCTTTTGCATGAGCCACCATCATATTGTGCATTAACTGGATCGCACTTGCCATATCATATTGTACACCATTCGAGAAGGTTCCTTCAATATATATATTGGTTGCAACCGCCCAGATCTCGGTGACATGCTCCCACCACTTAAATCCCTGATTTTGAAGTGGGGGCTTCTTGCTCAATGGCTCTACTGAGCCAAGTATCTACAAACTATATTATGTTAAAAATCCTTGATCTTTCTCTATATTCTTCTTTTTAGGAGCGGCGAGCTTTTTATTGCATAGGGGATTCCATCGGATTTTCCTAGGATAAAAATCCCGGATCTTTTATTTTGATCCGGGATTGTGTATACTATATACTTTTTTGTTTTCTTATACATAAATATAATCTGTCATAACTGGCTGCATGCCATTGTCCTCGATCATTTGATAAATCTCATCAACTGATCTTCCATCACTGATCTCGAACTGTTCATCACCTTTTTCTTCTTCCTGACTGTGTCCACCGATTCCAACATTTACTCCTGCTGAAATCTTCGTCGCTGCGATCTGAATGATGTTGTCACGGAATCTTTCACATTCACGTGTTGAGATCGTAATGCTTGCAAATGGCATAAAGATTCGATATGCACAAATGATCTGTAGAAGCTGTGGTTCATGAACATCTTTTGGATTGATCTTATCGTTATTAATGATCGGACGTAATCTAGGACATGAAAATGCGATTTCTGCATGTGGATATTTTTTCTGTAAAAGATATGCATGCATTCCTGTTGCCAGTGCATCTTTTCTAAAATCATCCAATCCTAAGAGAGCAGCAAATCCGACACCTCTCATTCCACCCATGATCGCACGTTCCTGAGCATTGAGACGGTATGGGAAGATTCTCTTTCTTCCACCCAAATGCAGTGTCTTATATTTGTCTGAATTATATGTTTCCTGGAAGACTGTAACAAAATCTGCCCCACATTCATGCAGATATGCATAATCTTTAGAATCCATTGGATATACTTCAAGACCGATCAGTTTAAAATATTTCTTCGCGATCTTACATGCTTCTCCTATATATTCAACACTTGATTTGTTTGGACTTTCTCCAGTCAGGATCAAAACTTCTTCCAATCCTGTCTCTGCGATCGCCTGCATTTCTTTTTCAATCTCTTCTGCATTAAGCTGTGCACGTTTGATCTTGTTGTGGCAATTAAATCCACAGTAAACACAATAATTTTCACAGTAGTTTGCAATATATAACGGAGTAAAGATCGCTACAGAGTTTCCAAAATGTTTTCTTGTCTCTTTCTGTGCTTTCTGTGCGATTTCTTCCAAAAACGGCAATGCCGCTGGCGATAATAAAGCTTTGAAATTATCAACAGAACAAGTTTCTGCTGCCAATGCTTCTTTGACATCTTTTGCTGTATAAATGTCTGCATCATAGCTGTTCATCTCTGCGATGACACGGTCCATGATATCTGAATCAATCGCTTCCATATCATCCGTATATTTCATATGATCTGTATTCTCATCAATTCTTACACTCATGATTAATCCTCCAAAAATCCTGTTAATGGTGATGATGCGCTAGAACCTTTTTCAATGACTCTTCCAAGTCCTGCCAGATATGCGCTTCTTCCTGCCTCAATTGCTTTCTTAAATGCTTCTGCCATGGCTGGAATATCACCTGCAGTTGCGATTGCTGTATTCGCCATCACTGCAGCTGCACCCATTTCCATTGCTTCACATGCCTGAGATGGTTTTCCGATTCCTGCATCTACGATGATCGGAAGATCGATCTCATCGATCAAAATCTGGATAAAGTCTTTCGTACAGATTCCTTTGTTAGATCCAATTGGAGACCCAAGAGGCATAACTGCAGCTGCCCCAGCATTTACAAGATCTCTGGCTGCATTTAAGTCTGGATACATATATGGCATAACAACAAATCCTTCTTTGGCAAGGATTTCTGTTGCCTTGATCGTTTCATAGTTATCTGGAAGCAGATATTTAGAATCATGAATAACTTCAATCTTAACGAAATCCCCGCATCCTACTTCTCTTGCAAGTCTTGCAATACGAACTGCTTCTTCTGCATTTCTTGCTCCAGATGTATTTGGAAGAAGTGTGACACCTTCTGGAATATAATCAAGAATATTAGCTGTATCATTTGTGTTCGTTCTTCGAAGTGCTAATGTAATGATCTGTGCTCCTGCATTCTGCACTGCTGCATTGATCAGATCTAAGGAATATTTTCCTGATCCTAAGATAAATCTTGAATCAAATTCATGTCCACCGATGATTAACTTGTCCTGTTTCATGTTATTCTCCTTTATATATGCATAATTTTCTTATCTCTTTGTACCTGTTATCTTCAGATCATCCGCCACCGACAAAGGCTACGATCTCTAATGTGTCACTGTCACTTAAGATCACATTCGCATATTCCCCTTTAGGAACGATTTCTCCATTTCTTTCCACTGCGATTCTCTTATCTGAAAATCCTTCCTGTGTTAAGAAATCAGATAATGCGACAGGGTCTTTTAATGTTTTTGTCTCTCCATTTAATCTCATCTGCTTTCCTCCTTGACTGACTTTCCTTTTATCTTTAAAAGGAACAAAAAAAGGGTCCACAAAGAAGCATCACACCCGAGGTGGTGTGCCCCTTCATGGACCCGATAGTTCAGATTCACTCTTGTTGTAGATTATCATATTGATATTTTTTTGTCAAGTGATTATTGCATTTTGTTTTTTGTGTGATATAATATCTTTGTGCTTTAATCAGCACTTTGACATTTGTTTGAATCCTCTTTGGCATTTTATATGCCAGGGGGATTTTTTATTTCTTGATCGTTATATTTTTATTCCAGATTTAATATTTCAAAAACTTTAACCCTTTTCTTTAACCAATTCAAATATAAACAAAATAAAAAAGCTACAAACCGCATAAATACGAAGTTTGTAGCTTATGACTCCAACGAGAATCGAACTCGTGATTCGACCTTGAGAGGGTCGCGTCTTAACCGCTTGACCATGGAGCCAGATTTATATTCGAGGTGGTCTGTTGCAACCACCTCTATCTATTATACATATTATTTTTGTAATGTCAAGAACTTTTTTAAATTAAATTTCTTATTTTCAGATAGTCCAAAATCATTTTTACACATCCATCGATTCCAAGGATTCCTTCGTCCAGACATAATTCATATCCATTGGACATTCCCCATATTTCATTTGTGTAATATTTATGAAATTCATAACGTTTTGAATCTTCTGTTTCTATTTCTTTTTCAGCTTGTTCTTTGCTTATTCCAAGATATTTCATAAGATTTTTAATTCGAATGTTCTTGTCTGCATGCATAAAAATTCTTACCGTATTCGGACGTTCCCTGAAAAGATAATTTCCACAGCTATCCATCACGACGCCTCCCGTATTACCAATAATCTTTTTGATAATCCCGAAAGGCACATCATTAGAACTTACATTCTCACTCATTGCGATCGCATATAACAGACTGTTTACTTTTCTGTCATTAAAAAATGCATTTAATTCATCATAATCATCCGTTTCTTCTACTATTCTTAGAAGATGTGCCTTGTCATAAAGTGGCAATTCAAATTGTCTTCGAATTTTTTCTGCTACTTTATCTCCCATTGTTCCATGTTCTCTTCCGATCGTGATGATCATTTTCTCATCTGCCATGATTTCTTCCTCCTATTTTAAATAAGCTGAGCAAATCCTGATACAAATACAACAGTCAAAAGTCCTGCTACTGCTACTGCCAGACTGCTCATTGCACCTTCGACTGGTCCCATCTCAATTGCTCTTGCTGTTCCGATCGCATGAGATGCTGTTCCAAGTGCCAGGCCTTTTGCCAATGGATTTTTTATTTTAAAGATATGGAATACTGTATCTGCGATCACATTTCCAAGAATTCCAGTAATAATGATCACTGCAACTGTAATTGTCACGATTCCACCTAATTCTTCTGATATTCCAATTCCGATCGCTGTTGTGATCGATTTAGGAAGCATTGTTACATACTGTTTGTGGTTGAATCCAAATAACATACAAAGAACAAAAATTCCTGTTAAACTTGCTAATGTTCCTGATAATATTCCACAAACAACTGCAACCTTATTTTTCTTTAGTAATTCTAACTGCTCATATAGAGGTACAGCAAGACACACTGTTGCTGGCGTCAACAAATAAGATATGTATTTCGCACTTGCGTTATATACTTCATAACTGATTCCAAATACTTTCAATGCCAGGATCACAATAACTATAGATACTAATAATGGATTTAATATTGCTAATCCCAGCTTTCTCTTTAAAAATAGTCCGATCTCATATGCGATCAAACTGATCGTTACTCCTGCAAACAATGATTGTCTGAACATTTCATTCATTTTTGATTCCTCTCTTCTGTGCTATCATTTGTGCTATTTTTCCTGTGACTACCATAACAAATATTGTGATCACTACAGTTATGACTAGTATTGGCAGTAATAATGGCTGTAAAACTTTCCACGAATCAATTAATCCAGCTGCTGCTGGAATAAACATAACGGGCATGATCTCAATCAGAAAAAATGCTGCCTCTTTAACTTGACTCGTCTTCAAAATACCAGTCACCAGACATAACAACATTAACACCAGTCCATACACACTTGCCGGAATTGGCAATGGTATGAACATCTTAAGCACTTCTCCCAAAAAAGAGAGTAGTAAAATAATCATAAATTGTCTAAGAAATTTCATACACTCCTCCAGTTTTTCATATTAAGTCTTTTTTCTTGTATACAATATTATGGTACTACCAACTTTTAATGTCAATACTTTATTTATTGTCATTTTTAAAAAAAATAGAATCCTGCATCGACAGAATTCTATTTTTTCACCTAAATTATTTTACAACTTTTGCAGCTTTGGAATTGATATATCCAATGAATTTTCCTGATTTGGTATACAATGCAAGATATTTGTTTCCATTTTCATGTTTATATCTGTATTTTGCCACATATGTCTTTTTATAAACTTTTGTTTTGGATTTCTTCCATTTGAAATTCTTATATAGTTTATATTTTTTACTCTTGATCTTTACACGTTTTCCATAAGTGTATGCTTTTCCCTGCTCTGGCTGTGTTGCTGATCCTAATCGTTTTACCGCTTTCTTATTAATGTACCCAACAAATTTACCACCTTTTGTATAAAGAGCAAGATATTTATTTCCATTCTTATGGTCATATCTATATTTTGCTACATATGTCTTTTTATAAACTTTTGTTTTGGATTTCTTCCATTTGAAATTCTTGTAAAGTTTATAATTTTTCTTTGTAACTTTCACTCGGTAATTATAACTGATCGCAGGTCCCGCTGCTGTTCTTGTATATACAACTTTCTGTACTGTATTACCTTCCTGTGTTCCCTTTAATGTCATGTTATATTTTTTATTCTTTGGATAATATCCAGAAAATTTTGGTAATGTGATCTTGCGGGTCTTTCCTACTTCAACTTTGACATACTGGGTAGGATATACTTCTTTTCCATTTTTATCAACGATCTTCAATGCTATGATCTGTTCTTTTCCTTTGGATACAGAATCTTTGTAGAACTTCAATGACTGCAATGGATATCCGTTAATATCAAACAGTGCCTGATTATCCCAGCTTGTTCCACCCCATGCTGCTTTTCCTTTGTAATACATTTTAGAATCTGGAAAATATCCAAGTGCACCTTTCGATGCCCATCCTGTACCATACTGATCTGCGATCTGCTTATTATATTCCCAGTTTTTCCATCCTGCTTTTACTGGAATCCATGCACCTTCCCAATAGAATGTACCTAATCCATTATCCTGTGATAACACGGTATCATAAAGATCTGTAAGTTCATTTACCTGTCCTTGTGGTCCTACTTCATATGCACCTGTATTTGTACTGTCTCCGATAGAATTTGGTGTACCGTCTCCATCATTTAAACTATTAACCCAGCTTGTCTCAAATACTGCAAACATCTTTCCATAGGAAGCGGCCAGTGTCTGCACATCTTTCAATGTCTTTGGCGTATTTGCTTTTGCTGCAATGGACCAGAATGGATAATATGAAGATCCTAAAACATCATAGTCCACATTATCTCTCTTCCATGTATTCATGATCGTTTTGTATTTCCATACATTTGGTGTTTCAAGATGTAATGCAACCAAAGCCTGCGGTGTATATTCTCTGACTGCTTTAATTCCGGCTTTTAAATATTTATTTACTTCTGTTGATTTCTTTTTATCTCCCCAGATGACATTAAAAGATTCTCCTTTGTCTCTGTTAGAGTATATTCCAAGAAGTCCGTTGGTAATTTCATTTCCTACCTGAACCATTCCAATGTTTGCCCCAGCATCTTTAAATTTCTGAATAGATTCTTTGGTGAAATCATATACATCTGAACACATCTTTTCTGTATTATTTACATCCTTTTTCCATGCTTTTGGAACTAACTGAACCGCTGGTTCTGCCCAGAAATCCGAATAATGAAAATCAAGCAGAACTTTCATATCATATTGGGCTGCCTCTTTTGCGATCTCTACACCTGTGGAAACATCATTTCCACCACCGCCATAGGTTTTCCCATCTGCATTAAACGGATCATTCCAGATCCTGATCCTGATATAGTTGATTCCATTATCATGAAGTACTTTTAATAACGGTGTCTCATTTCCTTCATAATCATAATATTTCACTCCTGCTTTCTTTAATGCAAGATAAGATGAAATATCCATTCCTCGGATAGAACTCTCAGACATTCCTTTGACTTTTTTGATCGTTACTTTTTGATCTTTTAATCCTGTATCTCCACCGTATTCCCATGGATCTTTGTAGCTGCTTACATCAACCTGATTTCCTTGTGCATAAGCAAAGATTGCAAGTGAAGACATTGCTTGTCCATTTTCATCAAAGAATGAGTCCCATGCCCCGACAAAATCTGCATCATCGTAGATCAATCCACCTGCATTTTTCTCATTGATCGTTGCCTGAAGATAATCATAAATGCTCTTTGTCTGTGTCGTTATACTGGCTTTTCCTTCTGAATCTTTCCATGGACATTTGACACTGGAAATGATCATCTGCTTTCCTGCTGCCTTTTCTTCTACTGTATTCTTTAATGTTTTTACATAATTGTCATTGTGTGTATCAGGATAGATGTTTACTCCAATATAATCATAATCAACATCAGCATTTCCTAATTTTCCAATGATCCATTGAATATCTGAAGCATCTGTTGTTAGTGCCGATACACTAACAGCCGGTTTGATTCCTTCTTCTCTGATCATTTTCGAGATTTTGCTCATTGCAACAAAGCCTTCCCATCCATCTCCACTACTCATATTTAAGAAATTATAGTTTACTTCATTTCCGATCGTGATCATCGTTGGGACTGCATCTGCTGCCTTCAATTCTTTGATGACGTTTTTTGTATACTCCAGTGCCTTTTTTTCTGCTGAATCAGTATCCCAACCATCTGGTAATTTCTGCACCCCTGCATACGTTATATCATCAGAATATAACAATGTAACATTTGTTTTTAATCCTGCTTTCTTGGCTTCTTTTAATGTCTTCTTAGCGTTTTCTAAAGACAGATAGCTTTCATTACCCTCTTTATCTTTTGTTGGATTCACTGCAACTTTCACAGAAATCGTATTGATTCCCTGTGATCTTACATATTCAAACACATTGGAAACTTCGATTCCTTTGTAATTTTTCCAGACTTTTTTCCACGCATTTTTTTGCAATTGATAATGGGAAAAATCTGCTCCTAAAACCGTCTGACTGCTGATTCCATTTATTTTCTTATACTGTGACATATCATTCGTATCACTGCTTATTGTTTCTGCCTTTGACTCCGCTTTTACGTTATGTGCAAACATTGTCATGGATGTTAATCCTGTTGAAACAGTTAATGTTGCTGCCATCAATGTTGTCAATATCTTTTTAACTTTGTTCATTTAACTTCTCCTTCCCTATCCTTTGTTATTTTTTCTTACATTTTAACGCATGTAAATCATAAATGTGAATAAATCCTTCTGAAATTGTATTCCTTTTGCACTTTCATATTTCCATGCCTGTCCTGGCACTCCATAAATATAATATGCAGATGATGTCAACCCTCCTCTCTCTAATCGTTCTCTCTTAAACCAGTTTCCAAAAGAGCTGGTTGGTCTGCTCTTGATCGGATGAGAATCTAAGACCAGATATTTTTTTGTCTTGGGATTAAAATCAGCAACTGTTACATAATGTCCTGGTACATGCGAGATTGCTACACAACCTTTTTTCAGATATTCTCTTACTTCTGATGTACTGTAAGTTGTCTTAATATAAGTGAACCCATATGTGTCTCCAAATTTCTTCGCTGCCGCCTTAAAAATCCCATCATGTGTTCCGGCACCTATGATCCTGTAATGTTTCTCCACTGCATAATCTGCAAACAACATTGGATCAACAAATTGTCCATTCAATGCATATACTGCATTTGTGATCGCCACAACTCCGCAGCCTGCTGCTGCCATTTTCCCACTGTAATCCGAAACATTTCCATAATCTTTTCTGGCCCATGCAGGATCAAACTGCATAAAATCACGATACGGATATACATTTTTATTGTTAAGACGCATTACCTGCCATTGATAGGACTTCTGTGCTGCTTCTTTCTGTGGTTTTGTGAAACAGTTGTTCATATCTTTTATTTTACCGTCTGTCAAGGTACCATTTTCATCCATTGACAGATATTTTTCATTTTTCATATTTTTGATATAAAAATGATCGTACTCACGTATTAGTTTCCATGTGTGATCTTCTTTGCTTTGATTCAAAATCGAAACTTGATATTTCTGATCTCCCAGAAAAATGATCTGTACACGAATTCCTTCTCCAGAAGCTTTATTTTGTATCCAATAAGTTCCATTTCCTAGCAACTGTTTTTCATTCCCATTATATGGAATAGCTTCCTTATGATACAAACCTCTATCAATCCATCCAATTCCATATGCTTTCTTTTTCTCATAGATCACCTGAACATGATCGGATGTTTTACTAACCACGATCACTCCTGAATATCTTGGCGCTACCCCTATCTTTTTACTTCCTGAAGATGTTTCAAAAACATTCATCTTTTTTTTCAAAAATGCATAACTCTTTTTGAATGAACGATCATAAATCTTCCCAGCAAATTCATCATAGACCGTCTGGGGATTATCAAAATATCCTGGCTGTGCTGCCTGTATTTTGATGCCTGAGATCATGCAAAGAACAAGGCATATCACTACACAGATCCTTCTCTTATTTTTCCTGTATTGTTTTGTCATTTGATTTTCCTTTTATTTTGTTAATTCTATTGACAGTATATCATTTTCATGATAAATTATTAATCAGTTCTGCTGCTGTGGCACAGGAGGTAGCGCACCTCATTGGTAGTGAGGAGGTCACGGGTTCAACTCCCGTCAGCAGCTTTATAAAGAAGACTTAAAACATCCGTTTTAAGTCTTCTTTTTATTTTTCTTATCTTTACTTTAACTTTCCTGATCATTCCTGATCTTCCTGCGAATCCTCTGAATCGCATTATCAATGGATTTATCACTTTTTCCAAGTTTTTTTGCAATCGTTGCATATGTTTCTCCATTCAGATAATGATACATCACCT
>ERZ826613.4515-NODE-4515-length-10212-cov-3.904795_pt1 | contig 10212 bp, 9 predicted proteins | sample MGYA00519925_ERZ826613 | MGnify/ENA primary metagenome ERZ826613 (study PRJEB31778, sample SAMEA3449236) | human gut metagenome | biome: human gut; feature: human-associated habitat; material: faeces | place: United Kingdom | collected 2010/2012 ... | reverse complement strand
CGCTGCTGGGCGTGACGGGTTCGGGAAAGACTTTCACGGTGGCCAACGTCATCGCCGAACTCAACCGCCCGACACTCGTCCTGAGCCACAACAAGACCCTCGCCGCACAGCTCTACGGCGAGTTCCGCAACTTCTTTCCCGACAACGCCGTCGAGTATTTCGTCTCCTACTACGACTATTACCAGCCGGAGGCCTACCTCCCGGCCACGGACACCTATATCGAGAAGGACCTCTCGATCAATGCCGAGATCGAGAAGATGCGGCTCAACACCGTGGCCACGCTGCTCTCGGGACGCCGCGACGTAATCGTCGTGTCGAGCGTCTCGTGCCTCTACGGATGCGGCAACCCCGCGGACTTCCACGCCACGGCGATCCACATCGAGGTCGGGCAGGTGGTCAGCTACAAACACTTTCTCTACAAGCTCGTCGAGGCACTCTACACGCGCACCGAGCGCGAACTGGAACCCGCGACCTTCCGCGTGAACGGCGACACGGTCGATATCATGGCCGCCTTCGGGGAGTTCGGCAACCAGTGTTTCCGCGTGATGTTCTTCGACAACGAGATCGAGGCCATCCACTCCATAGACCCCGTGACGGGCCAGCGCATCCACTCGCTCGACAACCTCACGCTCTACCCCACGAACCTCTTCGTCACCACCAAGGAGCGCATCAACTCGGCCGTGCAGCAGATCTACCTCGACCTGGGCAAGCAGATCGAATACTTCGAGCGGGCCGGACGCATGATGGAGGCACAGCGCATCAAGCAGCGCGTCGAATACGACCTCGAGATGATCAAGGAGCTGGGCTACTGCTCCGGAATCGAGAACTACTCGCGCTACTTCGACGGACGCGCCGCCGGCACGCGCCCCTTCTGCCTGATCGACTACTTCCCGAAGGATTACCTGCTGGTCGTGGACGAGAGCCACGTGACGCTGCCGCAGGTCCACGCCATGTTCGGCGGCGACCGGGCCCGCAAGGAGAACCTCGTCGAATACGGGTTCCGGCTCCCGGCAGCCAAGGACAACCGCCCGGTGACCTTCGCCGAATTCGAGCAGCTGCAGGGGACGTCGATCTACGTGAGCGCGACGCCCGCCGACTGGGAGCTGATGAAGAGCGAGGGGGTGGTCGTCGAGCAGCTCATCCGCCCGACGGGTCTGGTGGACCCGCCGCTGGAGGTCCGCGTGACGGCCAACCAGATCGATGACCTGATCGAGGAGATCGACAAGCGGGTGAAGAACGACGACAAGGTGCTCGTCACGACCATCACCAAGCGCATGGCCGAGGAGCTGTCGAAATACTTCGACCGCGTGGGCATCCGCAACCGCTACATCCACTCGGACGTCGATACGCTCGAGCGCATCCAGATCCTCGAGGACCTGCGGGCCGGGATGTTCGACGTGCTGGTGGGCGTGAACCTGCTGCGCGAAGGTCTGGACCTCCCGGAGGTGGCGCTGGTGGCGATCCTCGATGCCGACAAGGAGGGATTCCTGCGCAACGTGCGGTCGCTCACGCAGATCGCGGGACGCGCGGCGCGCCACTCGCAGGGCAACGTGATCCTCTATGCCGACACCTGCACCGAGTCGATGCGCTACACGATCGAGCAGAGCAACCGCCGCCGCGAGAAGCAGGTGCGCTACAACATGGAGCACGAAATGCTGCCGCGGCAGGCGCAGAAGAGCGGCTCGGGACAGAGCGCGCTGCTGGCGGGCCGCGTCGACACGTCGGAGGTCAACATGACGGCCTACCCCATCGCCGAAGACCACTACGCGGCGGCGGCCGACGTACAGAAAAACTACACGGCCAGCGAGAACATCGACGCGCTGATCGACAAGGCCCGCGAGGAGATGGAACGCGCGGCCAAATCGCTGGACTTCCTCGCCGCGGCGAAATTCCGCGACCGGATGTACGAACTCCAGAAACTGCGGGAGGAGAACCGGAATCAGAATTCAAAATTCACAATTCACAATTCATAATCGGGCATTCTGCAAAAATCGGCCTGAAAGTCCGCTCCCGACGACACGAAAAGTCGTTCGGCTATGAATGGAATTCAGGTTCTTGTCTATTCCGGTTTTTCCGCATGGCGGAAGGTGAAGTATTTGGCCGCGAGGAAACTGTAAACCGTCGTCAGCAGCGTCGTGACCATCTTCGCCGGCGTGGGCCACACGCCGCAGACTTCCACGAAGAACTTCAGCCCCGCATAGGTCAGCAGCACCGACCCCGCCACCGAAAGCAGGTAGCGCAGAAGCTGCGTCCCGGCCCCGATCGGCGACCGGCGGAACGCCACGTAACGGTTGAGCCAGAAGCCCACGAAGAAGGTGAACGGAAAGACGAGAATCATCGCCGCGATGTGCGGGGAGACAACCACGAATCCCAGGTCGACGTAGCGGTGCGCCACGATGAAATTGTAAAAGAGGAAATAGCAGACGGGATCGAACAGGATGTAGGTCACACCGCCGCAGACCGCGTAACGGAACACCTGCCGGGGCAGGACCGCGGCGACGGGCCGGATGTAAAACCAGTCGATCGCCCGGATTATCAACTCCGCAAGGGCCATCAGCGGGCGGTGTAGGTCCACATGTCGGGGAAACGCCCGTCCTGCACGCGGATGAACTGCGCACAGGCTCCGGCATCGTCCGACGAGAAGGGCGAAACCATGAATTTCCCCCCGAAACGGTAAATCCGGCAACGGAGCGCCGACTCCCTGGCCTCGGTCTCCCGCACAGCGCGCCGGGCGTTCTCTTCGGTGCTGAAAACCCCCAGCACGACATAGTGGCGGCCCGAAAGCAACGCCGTCGGGGCGTCCTGCTCCTGCGCCGGATGCGTTTCGGCGATCTCCGGTTCCGGGGCTGCGTCGGGAACGGAAGCCCCCGAAGCCGCGCCCCCCGCCTGCGCAGCGGACTCCCCGGCCACAGACCGTTCCGTCGGAGGAACTTCGGCCAAAGCATCGGGCGCTTCGACGGTCCCGAAGCTGTCGGACGCAGCGGGAATCTCCGTCACGGCCGCCGCTTCCGGCGCCTCCGGATAGAGCAGCAGGAACTCCCGCCCGCCATAGACCGCCGCAATCCCGATTGCCGCGATGCCGACCCACAGCGGCCAGTCGAAACGACGCTGCACACGAACCCGCACGGGTTCGCGCCCCTGCGGATTCAGCCGGAGGTCGAACGCCTCGTCGGGGATAAAATTCTTGAATTTCAGCTCTCCGACGCCCTCGACGGTCAGCAGGTCGGCCCGGTGCACCCGGGCGATCCAGCGGTCGTAAACGGCCTGCGCCTCGGCTTCGGGTTTTTCGTATCCGCCGGCCTCACGCATGACGCGGGCAATCTCGTCGACCAGCGACACGCCCCGCTGCTGCGAGGTGAAGGCCACCGTGCGGCTCGGCGGCAGTACGGTTCGCCGGTTGAGCCGCCTGGCTCCCTGCCGCTCGGTGTAGAGCGAGCCTACGCCGGGCAGAAAAATCTCCCCGCCGCCGGCCAGCAGGTTGCCGACAAGCCTGCCGATCTGCTCTTCCATCGGGTTCGCGTTCATTTTTTCTTCTTTTTAGGCGTTGCGGCCGGGGCTTTCGGCACCGGACCCGGCCCGGAACCGTTCCGGGTCGCGCCCCGCCAGATCATATAGATTCCCAGCAGGATGAAGGGAATGCTGAGCCACTGACCCATGTATAAAGCCCAGCCCTCTTCGAAAGGCACCTGCTCGGTTTTGATGTACTCGATGAAAAAGCGCGTGAGGAACGTACCGATCAGGCCGATTCCGAACAGAATGCCCGGACGGCGGCGCGCGATGTCCCTCCTGTAATAGAGCCAGCAGAGGATGCCGAAAGTCGCCAGGTAGCAGAGCGCCTCGTAAATCTGCGTCGGGTGCACCGCCGCAGGGGCGAACTCGGCCACCCACTTGTGCGAACGGACGAACTCGAAGCCCCAAGGCAGGGTCGTCGCCTGGCCGAAAATCTCCGAGTTGAACAGGTTGCCCAACCGCACGATCGCACCGCCGATGCCCACCGGAATCATAATGCGGTCCAGCGACCAGATGTAAGGCAGTTTGTTGCGGCGCGAGAAGAGCCACAACCCGATCAGCAGGCCTATGGCCGCGCCGTGACTGGCCATTCCTCCGTCGCGGAATCCCGTGATGATGGTCCACGGCTTCGAAAGGTATTCCATCGTGTCGTAGAACAGACAGTGGCCGAGCCGCGCGCCGAGGATCGTGGCGAGTGTTCCGTAAATGAAAATCGACTCCGAGACCTTTGCGGGAAGTCCTTCGCGATTGACGAAGTTATCGAAGAATTTCGCGCCGATCAGAATGGCCAGCGCCCACATCAGCCCATAATAACGGATGTCGAGCGACCCGATGCTGAACAGCACCGGATCGAAATTCCAGACAACGGAAAGAGGTTGTAGAATCATTTATTTAAGTTGTTTCTTTATTATTCAGCCCCGATTCCTTTTCGGGCGGTCACAGTCGCCGTCTCCGGCGTCGCATTCGAATCTGCCACCCCGCCCCTCTTTCGGGGAGGGAGACGGCGTACGCCCCGCGCCTCTCGTCCGAAAGCCGTCTCTCAAACGACCCACGTAAAGGACTTGTCGCGACGCAACCGGAATTCAGACCGAAATGCTAACGGATCTTACTCCGGATTTCGTACATTCTATTTCATCTCCTGCAAATTCACCTTCTTCAACGTGAAGGAGAACGTGCTGCCCACGCCGAGTTCGCTGCGGACCGTGATCCGTTCGCCGTGCGCTTCGACGATATGTTTGACGATGGCCAGCCCGAGTCCCGTGCCGCCCTGCTCCCGCGACCGCCCCTTGTCCGTACGGTAGAAACGTTCGAACACACGCGGCAGGTCCTCCTTGGCGATGCCCGAACCGTTATCCTCCACCTCGATCAGAATTTTGTCCAGCATGTCGCGGAAGCGGATGCGGGTCTGCCCGCCCTCCTTGCCGTAGCGGATCGAGTTGATGATCAGGTTGACGAACACCTGCCCGATGTAGTGTTTGTCGGCCAGCACCCAGAAGGGCGAAGGCAGGTTGTCGGTCCCCTTGACCGAAATCCGGATCTCCTTCCTGTCGGCCTCCATCTCGGCCTGCTCGGCGATCTCCTTGGCCAGCGCCACCACGTCGAATCGCTCCAGATTGAGCTTGTTCATGCTGCTTTCGAGTTTCGAAATGGTGTCGAGGTCGTTGACGATGTTGATCAGACGGTCGATGCTCTTCTCGGCGCGTTCGAGGTATTTGCGGTTGATCAGTTCGTCCTCCAGCCCTCCGTCCAGCAGCGTCGAAATATATCCCTGGATATTGAATATCGGGGTTTTCAGTTCGTGGGCCACGTTGCCCAGATATTGCTTGCGGAAGCACTCGGCCTCTTTCAGCCGGGCGATCTCCCGGTCGTTGGTGTCGGCCCAGGCCGTCAGCTCCTCGCCGATGTTCTCGACGCGCTTGTCCTTCAGTTCCGAGAAGATCTCGTTGGTGTGCACGTCGCGCGAAAGCACGATGGAATAGATCGGCTTGAGTTTGTAAGCCACGTACTTGCGGATGATGAACAGCGCCGCGAGCGCCACCACGACGAAGACCCCGACCGACGTGCAGAGCGTGATCCACCATTCGATATGCTGTATAACCATACCCACGGCGACGATCGCCGTGGCGAGCAGGGCGATCCACAGCGACGCGCCCTCCTTTGTCTTGATGTGTACCATAGGCTTACTTCATGTAGTTTTGCATCAGCCGGGCGATGTATTTGCCGACGATGTCGAATTCGAGGTTCACGACCGAACCGACTTCGATGCGGCAAAAATTCGTGTGCTCGAAGGTGTAGGGAATGATCGCCACCCGGAAACTGCTCTCTTTCGAGTCGCAGACCGTGAGGCTCACGCCGTTGACCGTCACCGAACCTTTCTCGACCGTGCAGAGTCCGGCGCCCTGCGGCTCGTACTCGAAGGTGAAGCACCAGCTTCCGTCGGCATCCTCCTTCGCCGTGCAGACCGCCGTCTGGTCGACGTGCCCCTGCACGATGTGCCCGTCGAGCAGGGCATCGGGTTTCATCGACCGTTCGAGGTTGACCAGATCGCCTTCGCGCAGCAACCCGAGGTTGCTCCTGTCGAGCGTCTCCTTCATGGCCGTCACGGTGTAGGTGTCCTCCGTGATGTCCACAACTGTCAAACATACGCCGTTATGTGCTATGCTCTGGTCGATTTTCAACTCCTTGCAGAAATCCGCCCGGAGCGTGAAATCCTTGTTCTGACGGTCCGTGCGGATCGAAACCACTTCCGCCGTACGTTCCACGATGCCTGAAAACATACTCTTCAACTGTTTATGATCAATTTTCCCTTCACTTTGTAGACCGAGACTATATCGTTGACGTTCAAAACGATGTCATCGTAATTCTCCCGATCCCCGGCCACCAGGCGGACTTTGCCCTCCTCATCGGCGGCCCGAACTATCCGCAAAGTTACAATTTTTCGGCAGACTATCACATATTCACCCCCGGGAATAATTGCATCGCGGTCCACGGCTTTCAGCAGCACGACCGTTCCGGGCGGCACGATGTTTCCCATCGCACGCCCCGTATAGCACATCGCCAGGTCGCACGCCCCCACCGGAGGCACGACGAGGTTGCTCTCGGCGTCGAGGTGTTCCAGATGTGCGATGCCCTGTTCGACATCCACATTATAATAAGGTATCTGCGCGCCGCGTATCCGCTCCTCGGAGAACATCTGCCCCTCCCCCGTCAGCAGCCAGAGTTTGTCGACCTGGGGGAATTTGCTGACGATACGGTCGGCGACGTCCAGCGAAATGCCGTTGTTGCCCCGCTTTATCTGATAAAGGTTTTCGCCGCGCGCCAGGCCGATATATCGCGCAAAATAGTTGGTCGACATATTCGCCCACTTGATTACGGCCTCGATTCTTTGCCAATTATTCTGCTTTTCTCGCATTTTTTTTCGAATATTAAAAAAAATTTTGCATCTTTGCACACCCGGTCCCGTAGTTCAATGGATAGAATATAAGATTCCGGTTCTTACGATATGGGTTCGATTCCCGTCGGGACTACCAGGCACAGGTGCGCAACAAGCGCACTTGTGCTTTTTTTTATCGTATCTGGGCGAATGCAAAGTCGGGCGTCACTTAATTTATTCAACAAAAATAGTAACAAATTTCGATCATACAACAAAAAATAGCATATTTGATCGTCCGAATACCACTTTTAGACACACCTGCCCGTAATACGATAAAAGGAATCCGCACTCCCGGTGCGAACTCCTCTTATACAATAAATGTGCGATTTATAAAATCAGACTTCAAAAAGAGAGGCGCACGCCCAGTCTCAAGGTCAGCGTCAGAGGTGAATCCGTACGCGACGTACGCAATCCGGTTTCGGTGAAGTAATACGATCCTTCAGGCTCGAAATAAAGCCCCACCATACCGCCTACACGGTATTGCGCCCCCACGGCTGCAAGCGCCGACCACTGCACGCCCGGTTCGTCGACGGTCTCGGAGCCGAGCCGGGCCGAAACGCATTTCTCGACCATGCCGCCCGCACCCATATATAACGAGAAGCGGCCGCGCTCGAGGAACTGCCAGTTGAAGCGGAGGGGAACCCCTATGAAATGGAGTTTTTGCGCCACGTCGTCCGAGGTGTACTGCATCCTCACGTCCGAACGCAGCAGGGTGTAGTTCACGCCGCTTTCCAGCGACAGTCCGTGGGCGAACTCCTTGCGCACGGCGATGCCGAAGCTCAACGGCTGGTGGTGGCGGAACGAACTCTCGCCGTATCCGCTGCTGCGCAGGGGCGCCAGGCTGTTGCCGTTGCCGATCACCGACGAAGCATCGTTCGTTATCGAAGTGTTGAGCATCCGGGGAGCCAGACCTTCGCTGTTTCCGCCCGCCACGCCGCCGCCGGCAAACAGGGAGAACGACGCCTTTTTATGCGGTTTGGTGTAGGCTACGAACGGCTCGTCGGAGAACCCCGCACGACCGGCCGCGCCGGCCGCCGACCGCGTTGCGGGCCGCCCGGAAGCCTGCTTCGAAGCCCTTTCGCCGGAAGCCTTCGCCTTCGCAGTATCTCCGGAGGCCGCCTTTGCGACTTCACCGGACGACGCCTTTGCGGTTTCACCGGACGACGCCTTCGCCGCCTCTCCGGAAACTTCCGCCGCGACCTCTCCGGACCGGACCGCAGGCTCACCGTCCGTCCGGAGATCTTTCAGAGCCGCCGTCTGCGCAGGCTGCCCTGCGGCCGCAGCGAGGAGCGACCGCCGCCCCGCGGAGGATGCCTCCCCGGCGACCTGCTCCCGGGGCAGCCCCACCGCCCTTGCAAGGGCGTCCCGTACGGTTTCCGGCTCCGCGGGCTGCGGTATGGCAACCGCGGTTGCTCCGTCTTCCGCCACCGATGCGATAACAGTCCCATCATTTTCCAACGCCTTGTCCGGCCGGAGCAGGAATTCACCCGCAACGGCCAAGATCAGCACGGCAGCGGCTGCGGCGGCAATCCGCGGCCGGTAGATCCGCCATACGGACCCGCGGGGTTTTGTCCCGGAAACCTCCGGCCCCGGAGCCGCACCGCCCAACTCGCGCTGCAAACGCTCCCATCCCCCCGCCGGAGGCGGGAGTTCGGCGTCGCGAAGCGCGTTCCGCATGGCTTTGATCCAATCCTTGTCTTGTTTCATAGTTCTATGTGAGTCCGGCAGCGCCGGATGATCCACCTTTTTCTGATATTCCGGAACTGCATCCTCTCGATTTCAATGCGTCTCCAAATAAGCCCTGATCCTGCGGGCCAGCATGCCCCGGGCGCGAAACAACTGCGAAGAGGAGCTTTTTTCGTTGATTCCCAGCATCCGGGCGATGTCGCGGTGGGAATACTCCTCGATGCAGTAGAGGTTGAACACCGCCCGGTAACCCTCGGGCAGCTCGCCGATGAACCGCATCAGCACCTCGCGCGGAACGCGGGCCATCTCCGCCACGTCCGGTTCCGCCACCTCCGCCGCAGCCTTCCCCTCATCGAGCGTCACGCTTCCCAGCTTGCTGCGGCTGCGTATCCACTCCAGCGCCACGTTGACCGTGATCCGCTCGATCCAGGCGCGCAGCGAGCCGGTTCCCCGGTAGGTGAAGCGGTCGAACGCCCCGTAGATCTTCAGGAAAGCGTCGTGGAGCAGGTCTTCGGCCGTCGCGCGGTCTCCGGCGTAACGCATGCAAATCGACAACAGACGGCCTGCATAGCGGTCGTACAGCTCCTTGCGGGCCATATCGTCCCCTTTCCTGCACCCTTCGGCCAGTATCTGTTCCTCCATTTGCATTACTCAATACACTCTATAAATGCCGCGGAAGGCAAAAGACTGCATGGGTGAAAAAAATTTATTTCGCATGCAGTATTCGGCCCTGCCGGACGTTTTAAGAGCGAAAGGTAACATAAAATATGGATATTATGAAAAAATTCGGTTTATTCCTCATCGCAGCTATAGCTGTCACCGCTTTTACCTCCTGCAACGACGACGACGGCGGCGAACCGCTCCGTACGCTCATCACCACCGTCCGCACGCTCGACGGCGGAGACTACTATTTCCAGCGCGACAACGGGGAGACGCTCTACCCCGGCAACAAGTCCCGCGTTCCGGGCTACAAGCCCGATCCCGACAAAACGCAGCGGGTCATCATCTGGTTCACATTGCAGAACGGCATTGCCGATTACGATTACAACATCGACCTCTATTTCGTGGAAAACATCTACACCGGCACTTCGGAGGTCGTGACCGACGCGGCTCGGCTCGAAGAGCTGGGCAGCGCCAAAACGGGCTTCCAGGGCAATACGTTCAACCTCACGAAAGAGTGGCTGACCTTCTATGCGCTCTACCCCGTATCGGACAATTCGAAACACACGTTCACGGTGATCGTCAACGAGGTGAAAGACGAAGGCGAAGAGGGTGACGGAGGCGCCGAACAGTCCGAAGCGGCCGAAACGGATTACCTGCAACTGGAGTTGCGCCACAACCCCGGCGGCGACACGCAGGGCTATACCGACGGCTACTACGTTTCGTTCGACCTCACGCCGCTCGCCGAACGGCTCGAAGGCAAGAAGGGCGTCGTCCTGCATATCGAGACCAACGAAAACGGTCCCCAGGAGATCAAACTCGACCTGCCGCAGGAGAAGTAGCCACTCCCTCACGGCAGCTGCTCCGGTCCGCCACTCTGCGGACCGGGTTTTTTTGCGCCCTGCCGCCGCGCCCCGCAGAGG
>ERZ826613.4512-NODE-4512-length-10214-cov-4.334383_pt1 | contig 10214 bp, 7 predicted proteins | sample MGYA00519925_ERZ826613 | MGnify/ENA primary metagenome ERZ826613 (study PRJEB31778, sample SAMEA3449236) | human gut metagenome | biome: human gut; feature: human-associated habitat; material: faeces | place: United Kingdom | collected 2010/2012 ... | reverse complement strand
TGGTTTTGCAATAACTTCCGGTATGGGAAGTTTGAATACTATACAGTATAGTATATAAGAATCTCGTACATATAGTCATTATAAATGTCCGATGAATTTCTTGCAACCGGTCGATTTTTTCAGGAAAATGATTCCCAACAGGGGATTATGGTTGACTTTATGTACGGACACCATTAAAATTTACGTTATATCTATGTCATAATTGTATCAATACATAGATATCCTGTCAGCGAGGTGAGTTGACAGTAAGCAGGGAAAGAATCACAGAATGGAGGATTATTATGAAACAGTATAAGAATAAGAAAGCCATGGCATTATTGATGGCAGCAGTATTAGCAGGCAGCACGTTGTATAGTGGGGTGGCAGACGCAGCATCCGCGATCAAGCTAAATAAGAAGACAGCGAAGATCGCAGTAGGAAAGTCTGTCACGTTAAAAGTGCGCGGAACGAAGAAGAAGGTAAAATGGAAATCTTCAAAAAAATCTGTTGCAACGGTCAGTGCGAAGGGTAAAGTAACCGGCAAAAAGGCTGGGAAAGCAGTGGTGACTGCTAAAGTAAAAGGGAAAACGCTAAAATGTAAAGTGACCGTCACGAAAAAGCAGGCAACGAAGAAAAACGCGAAGACAGCGGGCAAAAAGAACACAACTTCAGATATTTCTCTTCAAAAGAAGGTGATTTCTATTGTCAATAAAAACCGCAAGAAAAAAGGGCTTAACGCATTGACAATGGATGAGAAACTTATGAAAGCGGCACAGGACAGAGCAAAGGAACTTACAAAGTCATTTTCGCATACTCGTCCGAATGGCACATCTTGTTTTACGATTTTTGAAAAGTACAAGATAACACCAACGGCCAGCGGGGAAAATATTGCAGCCGGTCAGAGAAGTGCGGCAGCTGTTATGGATTCTTGGATGAATTCACCGGGGCACAAAGAAAACATCATGAATAACAAGTTTAAGAAGATCGGTGTTGGTCTGGTGATCGTTCCAAACGATATGTATTCTTATTACTGGGTGCAGATGTTCACTGAGTAAGGTGAAATAAGAGAAAAGCAGCTGTTTACTGTCTTGGATGCCAAGGGACAGAGAGCAGCTATTTGCTGACTTGGTCAAAAAAGGGGACAGCATAATGAACTGTATAGATATGATGGAGATTCCGGAGTTAAGGGAAACATTAAACTTACGGGCGGGTGAGGAAGGCCTGATGCATCCGATCCGTTGGATATACTTTGCGGATTGTTTGCAATGTGTAAAGAGTGAGTATCGTATGGAGAGCTATATTCATGGCAGTGAATTTGTCGTGCTAACCAATCGGGATCTTACGGATGATAGCCTTAAATTGAAAGAACTCATTGCAAAAATGCAGGAATATGATATTGCAGCAGTGGGAATTAACGAAGGACAGATTTCGGAAGAATTGGTACAATATTGCGACGAACATCGATTACCATTGTTTGAGCTGCCAATGCGTTTCCCTTTGGTGGATCTGAGTCAGATCATATGCAAGAGGTTAGTGCTGGAAGAAAATAACAAAAATGCAGAGGAACAATTATTCACCTCTATTTTGGACGCAGAGCATCTGAACAAAGAAGATGTTTTTGCGCAGGCAAGATATTTGAATGTGGATCTGTCCGGAGAATTTCGAGTGATCGAATTTGCTTTTTTTAAGGAACGGGATAAAGACGATTCGTTTACGATCGGACAAGCGATACGTGGGATCATTCGTACAGAGTTTTCACATTATCTGTCTCAAAATATATTGACGCAGTTGCAGGCCGGTACGGTCTTGGCACTTGTGCCGGCGTATGATGTGAGTGATAAGCTGTTAAAGAAAATTCTCGCAAAGATTGCGCAGCTTACCGAGAAAGACTGTGCGACCAGGCTGGTTGTCGGCGTAGGAAACAGTACAGGATATTTGGAAGATGTGAGGGTGAGCCGAAATGAAGCGGCTACCGCGATTAAACTTGCGAATATGTCCGGACGGGAAGAATCGGTCTTTTTTTATAAAGATCAGGGTATTTACACGATGATATCTAAGATTACGGACAGTCGATTTCTGGATGAGTTTGTTGAAAAAAATATTGGAAAGCTGCTTCGTGCAGATGAAGTTAATCAGAGTAATCTATGCGAGACACTTGAAAAGTATATCAACCATAACTGCAATGCGAAGGACACGGCAGAAGCAATGTATATCCACCGTAACACTTTGAACTATCGTCTGAGGAAGATTCAGGAGATCCTCGGCCGCCAGATCAACGATATTGATACGTGTCTATTACTTAAGCTCGCCTTTATGATAAGAAATTATCGTAATATGCAGAGGTAGTGAGCGACAATTGTGTACCATGCACAAAATATTTGGTACAGCAAGTACATTGTATTGCATGCCAAAGTTGTTATAATGTTTGCAGAATAAAAAATAAAGCAATGACAAAGGCGTCAAAAAAGTATTTTACTTTTTTGGCGTCTTTTTGTTTGCAGAACAGGCATCCAAGTGATGATGCGAGGAAGCCTGCGTTTCAAATTTATGGCATAGGAGGACAAACATATGACAACAAAAGATTTATCAAAGGCATTACCAGAAATTGTAACAGAGCAGGTACCGGGACCAAAGTCCAAGGAACTCCTTGATCGTAGAAATGCAGCAATTCCACAGGCGCTTTGTGGAAACACTTATCCAATCTGCATCAAGCAGGGCGCAGGCGCTATGTTTGAAGATTTGGATGGCAACAAGATTCTCGATTGGGTCGGCGGTGTTGGTGTGTTAAATATTGGTTATTCAAATCAGGAAGTAATCGATGCAGTCAAAGCACAGGCAGATAAATATTTCCATACAATTTTTAATGTGTATGTGCATGACGGATATGTAGCACTTGCCGAGAGATTAAATAAGATCATGCCTTGTAAAGGTGATACGATGAAAACCTATTTTGCTAACTCTGGTGCAGAGTGTGACGAGAATGCGATCAAGATCGCCAAGGCATATACAAAGAGAAACGGCGTGATCTGCTTTACCGGTGCATTCCACGGAAGAACCAATCTTACAATGGCACTGACTGCCAAGAAAACCTATGCAGTTGGCATGGGACCTTTCCCATCAAGCATTTACCGTGCACCATATCCTTATTTGTACCGTGCACCGAAAGGATACACTGAGGAGGAGGCAATTCAGTATTATATTGATGAGCTGAATAAGATTTTTGATGAGGGCGCACCTGCCAATGAAATTGCATGTATGCTTGTTGAGCCGTTACAGGGTGAGGGCGGATTTATTCCGGCTCCGATCGCTTGGGTCAAAGCAATTCGTAAAATCTGTGATGAGAATGGCATTTTATTGATCGCAGATGAAGTGCAGTGCGGTAACTGCAGAACCGGTAAGTATTATGCTTCTGAATATTGGAAGGAGGCTGGTGCAGCACCGGATATTATCGCTACTGCCAAATCATTAGGCGGCGGACTTCCGATTTCTGCGATCACAGCGAGAGCGGAGGTAATGGATGCAGCACCGGCAGGCACGATTGGTGGTACTTTTTGTGGTAACCCACTTGCGTGTGCTTCTGCATTGGCAGTCATGGATATTATGCAGAGAGACGATTATGCAGCTAAGGCAAGACATATTGGTGATGTAGTTATGAACAGATATAATGCATTGAAAGATAAATATGATGTAATTGGTGATGTCAGAGGTCTTGGCGCAATGATCGGCATCGAGTTCGTTACCGATAGAGAGACAAAAGAGCCGGCAACAAAGCTGGTTGCAGACATTGTCAGAAATGCAATGCAGAAAGGTCTGCTGCTGGAAAGCTGTGGATTTGCAAGTAATACAATCCGCTTCTTAGCACCGCTTACAATGACAGATGAGCAGATGGAAAAAGGTCTTGAGATCTTTGAGGAAGCTATTAAAGAAGCAATTGCATAAAGCCGGTTACATAACCGAAACTTGACGAAGATGTCAGGGAACGCACAACAACTGCGCCCTGACATCTTTTTTGAACAGGTAAATCACATTACAGATGAACAGGTTATCACAAAAAATGATGACGTATTCGTCTTAAGGAATAATTGGAGGAAACGTTATGGAGCAGAATTCAAAATTTGATAAGGTAATGGGATCGTGGGACATCCTCGTTATCGCCTTCGGCGCCATGATAGGCTGGGGCTGGGTCATTAACTCAGGCGATTGGATCACAACATCGGGATTTATGGGATCGATCATCGCAATGTTGATTGGTGGTCTGATGGTATTTTTTGTCGGACTTACTTATGCAGAATTGACATCAGCAATGCCGCAGTGCGGTGGCGAGCATGTATTTAGTTATCGTGCGATGGGACCGACAGGATCGTTCGTATGTACGTGGATGATCATATTGGGCTATGTTGCGACAGCGGCCTTTGAGGCAACAGCGCTCCCAACCGTAATTACATACTTATTTCCAAAATTTAATCAGGTATATTTATACACCATCGCTGGAAAAGACATTTATCTTACAACGATTTTGTTAGGTGTAGGTGTTGCAATATTGATCACATTGATCAATATTAAAGGTGCCAAGACAGCAGCTATTTTGCAGACGATTCTTACGGCGATCATTGCAATTGCCGGAATCCTCTTGGTTGTTGGCTCTGCAATCAATGGCGATAGTGGAAACGTGACCGGTCAGATGTGGCAGGCATCTACCGGTAACACACTGGGAAGTGTATTCAAGGTCGCATGTATGACACCGTTTCTTTTTATTGGCTTTGATGTTATTCCGCAGGCGGCAGAAGAAATTAATGTTCCATACAAAAAGATTGGAAAGATCATGCTATTGTCCATCTTTTTGGCAGTTGCCTGGTATCTGCTTATCATTTTTGCTGTGTGCTATATCATGCCAAGCAGTGCCATTGCAAAGGAGATGGCTTCACAGAATGGGCTTGTTTCTGCCAAAGCGATCGAGATCGCATTTCATACACCACTCATGGGCAAGGTTCTCATTATTGGTGGTCTGTGCGGTATCATTACTTCTTGGAACTCATTCTTGATGGGTGGAAGCCGTGCACTGTATTCCATGGGTGAGTCGCTGATGATCCCAAAAATGTTTGGTAAACTTGGCAAAAATAAAACACCGGAAGCAGCAATTATTCTTTGCGGAATTGCCTGCTGTATTGCACCATTCTTTGGTAGAGGTGTTCTTGTATGGCTTGTCGATGCTGCATCGTTTGGCTGTGTTATTGCGTATATGTTCGTATCCATTTCGTTTTGCATTTTGCGAAAGACCAAGCCGGACATGGATAGACCGTACAAGGCAAAAGCGGGCAAATTTGTTGGCGTAATGGCAGTTGCCATGGCAGCCTTTATGACGTTGTTGTACATCATTCCGGCATCTTTTTCAGCTGCACTTGTATGGCAGGAATGGATTGTTGTAGGAGCTTGGCTTGCACTTGGTGTGTTCTTTTACTTTTATTCTAAGAGCAAGTACGGTGCCGAATTTGGCCGTGACATTTTTATTGTAAGTGAAACGAGTACCGCAGATGCTGCAGATAAGACAGCAGAACAGCAGACCAAGAAATATACGGGCAAACATTTTGTTGTAACAGTTGGCTGTGAATACGGAAGCGGCGGTCCGGAAATCGCCAAAATGGTTGCCGATCATTTTGGAATAGAGTACTATGATAGAGACTTGGTGGATAAGGTCGTTGAGAGGATTGGTGTTGCCAAAGGATTGGTCGAGGAGGCAGATGCCAAGATCGGCGTTCGTTATGGCTTTGATACTTCTTATGGTGTTCGCTATGCGAACTTGTCAAATCGAGTCATTGATGCACAGTTTCAGGCAATTCATGATTTTGCGGAGAAATCTTCCTGCGTTATCGTTGGTCGAAGCAGTGATTATATTTTGCGGGATAGAGATGACGTCTTAAATGTCTTTATCTATGCGCCGGAAAAAGCAGAAGTCGCTGCTGTTATGGCGAAAGAGGGGATGAATGAACGAAAAGCAACTGCGAAGTGGGAAGAGGTTGAGAAGGCACAGCACGCTCGTCATGCTTACATTACCGGCAAGAAACGTGGCGATCGTCACACAAGAAATATATTGATCGACAGCAGTCTTCTTGGCTGGGAAAAGACAGCGGAGCTGATCATTGATATTGTCGAGCAGAAATATGTAGCGGCGGAAGATACTGTAGATGCTGCAGTATGAGGCGCAGACAGTGCTAAAATACCTTTTGTATGTAGGCGCAGATAGAAATGGAGGATTACGATGAAAGGATTTTCGATAAAAACTGAAATTGAGGAATTTGATACATTTGCTGAGTTTGCGGCTGATGCCGATTTGGGATCGGATGATCTGGTGTTGTGCGGTGAGCATACATATCAGGATTATATTGCAGAGTTAAACACCGGGGTACAGACATTATTTCGTGAAAAATACAGCAAGGGGGAACCGACCGATGGAGATGTCGACGCAATTCTCAATGCCCTTCGAGACAAAAAATATGATCGGATCATTGCAGTCGGCGGTGGCACAGTAATTGATATTGCGAAAGTGATCGCAGTTGCCGGCCCGGACGATACCGTAGATGATCTGTACGATAATGTGGACACCTTGAAACAAATACATCCACTTATTATCATTCCAACAACCTGCGGAACCGGAAGTGAAGTTACGAATATATCTGTCATCAATCGTGTTAGCAAAGGCGTAAAAATGGGACTTGCCTCGAATGCGATGCTGCCGGACAAAGCAGTATTGATCACAAATCTGCTTACGTCCCTTCCGTACAAGATTTTTGCAACATCTTCGATCGATGCAATGGTACATAGCGTAGAGTCGTTCCTTAGTCCAAACGGATGCAGCATTTCCAGAGTTTTTTCGACAGAAGCATTAAAGACAATTCTTTTCTGTTGGTCGAAAGCAGTTGCAGCAGGAGGTGGAGATGCGTGGAAAGAATACGCAGCAGAATTCTTGAAAGCATCCAACTGGGCAGGCCTTGGGTTTGGATACGCCGGATGTGCTGCAGTGCATGCGTGTGCATATCCACTTGGTTCGGTCTATCATATTCCGCATGGTCAGTCGAACCAGCTTATGTTTGCCTCTGTTATGAAAAAATATAAAGAGATCAAACCGACAGGGCGAATTAATGATCTCGAGGCGGTTATCGCAGAGACTTTGGGCGTAGACCAGACGGAAGCACTAGACAAGTTATATGCGCTGATGGATGATGTGCTGCAGAGCGAGCCATTAAAGAACTTTGGTGTAAAAGAAGAAGATCTTCCGGTATTTGCGAAAGATGTTGCAAATACGCAGCTGCGACTTTTGAAAAACAATTATATTCCATTAAGCGAGGAGCAGTTGCTGGAGATCTATAAGGCGGCTTTTTGATGAGAATCTGTATAGAATGATAAATAATGGAAACACTGATCAAAAATAGAATGTAAGAAAGGTATGGTGATCAGTGTGCTTAAACAATTGCAGATTGAACGTGTTACAGGCAGAGAAATTTTGGATTCCAGAGGGAATCCAACCGTAGAGGCAGAAGTGACTCTGCAGGATGGAACGATAGGACGGGCGGCTGCGCCGAGTGGTGCATCTACCGGAGAATTTGAGGCATTGGAACTTCGGGATGGAGATCATACACGGTATGGTGGGAAAGGTGTGCTGCAGGCGGTTGATAATATTAATCACGTTATCAATGGTATTTTGCGCGGGATGGATGCGTCTGATACGTATGCGGTCGATCAAGTAATGCTGCGTAAAGATGGCACAGCAGACAAATCCGTGCTTGGAGCGAATGCGATCTTGGCGGTTTCTATTGCAACGGCAAAAGCAGCCGCACAATCGTTAAAGACGCCACTTTACCGTTTCGTGGGTGGCGTATCCGGTACAAAACTGCCTGTGCCGATGATGAACATTTTGAACGGTGGTGCGCATGCGGCCAATACAGTAGATGTACAGGAGTTTATGATCATGCCGGTGGGCGCGGACTCATTCCGCGAGGCGCTGCGTTGGAGCGCAGAAGTGTTTCATGCATTGGCTGCCTTATTAAAACGAAAAGGTTTGGCAACCTCTGTTGGTGACGAGGGTGGATTTGCGCCAAATTTGCAGAGTGATGAAGAGGCAATAGAATGTATTCTCGATGCGGTCAAAGAGGCAGGGTACGAACCGGAAAAAGACTTCCGGATTGCTATTGATGTAGCGGCAAGTGAATGGAAAAGTGATCAAAAGGGGATGTATCTGCTTCCAAAATCCGGGGTGAGATATTCCTCCGAGGAGTTGATCGCGCATTGGAAGTCATTAGTGGAACGATACCCTATCATTTCTATTGAAGATCCACTGGATGAAGAGGATTGGCTTGGCTGGGAGAAATTGACACAGGAACTCGGCGATCGAGTACAGTTGGTGGGGGACGATCTGTTTGTCACGAATACGAAACGGCTGGCAAAGGGAATTGCAGAAGGCTGTGGTAATTCAATCCTAATTAAGCTCAATCAGATCGGAACCTTATCGGAAACGATGGAAGCGATCAAGCTTGCCAAACAGTTTGGTTATACGAGTATTATGTCCCACCGTTCCGGAGAGACAGAGGATACGACGATAGCAGATCTGGCAGTTGCCTTGAATTGCGGACAGATTAAAACCGGTGCACCGAGCCGAAGTGAGCGAGTTGCAAAGTACAACCGGCTTCTCAGGATTGAACAGGAGCTGGGTGGAGCAGCTAGCTATTGTGCACCTTTTTGCGTACGAAATAAAAACAGATCACCTGCATGACAATGGTTAGGAGCCACGACACCGGGTAGGAAATAAATAAAAAGTCTAATGATCTATGGCATGGAAAAATGACATAGATCCATACAATTCTGGTGCCTACCGTGCCAATCACCGAAAGGATCATTGGCACGGTGGAATGCCCCATGCCTCGCAATGCCCCCGGCAGCAGGTCCATGATACCGCATAAGAAATATGTGACGGTTGTATATAACATAATATCCACACCGCACTCTATGACCTTAGTGCTCTTAGTGTAAATGTGCATTAGTTCCGCACCGAAAAGATAGGATCCACCACCCAAAACGAGAGCAACAATTACCGTCAGTCCTAAGCATTCTAATAACACTTTATCCATTCTCTTAAATTTACGTACACCATAATTTTGGCTTGTAAAACTCATGCAGGCCTGTGTAATGGAATTCACAGATACATACAAAAATCCCAAAATATTATTGGCGGCAGTGTAGCCTGCCATTGCAACAGAACCAAAAGAGTTGACAGAGGACTGAAGCAGAACATTCGAAAAATTAATGATCGTGCTTTGGATTCCGGCTGGAATACCGATTTGGAATATTTGCTTTACATAGCGCGTTTTCATACCTAATTTATTGAAGCGGAGCTGATAACTTCCATCGGAAAGGTATAGACAGCGCAATACCAAAATGCACGATATACATTGAGAAATTACCGTTGCGATAGCAACACCGGCAACACCCAAATGAAACTGAATCACCAAAAGAAGATTTAACACCACATTTGTCGCACCTGAAATAATCAAAAATAATAGAGGGCGTTTGGTATCACCCACCGCTCTTAAAATGGCCGCTCCGTAATTGTATAACATAAAAAATGGCATTCCCATAAAATATATGCGCATATAAAGTGTGGACAGGTTTAATACATTATCCGGAGTGTCCATCAGTTCTAACGCACCTTTGGCAGCGATCACTCCGATAATTCCCATTGCGATTCCACTGATCAGAGCCAACGTAATGGATGTATGTACGGTTTCTGACATTTCCTTCTCTTGTCCGGTCGCATAAAATCTTGCAGCTAATACACTTGCGCCCAAGGAAATTCCGATAAAAAGATTGACAAATACATTGATCAGCGCAGTCGTTGATCCAACAGCCGCCAGTGCTTCATTGCCCGTAAACTGTCCAACCACGATAATATCTACCGCATTAAATAATAACTGTAAGATTCCTGACAGCATCAACGGAATTGAAAAGGAAACCAGTTTATCCAATATTGAGCCATTACACATATCTATTTCATATTTGCTTGTCTTAGTATTCATGTTTGTCCTACGCTTCTTTCTATTTCCTGCTTAAACTTCACACAACCAAAATTGTTATATCGTCACATATTGCTTATTACGTCAAAGAGTACGAAGTATTTTGCAGCCACAACATAGTGGTTTCTGCCATCAGAGAACTACAGTAATTGCCTTGCCGCAATTAGTTTTCAC
>ERZ826613.4507-NODE-4507-length-10226-cov-3.440173_pt1 | contig 10226 bp, 14 predicted proteins | sample MGYA00519925_ERZ826613 | MGnify/ENA primary metagenome ERZ826613 (study PRJEB31778, sample SAMEA3449236) | human gut metagenome | biome: human gut; feature: human-associated habitat; material: faeces | place: United Kingdom | collected 2010/2012 ... | reverse complement strand
CAGGGGCGGCTCTTTGAGCCACAGGCATGTCCGCTTTGTGTACGGGTGCCCAAACTGCCACGGCTGTATTGCTTGGGTGTAGGGCGGTAGCTCCACGATTTTCAAAGGAGTGGGGTTTTCCACGGCGATCTTTGCACAGTCGGCGCTCAGAAAGCTCATAAAGAAAGCCTTGGCCTCCATTGCTTTGGCGTATCGCTCCGCCACAATCTCACCCTTTACCCTCATGCGGACGGCGCTGGCGTTGGTCAGATAGGTGCACGGCGGGAAAGCAATGAGCATGTCCCACCGCCCCCAGCACATAATGTGCAGAGCCGTCACAGGTCTTGAAAAAGCAGTAGCCGTTGAGTAGAGGGAGCACATCTTGCTGGATGTGCCACTCAGGGTGGCCGCCGGAGCATGGGATGAGGTCACAACTGTATGCCTCATGGCCCAGCTTTCTTAAAGCTATGGTGACCGCCTGGCTTTCCTCGCAGGCAACAAGGATTTGCATAAAAGCCTCCCTCAGCCCACCACCGCATTGGTAGCGGGGGGGGGCTCGTCAGTTATTTAGTCTTTCTTGAAGAATGTGCCCACCCAGCCATCAGCGTTGAGTGGCAGATCAGTGGCCCACGGGATGGGCTGGCGCATGATGTTGACCACCGTGTCCAGCATGGTGTCCTCATCAGCCCAGGGGGCAATGTCAATGACCACCTCATCATGGATGTGGAAAATCACCGGCAGGCCAGCGGCCTCAAGGCGTTCAATGGTGTCCGCCAGACAGTCACGGGCAATGGCCTGGACGCAGTTTTCCACCAGCTTGCCGCCGTAGGTTTCGATGCGTTTCCACCGTTTGGTTTTCTGGTCCATGCCCATGTAGGAGATGGAGGGATTGCCCCATTGGTTTTCACCGATGCCGGGGCTCACATAGTAGAGCTTGCGGCCAGAGGGGAGCTGAATGGTGAAACAGTCGGTGCCCTGGTTGTAGTCATACTCACGGGCCAGCAGCAGGCCATTGATGCCCACACTGCCACCCTGGGTGATGACCTGCACGGCGGCATTGTCCATGGAATACCACAGGTCACGGATGCGCTTGTTGGCCTCACGCCAGCGGCTCACGATGTCCGGCAGGTCCTCCTCCGGGATGCCCATGTCCAAGGCTCCCATGTTGATGAGTGCGCCGGTGCTGCCCTGGTAGCCCAGGGCCAGCTCTGCCACCTTGCCCTTTTGCCGGAGTGCATACTCTGGATTGCCCTTTTTGATGAGCTCAATGGGCACGCCGAACATCTGAGAGGCGGAGGCCTCATAGATTTTTCCGTGGGTGCGGAACACCTCCAGCCGCCATTGCTCACCGGCCAGCCAGGAGATGACACGGGCCTCAATGGCCGAAAAGTCAGCGTCAATGAGGACATGACCCTCCGGGGCCACAAAAGCGGTGCGGATGAGCTGGCTGAGAGTGTCAGGCACGGAGCCATAGATCAGCCGGAGGGCATCCAGCTTGCGGTGCTCCACCAGCTCACGGGCCAACGGCAGCGGCTCTGTGTAGGTGCGGGGCAAGTTCTGGACCTGCACCAGGCGGCCTGCCCAGCGCCCCGTCCTGTTCGCTCCATAGAATTGGAGCAGCCCACGGACACGGCCATCCGGGCACACAGCGGCCTCAATAGCGTCATACTTTTTGGTGCTGGTCTTGCCCAGCTCTTGGCGTATCTCAAGCATCCGCTGGACCTGGGGGCTGTTGTCCTCCTTGCCCAGCAGGCGGGCCACGGTGTCCTTGCGGAGGTCCGCAAGCTCCTCTCCCATGGCCTCCTGGAGCCATTGCGTGAGCTGTGCCACGCTGTTGGGGTTGTCCAGCTTGGAGATTTTCATAGCCTCCTGGGTGAGGTTTTGGCGGGTCACATTGCCCAGATAGAGGGCACCGCTCACCAGGTCCATGTCCACGGCCACGCCACGGGCATTGATGATGAGGTCCGTTTCCCATTGCTTTTGCACGAAGTCCGGCACGGGGAAAGCGGAGAGCCGCCGCTCAATCTCCATCTCAGTCACAACATCCTGGCGGCAGTATTCTTTGAACAGCTCCCACTTGTCGGTGTCGTGCTGGGGCAGGTTGCGGGTGCGGCCTCCATTGGCCTTTGTAGGGGCGCAAGGGACGCAGAAATAACGGATGAGCGCCTTGCCGGTGTTGAGCTTGCGCTTGTCCTCAGCAAGCCCCAGGGCCTTGCCAGTGGCATCCAGGCCTGCTGTGTAGCCACAATAGAGGCCGTGGAACATGGTGCAGCGCCATTGGTCCGGCGGCAGGGTGCCCAAAAACTTGGACAGGCAGCCCCACTCAAAGGGGGCGTTGTATGCGTGCTTGATGTACTCCGGGGAGGTGATGGCCTGGACCAGCCACGGGGGGAGGCGTTCCCCCCGTGCCAGGTCAATGATCTCAACAGGCGCACCATCCACACTGTACGCAAAGAGCAGGATTTCAAAGTCCGGGCTGGAGATGTACTTTTGCGCCCCGGCCTTAGCAATCGGCACGCTTGAATAGGTTTCAAGGTCAATGCTGAGATGGTGCATGGTGTCATCCTTTCTTAGTTGCGGAAAGCCTCATCCGTAGTGTAGAGCTGCATGATGTTCTCCGTGTTCACGCCACGGGCCTCCAGCTCCGCCAGCATGGTATTGAAAAGCGTGGTGCCCTTGACATACTCCACCAGCTCCTCAGCGGAGAGGCTGGTGATGTTGTGGACGGACACCTTACGGATGTCCTCCTTGCGGTTGGCGGTCCACGCCTGGGGCTCCGCAAAGGTGGCGTTCTCAATGTCGGCCACAAGCATGGCCTGCACACGGGCGGGTTTCTGCAAAAGCATCTTGACCGTGTTGAGCAGGTGGCCGGTTTCCATCTCTTTGACCTCAAGGGTCACGCCAAAGGCTCCAATCCAGAGCTGGCCATCAAATCTGGTGTTCATCAGTCGCTCCTCCTTATCACATGGGCTGGCCGGTGATGGGATTGATGCCGCCGGTGGTGGCCCAAGGCACCTGAGCGGCAGGGGCAGCGGGAGCCGCAGGCTGGACACCGTAGGCACCGGGGGTTGCGGGCATCGCTGCACCGTAGGTGGGAGTGGCCACAGGAGTGCCGCCCAGCCCGGCGAAGTCGGAGGCAGCGGAGGCCTGGCCGCTCAGGGGCTCCCCGTCACGGGTCTTGAGAACATTGCCCAGACCACAGCCAATGCCCTTGTTGCCGCTGTTGGAGTAGCCGAAGAAACGGACGGTGACACGGCCATACATGCCGCTGTAAATGTCCGCCGGGGACAGTTCGCAGTTGATGTTGTCGATGCCCACCACCTGGGGCTTGTTCTTGGTAGAGGCGGTCATCACCCAATGGCCCTTGCACTCATCGCCAAAGGGAACACCGGAGGGGCGCACGCCGTCACCATCGTAGATGGGCACCTTGAGCATGGGCGGGCGGGCACCGTTCCACACCTTGGCCATGGCCTCATTGGCGGCGGCCTGGATGGCAGCGTCAATGTCAGCCTTGGTGGCGGCATCGCTCTTGGGGATGAGCAGGGTGACGGAATACTTGGGCTCACCGCCCTGCTGGGCGGCTCTGGGGGTGGTCAGGTTGGCATAGGAGAGGCGGACCTCACCAGTCAGGACTTTCATGGCATCATTCTGATACATAATCTTTTGATCTCCTTTACAGTTAAATTACACTCTGGTGTTTGCATCAGGCTGGGCCTCAGCTCAGCAGGTTTGAAGTTTCACCCAGCGCTCATGCCGGGCTTTGCTCCGCTTTACGGCAGCGGTCAGCCGGTTGTTTTCCCGGAGCTTTTGGCGGTCCTCTTTTAGGCGGCTTTTCTTATTGAACACATTACTGGCCTGTTTCCAGGCCTCTTTGCTTTCAATCACGGCGGCATCCAGGTAGAGGGTCATCTGACGGATGGCTCCCTCATTGCTCCACGGGTCCGCTAGGAGCAGCTTGAAAACCTTGCGGATGTTGGAGAGGGGCATGTCCTCCAGCCGGTCAAAATAGATGTCTGCGTGGTAGTCCCCGGTGTTGATGGTGATGAGCTTGGCCGGGTCTGTGTACTGTGTGCAGCTCTCGCAGACCTCCGGGTCACGGATGACCGCCATACTGCGGCAGGCGTGCTTGCAGAAACGGCCCACGGGGTAGCCCTTTTCCTCATCATCCAGCGGGATGGGTGGCAGCCATGGGGCGGAATGGGCGCAGGTCTGGTACTTACTCATTGGCAGCCACCCCGGCAAAGTCAGCAGCGGCGGGGTTGTAGGCCTCACGCTTGTCTGTGCTGAGGGCCAGCGTGGGCTTACCCAGGGGCTTGGTCACATAGCCGCCGATTTTCTCAGCAAACTCCGCCTTGCCCATCAGTTTCTCCATCTCAGAGAGCGTCTTAGGCTTGCGGTCATAGAGCAGGGCCTCATCATATCCGGCGGCAATGGCGGCTTGGATGGCGGCATCCTGGTCCGTAAAGGTGCGGATGCTCCGGCCAGCCACCAGTTTCCAGCCCTCAATGGGCTTGCCGTCCAGTAGGGCCTTGGTGGCGTATTCCTCCAGGTCCTTGTACCAGGCCACCAGCTCCTTGCCACGGATGAGGAGGTCACCGATCTCCGCATCAGAGAGGAGCGGGTGCACCTCATTCCCATGCGGGCCGATGTGGGAAAACTCCTGGGGGACCATAGCGTCAGGCGGGACGGAGGCGGCGGGCACGCAGTCCTTGAAGTCCTCCAGCGCCGTGTTGGTGTTGGCACGGGCACGGCACTGAGCCTTGCCACGGCAAAAACGGCAGTGGTCACCGGGGACAAACTCACCCAGCCCGGAGAAAGCCTTTTGTGCAATGGGCTTGATGTTCTCGCCCCAGGCCATCAGCTCCTCCACGGTGATAGTGTCGGTGGTGTAGCTGTCAAGGCGGGGCTGGTCAATGGACATGCGGACTTTCTTGATGGCATCGCCGAACACGGGGGCATAGCGCTTGAGAGCACCCAGAGCGTAGAGCCGCATCTGCGGGTTGCCCACGGCGGACACCGGGACACCCTTGCCGTGCTTGTAGTCCGTGATGCTGAGGGTGTCCCCGCCAATCATCACATTGTCACAGGTGCCAAAGCCCTCCGGGACATACTCCCCAAAGTCCACTTGCACCTCCGCTACCACAGTGGGCGTGCTGTCATAGAGCATGGCCTGCTCAATCAGGTGCTCAATGTAGAGGTCACTGGTCTTGTCCATTTCCTCAGAGTAGAGCGGGTCCTTTTTGAGCTTGTTGAGGCGGGTGGTGTAGGTGCGGGAGGTCATCACAGTGAATTTCTTGAGGGTCTTGAGCTCACAGATGGCGTGGGCCAGGCGGCCCTCCTCCGCATATTCGCTGGTTCGCTCCGGCAGGTGCTCCTCAAAGCGGGGGGCAGCCGTGCATTTCAGCCAGCGGGATGCCGATGAGGCAGAAAGCAGGGCGTGCTTTTCGGGAGGCATAGGGCACCTCCTTAGAGCTGTGCGCCCAGCGTCCGCAGTTCAGTGGCAAAGACACCGTACTGGTCCGGCTGGAGCTGGGTGACGGCCTGCACGCCATACTTGGCCAGCAGAGCCAGCAGTTGCTCCATCTTGCCCGCATCCACCAGGCTGGCACCGGCCTTGGCGATCTGGTCAAGGGTGTAGGTGGGGGCCGTGGTCACGGGAACGGTGGGAGCGGGGTTAGTAGGGGCCACAGTCTGGGCAGGTGCCGCAGGAGCCGGTGCAGGGGTAGGGGTTGCCACAGGCGCAGGGGTGGGCTGGGTAGGGACCACAGTAGCGGGCGGCATGGTGACCGGCGGCACCTGGGCATGGGTGACAGGGGTGGCCACAGGAGCCACGGGGGCGGGAGCGTCCTGGGGCACGGAGATGTTGACGGTGTTCTTTTCCAGCGCCGTGGTCAGCTTGTCAATGGCCTTGAGGACGGCAGCATCCGCCTCAATCTTGATTTTCATTTCCAACATTGGTACAATCCTCCTTGGTATCATCTTTACAGTCGCAGCGCTCACCGGGGTCAAGGTGGGCTCCGCAGTCAGGGCAGGTCTTATAGTAGGGCATTTCAGTCAACCTCCAGCACGCTTGTCCAGTATTCAAATGCGGTCATAACCTTGCGGGAGTAGTCGGTCTGGTATGTACCTGCATCCCACAGCTTTCTTGCGCCGCCGGGCCCGCAGTTGTAGGCCATCAGCGCAAGCTCTGGCTCTCCGTAGCTCTGGAGATACTGGGAGATGATATAGATACCGGCCTCAATGTTCCCGGCATGGGTCATGGGGTCAAGGCCTTTTTCCAAAAGCCACTCGTGATTGACAGAGTTGATCTGCATGAGGCCATAGTCACCAGTGGCGCTGACGGCATCGGGGTCAAAGTGGGTTTCAACCTCTGCGATGGCAAGGGCCAGAGCATAGGGCACCTCATAGTGCTCACAGCAGTCCTGCATGACTTCCTGGAGTTCGTAGCTGAGGAGCCGCCCCTCACTCACGATGTCATCACGGTGGCGGGCAGGCTCCGTGGTTCCCTCTGGTGGTGCAGAGGGCTCCACGGGGCTCTGTTCCGGGGCTGGAGGGGTGACGGTTTCCGCCGTCACCACAGGCTCAGGGGTCTTGACCTCATCGTCCGTCTGGCGGGCACTGCATCCGCTGGCATAGCCAAGGGCAAACACAGTGGCAAGGACGGCCAGAATGGCCATGATGACCATGGCATTGCGCCTCCGGGCCATGCGGCGCTGGCGGCACCGCCGGGAATACCGGCGGGCATTGGGCTCACTGGTGGTCATGGCGCTCACCTTAACCGTTCATGCGGCGGTTGATTTCCGCAATCAGCTCATTGGTGGTGTACTGGTCCAGGCCGCCATCAGCCTCCACGGCATACTGGGAGGGGATGAGGAAAGCGGGGCGGGACCCGTAGGTGCCGGTGCAGTAGTAGTAGTTGACATTGCCACTGGTGTCCAAGCCCATGACCCAGGTATCATCCTCATCCACGCAGGGGGTGCTCCAGGGCGTGGCGCTCCACTCCCAGCTCTCAGGCTTGGGCAGCAGACCGTGGAAACGGCGGATTTCATCAAAGGTCAGCGGGGCCACCTTGCACTCACAGCTCCCGTACTCCTTGGAGCCGTTGAGGGCAGTGAGGTCAACCTCACGGGTGATGAGCTCATCAGCGTGGCCCTCAGTCAGGGCATCCGCAAAGGCACCGTTGAGGTGCTCACGGAAAGAGCTGGCAGCAAAGTTGTTGGTGGAGCCAAAAGAGCTCTTAATCTGGGCGGCGGTCACCAGCAGGGTGCCAGCCGTGCGGTGCTCCAGCACAATGCAGGGCTCCCCATGAAACTTGACCACCTGGCCGGGGGCCACATTAGAAATAGCGGTTTTCATTGGTCAATCCTCCTCAGTGTCCTCCGGCCCCTCAATGTCGATGAGGTTTTCGGCCTGGACGATAATTTCAGATACAATCTGCCGGATGGGCAGAGCGGTCTTTGCCCTCAGACGGCGGACCACTTTCTCCGCCTCCGGGGTCAGCCGGACAGTTCCGATGCACTCATCGGAAAGCCGGTTGCTTTTCAGCACAATGGGGTTGTTGCTCACGGTTTTGTCCTCCTTGGTTTTAATAGGTGCGGGATGTCATGCCCCGGCAGTTCGGCGGCCTCTCCGCTCAAGGCCCTGCTGGACACTGAGCTGGGCAAGTTCGGCGTTGTAGCCCAGGCGCTTGTCAGGGAGCCTTGTGCCGTCCCGGCCACGCCTCAGCTCCGCATAGACTGCGGAGGGAGAGATGCCAAGAGAGGCGGCAATGTCTTTGGCGCTCAGGCCTGCCTCAACCATCTCCTGGATTTTCTGCCGCTCCTCATAAGAGCGGAAAGCGTAGTCTGCCAATGCGTTCACCTCCTTACCGGCATAAAAAAATTGAGCTACACGACCAATCTCTTGGTGTGTAACTCAATTATCGGGGCTGCCTCGCAAAAAGTCAAGAATAAATTACAATAAACTTGTAAAGTTGTATGAACGCACAAAATGAGCCGTGCTATTTGCGGCTTGTTTTGTGCGTTTTTCTGCATTATGGCATGACAACAGCGCCGGTGGCCTCCGAGGGCTCCGGCGTTCAGCTTTATTGTGCGGCAGATCAGCAGGCGCTCATGTAACTCCGCAGGAGGGTGGCCGCTGTCTGCCACCCCAGCACCTCCCGTGGATAGTTGTTCATCCACTCCTCTGCCCGGCGTATCTCTGAGATAGGCACCTCATCAAAGTTGGTGCCCTTGGGGAAAAACCGCCTTATTATCCTGTTCATGTTCTCGTTGCTGCCACGCTCATGTGGTGCGTGCGGGTGGCAGTAGTAAACGGTGGTACGCTTTCCTTTCCGGCGGCAGGCCTTTTCCATACCATCGTAGTCTTGAAACTCACAGCCATTGTCCACCGTGATGCTCTGAAACATGGGGTAGAAGTCCTTGCCCAGGCGGCGCTCCAGACCATTGAGCGCCCGGACCACGCTGGCGGCGGTATGGTCCGGCACCGGGAGGATGATGCCCGCCCTGGTGAGCCGTTCCGTGAGCACCACCAGCGCCCGGCTGGAGCCCACGGTGCCCATCACGCTGTCCATCTCCCAGTGGCCAAAAGTAGTGCGGGAGTTGATGATGGGGTCACGCTTATCAATGCGGGGGCCTTTGGCGGCTCTGGCAGCGTTCCGTTGTTCACCGTATTTCTCAACATAGTGGCGGCGGCCCTTTTCGTGCAGGTGCTCCGGGTTGAGGACCAGGAACACATCACCCCGGTAGATGTAATTGTAGAGCGTGGCCTCACAGACCGTGGTGTCAAACTGGGGCGGCTTTGCCTTGAGCTCTGCCAACAAAGCGGCGGGAGAATAGTGCTCCTCCACAATTTTCTGCTCCACATAGTTTGCAAAGTCAATGTCATTGCCAATCTTGAGGTCCGGCCCCTTGGCCCGGAGGTTTTCCTGGTATTTGCGCTCCGCCATCTCCGGGCAGTAGCACCAGATAAACTCGTAGTCAGAGGTCATCTGCTGGGTCCATCCCCGTTTGATTTCGTTGTAGATGGTCTTTTTGCACACGCCCAGCGCCTCAGCGATCTTGGCCTTGCTGTCACCCACCTTGAGCATCTTTTCAATGACCAGGCGATCCTCCCATTGCAGTTGATGAAAGCCCTTGTAATTCATGTGATACCCTCCTCAGAATATAAAAAAGCGGCGGGGTGATGAACACCCCGCCAGAAAAGGCTTTACTGCCCGTATCGGGTCAGCAGTTCGGTTGTTTCTCCGTCAGGGAGAATGTCAGCCAATGTGCAGTTGAGAGCCAGGCACAGCTTGAGCAGCGTGGCCAGCTTGGCACCACTCAGGTCTTTTGCACCCTGCTCATAATACTGGAGCATCCGGCCATTGATGCCAGCGGCAGCGGCAAGCTGGGACTGTGACATCTGCGCCTCCAGGCGCTTGGTTTGCAGTTTAGAATGGGTCATAGAGCAGCACCTCCGTTTAATGTACTCTGATTATACACCAAAAGATGTATGAAGTCAAGAACAAAAAAGCGGCCCACGAAAAGTGAGCCGCTGTGTCAGTCTTTGCAGTTTTTGAGCCTTTCGGCCAGCTCTGCCAGCACCGCAACATCACGGTCTGCCAGGCCAGTGACATCCACCGTGGTGAGCCGTTCCAGCCCCAGCAGGTAGTCCGTGGACACGCCAAACACCTTGGCCAGGTCCACCAGGCACGCCGGTGATGGCATAGAGAGCCCCTGCTCCCAAGAGTTCACGCCGTTTCTGGTGATGCCCAGCCGCCGGGAAAGTTCCGCTTGGCTCCAGCCCCTTGCCTCACGCAGGGCTTTGATTTTCTCAGCGATCAACTGCACCGCCTCCTCTCACAAATAATTATAGTTTGCACATTTGGTATGTCATTATCAATAAAGGCTCCAATACTTGACACGCAGACAGGGTGCAAACTATAATGGAGAAAAGTCAAGAATAAACTTGTAAAGGGGCGGCGGACATGAAAAAGGTTTTGCAGAAAGTGTGGCGGGTTATACGGCTCATCTTTGGCGTTGAGCTTGCGCTGGCAGCGCTTGGGGGCGTGATTGTATCTATCCAGTCACCGGGGGCCGGAAATATTGTGCTCACAATCGTGTGTGCCGGTGTGGCATATCTGCTGTTGCGGAGGAAAAAGCCCAAAGCGGCGCAGATTAGTGGCACACCTGTACCCGGTGTTTCTGTGCGGGCAGAAGTGACCCCTCCAGATGTGCCGGAGGAAGTTCTCCGGGATATGCGGAAAC
>ERZ826613.4501-NODE-4501-length-10245-cov-6.711384_pt1 | contig 10245 bp, 7 predicted proteins | sample MGYA00519925_ERZ826613 | MGnify/ENA primary metagenome ERZ826613 (study PRJEB31778, sample SAMEA3449236) | human gut metagenome | biome: human gut; feature: human-associated habitat; material: faeces | place: United Kingdom | collected 2010/2012 ... | reverse complement strand
ATGTAGGCTCTTTAAAGGGAGGAGTAAAAGAACTGAACCTGACCTCTAACAAACTACATGACTTACTTTCAGAGGATGAAAATGGAGAGTCTGTTTTTTGTCGCGAACTGCTGGTCGCTTCTGATAATGAATTGTGGATTGGTGCAGAATCGGGACTCTATATTTATAATCTTCGAATGGGTAAATATGTTCATTTGCGCAGTTCGATCAACGACCCTTATTCTTTGTCCGATAATGCTATTTATTCCTTGTGTAAGGATCGAGAGGGTGGTATCTGGATTGGATCTTATTTTGGAGGTGTGAACTACTATCCGCGTTTTTATACGTATTTTGAAAAATATTATCCCAAAGGAACAGATAATGGTTTGCATGGAAAACGGGTACGTGAGTTTTGCCAGGATAATCAGGGTATTCTGTGGATTGGTACGGAAGACGGCGGTTTGAACCGTTTCAACCCGAAGACCAAGACTTTTTCCTTTTTTACCCCTAGCAGTGCTTTTACCAATGTGCATGGTCTGTGTTTGATTGATAACCATCTTTGGGTAGGAACCTTCTCAAAAGGAGTGAAAGTAGTAGATACGCGTACGGGAGCTATCGTGAAAACCTATCAGAAAACAGACTCTCCCCGTTCATTGATAGACAATAGCGTGTTCTCTATTTGCCGCACAACGACGGGTGATATTTATCTGGGTACTTTATTCGGTTTGCTGCGATACAACAGACAATCTGATGATTTTGACCGGATACCGGAACTGAACGGCAGGTTTGTATATGATATAAAGGAAGATTCCGGTGGTAATCTATGGCTGGCAACTTATGCAAATGGAGCTTATTGCTACAATGTGAGCGAAAAGAAATGGAAGAACTATTTGCACGATGAAAATAATCCGAAGAGCCTTCCGTATGACAAGGTATTGAGCATCTTTGAAGACTCTCACCGGCAAATCTGGCTGACTACCAAGGAGGGGGATTCTGTCGTTTTCAGCCGGATACGGAGACTTTTGCCAATTATAATTTGTCGGCCGGATTGCCGAACGATGTTGTATATCAGATTGTGGAGGACAAAGAAGGATTTTTGTGGTTGACAACCAACAACGGTCTGGTTTGCTTCCAACCTACCACCGGAGTGATGAAAGTATATACCACCTCTAATGGCTTGTTGGGCGACCAGTTTAATTATCGTTCAAGCTTTGAAACCGAAGATGGTACGATCTATCTGGGTAGCATCGATGGTTTTATCGCTTTTAATCCCAAGAATTTCTCGGAGAATAAGTTCATTCCGTCTGTTGCCATTACTGATTTCTTTCTGTTTGGTAAGGAGGTGTATGCCGGCGAACCGGGATCTCCGTTAGAGAAGAGTATAACTTTCTCCGACCAGCTTGTGCTCCAGTCCAATCAGAATTCTTTTTCTTTCCGTGTAGCAGCGTTGGATTTCCAGGCTCCGAAAACGAGCCGGATTATGTATAAACTGGAGGGCTTTGATACGGATTGGCTGACGGTTGGCGAAAGCCCTATCGTTACTTATTCCAATCTTCGTTACGGTGATTATACCTTCCGGGTAAAGGTTGCTAATAGCGACGGTGTATGGAGTGACGACGAAGTGTCATTAGGGGTACATATTCTTCCTCCTTTTTACCTCTCTATATGGGCGTATTGTGTGTATGCTCTGCTGATTATCGGCTGCTCCCTGTATACGGTTATGTATTTCAAGAGACGCAGTAACAGCAAACACCGCAGGCAGATGGAGAAATTCGAGCAGGAGAAGGAACGTGAAGTTTATCATGCAAAGATTGATTTCTTTACGAATGTGGCCCACGAGATACGTACACCGTTGACGCTGATTAAAGGTCCTTTGGAAAACATCATATTGAAGAAACAGGTCGATGCGGAAACGAGGGAAGACTTGAATGTAATGAAGCAGAATACGGAACGGTTGTTGAACCTGACTAACCAGTTGCTTGATTTCCGTAAAACGGAAAGTCAGGGATTCCGCCTGAATTTTGCGAAATGTAATGTAACGGAGGTGCTGAAAGAGACTCATGTGCGTTTTACTTCCCTTGCCAAACAGAAAGGCTTGGAGTTTACTTTGCAAGTGCCCGAGGAGGATTTCTATGCGCATGTGAACCGGGAGGCGTTTACGAAGATTATCAGTAATCTGTTGAATAATGGGGTGAAGTATGCTGAAAGCTACGTACACATATCTTTGGAAGTGCCGGAAACGGATGACAACAATTCATTCTGTATTCGTACGGAGAATGATGGAGTGATTATTCCCAATGAGATGAAGGAGGAAATATTCAAGCCTTTCGTTCGTTTCAATGAAAAAGAAGACGGCAAGGTGACTACCGGAACAGGAATCGGCTTGGCTCTTTCCCGTTCATTGGCTGAACTGCATCAAGGGACTTTAGCTATGGGAGAAGGGGAAGAAAATAATACCTTCTGTTTGATTTTGCCGATTGTTCAGGACATGACAATAACCTTAACCCCGGAACCGGAAGTTGAAATAGACAGGATGAATGAAATTCCTGTTGGAGAGACGGAAAAGAAAGATAACCGGCCTACAGTGCTGGTTGTAGAAGATAATCCGGATATGCTTGCCTTTGTAGTGCGTCAGCTATCGAAAGAATATACTGTATTGACTGCCACTAATGGTGCGGAAGCGTTGCAAGTGTTGGATGGTAATTATGTGAACTTGGTGGTTAGTGATGTTGTGATGCCTGTGATGGATGGTTTTGAATTGTGTAAGACGATCAAGTCAGATTTGAATTATAGCCATATTCCCGTTATTTTGTTGACTGCGAAGACGAATATCCAGTCTAAGATAGAGGGAATGGAATTGGGAGCAGACGCATATCTGGAGAAACCTTTCTCTGTGGAATATTTGCAGGCTTGTGCTTCCAGCCTTATTCAGAATAGAGAGAAACTACGTAAGGCTTTTGCACAGTCTCCTTTTGTGGCTGCCAATACGATGGCGTTGACAAAAGCTGACGAAGATTTTATAAAGAAGTTGAATGAGGTTATCCAAGTGAATTATAGTAATCCGGAATTTAGCATGGATGATATGGCGGATAGCCTGAATATGAGCCGTTCCAATTTCTATCGGAAGATAAAGGGCGTCTTGGATTTGAGTCCGAATGAATATCTTCGTCTGGAGCGTTTAAAGAGAGCTGCTCAATTATTGAAAGAAGGAGAAAACCGGGTAAATGAGATTTGCTATATGGTAGGGTTTAATTCTCCGTCTTATTTTGCCAAGTGTTTCCAGAAGCAATTTGGAGTGTTACCCAAAGATTTTGTAAGTTAATATTAATTTATAGCTATAAAGATAAGGTAAAAAGGAGCTTTTAAAGGAATGATTTGATGAAAAAGTATGTAAATTTGTTCGTTTTCGTATTCATGATAGGTGCTTGTCTTTCGCAGGGGAGAGCACAGACAAAGTCTGCGGTGAGTTATAAGAATCCGGTTGTAGATATTGCCATGCCCGACCCTACGGTGATTAAAGCTGCAGATGGTTACTTTTATGTGTATGCTACCGAATCTACCAGAAACGTTCCGATCATGAAGTCGAAAGATTTGGTGGAATGGACGTATTGCAACACTGCATTCACGAATAAAACTCGTCCCAGGTTTGAACCTAAAGCTGGAATCTGGGCACCTGACATTAATTATATTAACGGTAAATATGTGCTTTATTATGCAATGTCGGTGTGGGGAGGAGAACAAACGTGCGGAATTGGGGTAGCTACGGCCAACTCTCCGCAGGGACCTTTTACGGATCATGGTAAGATGTTCCGCAGTAATGAGATTGGTGTACAGAACTCGATCGATCCCAGTCTCCTGCAGTATGAGGGGAGAAACTATTTGGTATGGGGCAGCTTCCGGGGAATATATGTTATTGAACTGACTGCGGATGGGCTGTCGATCATGTCGGGAGCGAAAAAAAAGAGAATAGCGGGAACTGCTTTTGAAGCTGTTTATATCCATAAGCACGGTGATTATTATTATATGTTTGCCTCCATAGGAAGTTGTTGTCAAGGAGTGAAAAGTACATATAAAGTCGTAGTGGGACGTTCCAAGAAAGTATGGGGCCCGTACAAAGACAAGACTGGTAAACCGATGTTGAAAAATGGTTATTCTTTGGTGATAGGTGCGAATGATCATTTTGTAGGCAATGGGCACGGTTCGCAGATTATCCAGGATGATGCCGGACAAGACTGGCTTCTGTATCATGGATTTTCAAGATCAACTCCGGAGAACGGACGTATTCTGTTGTTGGACCAGATCAAGTGGGACCAAGAAGGTTGGCCTTACGTAGAGGGAGGATCTCCTTCTTACGAAACACAAAAAGCACCTGTATTTAATAACTGATTTTCAAATAAACCAATTATAATCTTAAATACCACAAGCATGAAACATACCCCTATTAGCAGGCGGGATTTTCTAAAGAATTTAGGCATAGCCGGGGCTGGCACTCTTCTTGCAGCAAGCCCTTGGCTTTCTGCTTTTTCGGAGGTGATGAACACCTCAAACGAAAAGTGTCGTTTGGCAATTATCGGTCCCGGTTCCCGGGGACAGTTTTTAATGGGATTTCTGACTAAAAATCCTAAAGTCGATATTGTTGCATTGTGCGACATTTATAAACCGTCTATTGAAAAAGCACTGAAGCTCGTTCCTAATGCCAAGGTGTACGGTGACTATCGAGAAGTGTTGGAAGATAAGTCGATAGATGCCATACTCGTGGCTACTCCTCTTAGTTCGCATTGTAAGATAGTGCTGGATGCTTTTGACGCAGGAAAGCACGTTTTTTGCGAAAAGTCGATAGGTTTCACGATGGAGGAATGTTATCGTATGTATCAGAAACACCGTAGCACGGGAAAAATATTCTTCACAGGGCAACAGCGTCTGTTCGATCCTCGTTACATTAAAGCAATGGAGATGATTCATGCGGGTACCTTCGGTGAAATAAATGCAATCCGTACCTTCTGGAACCGGAATGGGGATTGGAGACGTTCGGTACCTTCACCCAATCTGGAACGTCTGATAAACTGGCGTCTTTACAAAGAGTTCTCAAAAGGACTGATGACGGAACTCGCTTGCCATCAGCTTCAGATCGGAAGCTGGGCTTTGCGTAAGATACCCGAAAAGGTGATGGGACACGGTGCCATCACTTATTGGAAAGACGGCAGAGATGTGTATGACAATGTGAGCTGTGTATATGTATTTGATGATGGTGTGAAAATGACATTTGACTCTGTCATTTCCAATAAATTCTATGGACTGGAAGAACAGATCATGGGTAATCTCGGAACGGTAGAACCGGAAAAGGGAAAATATTACTTTGAAAGTGTAGCTCCTGCACCGGCCTTCCTGCAAATGGTGAATGACTGGGAAAACAAAGTGTTTGACTCTCTGCCTTTTGCCGGAACAAGCTGGGCGCCGGAAACAGCAAACGAAAACAAAGGAGAATTCATTATCGGAGGACGTCCCAAGAGCGATGGTACATCATTGTTGTTGGAAGCTTTTGTTGAGGCCGTCATAACACAAAAACAACCTAAAAACATCGCAGAAGAAGGGTATTATGCAAGTATGCTCTGTTTGTTGGGACATCAGGCATTGGAAGAAGAACGGACACTCTATTTCCCTGATGAGTATAAAATAGACTATCTGAACCATCAATCTGTAAAAACACCCGAAGCAATATGAAAGACACGATTGTAACCGCACGACGTAAGAAAATAGAGTTAATAACTTTACTCGTTTGTTTCGTAGTATCTAATTTGCTACATCTTTATGCAATTATTGCTTATCATGCACCATTTACGGAGATGATAACGTCTATTTTTTATATAATTATATTTACTTTTGTGCTTTATGCTTTCTGGGGGATTTTGCGTCTCTTGTTTTATGGAATGCAAGCACTGTTTAAAAAGAAAAGCAGGAGTTGATAGTTTTCTTGCATAATTTTAAAGAAGAACTTAATCAATATCAATGAAAATAAATAATTTATGGTAACACGAAGGGATTTTTTGAAAACGATGTCGATGGCTTCAGCCGGATTGGCATTGGGAACCGGTGATTTATTACATGCGCAAACTGCTTCACCTAAAAAAGGAAGAGGTGACAAAGTGAAGATTGCTTATATCGGCATTGGTAACCGTGGAGAGCAGATTATTGAAGACTTTGCACGGACAGGTATGGTGGAAGTGGTGGCTTTATGTGATGTAGATATGGGTGCCAAACATACACAAAAGATAATGGCTAAATATCCGAAAGCAAAGCAGTTTAGGGATTTTCGCCAAATGTTTGATAAGGCCGGTAACGAATTTGATGCTGTAGCAATTGCTACTCCCGACCATTCGCATTTCCCGATCAGTATGCTGGCTTTGGCATCCGGAAAGCACGTATATGTAGAGAAACCGCTGGCACGTACCTTCTATGAAGCGGAACTGTTGATGCAAGCTGCGCTTAAACGTCCGAACTTGGTTACTCAAGTAGGAAATCAGGGACATTCTGAAGCAAACTATTTCCAGTTTAAAGCCTGGATGGATGCGGGAATTATCAAAGACGTTACTGCTATCACTGCCCACATGAATAACCCACGTCGTTGGCATAAATGGGACACTAATATTTATAAACTTCCTTCCGGTCAGCAACTGCCGAAAGATCTGGATTGGGACACTTGGCTCGGAGTTACTCCTTATCACGAGTATAATAAAGATTATCATTTGGGACAATGGCGTTGTTGGTATGATTTTGGTATGGGAGCATTGGGCGACTGGGGAGCACATATCCTCGACACGGCTCACGAATTCCTGGAACTGGGATTGCCATACGAAGTCACTATGCAATATGCAAAAGGGCATAATGATTACTTCTTCCCGTATTCTTCCACGATTCTCTTCCGTTTCCCGCAACGTAAAGGAATGCCACCGGTAGATATTACCTGGTATGATGGTTTGGATAATCTTCCTCCTATTCCTGCCGGTTATGGAGTTTCGGGACTAGATCCGAACATCCCGGTAACTAATCAGGGAGATACTCCGAAGTCTAAGTTGAATCCAGGAAAGATCATTTATACTAAGGATTTGATCTTCAAGGGTGGTAGTCATGGAAGCACTTTGTCTATAATTCCGGAGGAGAAAGCAAAAGAGATGGCAGACAAGTTGCCGAAGGTTCCTAAAAGTCCTTCCAATCACTTCGAGAACTTCTTGTTGGCATGTAACGGTATTGAAAAGACACGCTCACCGTTCGAAATCAATGGAGTGTTGAGTCAGGTATTCTCACTGGGTGTGATGGCTCAACGACTTAATACACAGTTGTTCTTTGATCCTCGTACGAAGCAGATTACAAATAATGAATTTGCTAATGCAATGCTGGCGGGACTTCCACCGCGTAAAGGTTGGGATGAATTTTATAAATTATAAATAGAAAATAGCCTTTTCCATTCCTTCTTCGAATATAAGGGAGTGGGAAAGGCTAATAAATGATTATGAAGAAGAATATCGTATTAACTTTACTTTTATTCTGTGCCGCTTCTTTAAGTGCACAGAATTGGGAACCTCTTTTCAATGGGAAAAACCTGAAAGGATGGAAGAAATTGAATGGCAAAGCCGAGTATAAAATTGTAGATGGTGCTATTGTCGGTGTATCTAAAATGGGAACACCCAATACTTTTTTGGCAACGACAAAGAATTATGGTGACTTTATCCTTGAGTTTGACTTCAAGGTAGATGACGGTTTAAATTCCGGAGTACAGCTTCGTAGTGAAAGCAAGAAAGATTATAAGAAAGGTCGTGTACACGGTTATCAGTTTGAGATCGATCCTTCCAAACGCGCTTGGTCAGGTGGTATCTATGATGAGGCACGTAGAAACTGGCTTTATCCTTTGACGCTGAATCCGTCGGCAAAAACCGCTTTTAAGAATAATGCATGGAATAAAGCTCGTATTGAGGCTGTAGGTAACTCAATCCGTACCTGGATAAACGGAGTGCCTTGTGCTAATATCTGGGATGATATGACTCCTGTGGGCTTCATTGCTTTGCAGGTGCATGCCATTGGAAATGCGGCAGATGAAGGTAAAACAGTTAGTTGGAAAGATATCCGCATTTGTACGACGGACGTAGAACGCTATCAGACACCGGAAGCGCAAGCTGCACCGGAAGTGAATCTGATTGCCAACACGATTTCTCCGAATGAAGCAAAAGAAGGATGGACTCTATTATGGGATGGTAAGACTACTGATGGATGGAGAGGAGCTAAGCTTTCTACTTTCCCTGCAAAAGGCTGGAAGATAGAAGATGGAATTCTGAAAGTAATGAAGAGTGGTGGCGCTGAATCTGCTAATGGCGGTGATATTGTGACTACCCGTAAATACAAGAACTTTATTCTGAAAGTAGATTTTAAGATTACCGAAGGTGCCAATAGCGGAATTAAATATTTCGTAAACCCGGATATGAATAAAGGTGCAGGCTCTGCTATCGGTTGTGAATTCCAGATTCTTGATGATGACAAACATCCTGATGCAAAACTGGGTGTGAAAGGTAACAGAAAGCTAGGTTCGTTGTATGATTTGATTCCGGCTCCTAAGAATAAACCTTTCAACAAGAAAGAGTTTAATACTGCTACCATTATCGTAAAAGGTAACCATGTAGAACATTGGTTGAACGGAGTTAAATTGATTGAATATGATCGTAACAATGATATGTGGAATGCATTGGTAGCATACAGTAAATATAAAAACTGGCCTAATTTCGGAAATCCGGAGGAAGGTAATATACTCCTTCAGGATCACGGAGATGAAGTGTGGTTCAAGAACGTGAAGATTAAAGAACTGAAATAAGGTGTATTCTAGTTATTACGTGGGGTGTGTCAAAACTCCTTTATGATTTTTATTCAGGCACGGATTACACGGAATTACACGGATTACGTTGTTACTTTATGCAACGATATTTCTAAAAACCGTGAAATCCGTGTAGTCCGTGCTTGAATTGTATGATTGTGAATGTTTCGTTTTATTTTTGACACATTTTTCCTGTTTATTTATTCCTTGATTAATATTTGTCCTACTATACAATGCAGACCGCTATTCAACATTTGTATAAACCACCTCATGAAGGTAATGGACTGCTTTATGCCTGGTTTCTTTCCATGCATACACGGGTGGATATTATACTGTATAGCCAGAAACCGGAAAGAGAATTACTACTTGTGGTTAATCGTATTTATGATGCATTGTATCGGCTGGAAAAGATAGCGAACTTTTATGATCCGGACAGCGAATTGTCTTTTGTCAACCGGACGGCCTCTATTTCTCCGATCGTTCTTAGCGAAGAACTTTATTCAATGATTGATTTATGTCTGGAATATAACAGCAAGACCTTAGGATATTTTGACATTACAGTCCATTCAGAAAATTATACTCAGACAACTATACATTCAGTCCATTTGTTAGCGGAAGAGCATAGCATCCATTTCTCGCAACCGGGAGTTTCTATCAACTTATCCGGTTTTCTCAAAGGATATGCCTTAGAAACAATCAAAGGCATATTAAATGAATCCATGATAGAAAATGCATTGATAAACATGGGAAACAGTTCTATCCTTGCTTTGGGTAATCATCCGGTAGGATCGGGATGGAAAATTAATAATATACTTCTTCATAATGAATGTCTTACAACTTCCGGTAATGATTCTCCCGAACGACGGCATATTGTTTCTCCTCGAAATGGGAAATTGGTGGAAGGCGTTCAACAGATAGCTGTAGTTACAACCAATGGGTCAATAGGAGAAATATTGTCTACCGCTTTGTTTGCTGCTGACGGCGAACAGCGTAAGGCTTTGATGGGTATATATGCACAATGTCGTGTATATATATATCCACTGTACTGAATATATATATATACATCGTGTTGGTTATATATATCCACCATACTGTTCGTATATATCCAATGATACTTATCTAACCTGGTTTGGCTCCGCTTTCTTACGAAGAAGCTTATTCAATGCTTCATTCTCTGCGTGCATATAAAATCATTCAGGGAACACGTGGGCAAAAGGGAGTCAACGAAAACAAATTTGCTGAATTTATCCGTTTGTCCATTTTGCTACGCTTCGCTACAGAGATCAAGGAAATGGATATAAATCCGCTTTTAGCAACACAAAAGGCCGTTATAGCAGTTGACGCGCGTATCAGAATAGAAAAATAGGACTATTCTTTCATTCATTGAGACATATTTACTATCTTTCCGC
>ERZ826613.4499-NODE-4499-length-10251-cov-3.831404_pt1 | contig 10251 bp, 6 predicted proteins | sample MGYA00519925_ERZ826613 | MGnify/ENA primary metagenome ERZ826613 (study PRJEB31778, sample SAMEA3449236) | human gut metagenome | biome: human gut; feature: human-associated habitat; material: faeces | place: United Kingdom | collected 2010/2012 ... | reverse complement strand
ACTCCCTAAAATAAAGGTTTTAGAACAAAAAAGAGGTAGTCTTTTGACACTACCAAAGGCTACAGGGAGGTGGAGTGAATGAAGACGAAGCAGGATTATTATGACACCTTAGGGATATCAAAGGATGCGGATGATGCGTCGATCAAGCGAGCCTACCGTAAAATGGCCAAGAAATATCACCCGGATATGAATCAGGGTGATCCGAATGCTGAGCAAAAATTTAAGGAAGTTACGGAAGCTTACAATGTGTTAAGTGATAAGGAAAAGAAGAAACTTTACGATCAATTTGGTTCTGCAGCATTTGAGGAAGGTTTTGATCCGACCGGCGGCACGGAATTTCACTATTCCGGTGGCGATGCATCGGGGATGTATGGTGATATTTTTGATAATCTTTTTGGTGGCAAAGGCGGTTTTAGCGGACACTTTGGTTTTGGTGACGGTACATCGTGGCACAGTAGCGATGGAAAAACCTGGAATACAGGTGATGGTGGATCATGGCATGTGGGCGGCGATTATGGCAGATCGAGCTTTTTTGACACCTATGAAGATGCCGGTCGGAAATCAGGTCAGGATGCGAGGGCGCACATTTCGATTACTTTTGACGAAGCAGTGTATGGATGTGACAAGGTCATTACTTTGCAAGATGGAGAGCGCGGTCAGAGTAGAACGCTGCATGTGCACATACCGGCAGGTATTGACGATGGCAATCGCATTCGCTTAAAAGGTGAGGGTCATCCGGGAGTTTATGGTGCACCCAAAGGTGACCTTTATCTGCAGGTATCTGTCGGCACAAAACCGGGTTTTGAGCGTAAGGGCTTGGATGTTTATACGAAAGTCAATGTACCATATACGACAGCAGTGCTTGGGGGCAATGCCCGCGTGCACACGCTATACGGAGATGTTGACTGTAAGATCCGGGAAGGAACGCAGAGCGGTACCAAGATACGACTAAAAGGAAAAGGTGTTGTATCCAAAAAGAATGCATCTGTGCATGGGGATCAGTATGTTGAAATCGGAATTGAAGTTCCGAAACATTTGTCGTCACAGGCAAGGCAGAAATTGCGCGAATATGCGGAGGCAAGCTAATCCTATAATGTAGCCAGATCATATCAACAAAGAGAATAATTCTTGATAAACTGTTCATAATAAAGATAGAAACTGTAGGTTATTGAGAGCAGAAACGAGGAGAATTATGATCTTAAAACAAAATGAAATTGATGTGATCACAGAATTGCAGACACAGGAAAAGAATTGTGTGGAAAAGTACCGCCGTTACAAAGAGCAGGCAAAAGATGAGGAATTGAAAAATCTGTTTGGTGAGATCGAGCAGCTCGAACAAAAACATTATGATACACTGGGGCAGGTACTGAATGGTGATGTGCCATGTTGTGACTGCAATGATTCCAGAGGAAAAGACTATGCGCCAACTGCAACGTATAGTACAGCCGGAGATAGTGAGGATAAGCAGGCGGATAATTTCTTGGTTACTGATTGTATCGGCACGGAAAAGATGGTTTCTTCGGAGTATAATACAAATGTGTTTCGCTTTGGAGAACCTTCAGTTCGTAAACTGCTTGCAGATATTCAGGTCGAGGAACAGAATCATGCAGAGATGTTATATAAATACAAAACAGTAAATGGAATGTCATAAAGTATAAAGATATTTCCTAACAGATAAGTAAAGGGGCAAGGCTTGTGTCTTGCCTTTTTTAATTAATAGGAAACTGCTGTTGTGTAGCATGGCATCACCAAGAATTGCTTTAGTTTTTTTGATGGCAGGATAATTTACTATGTCGGCTGCAACATACTCATTGATTTACTGAAATAATAAGCGATATGTGGTTGTGAGAAACGGTGGGGTATGGGAAGTTTGAATATCTTGATCGAAAATGGAGCTTGACGAGAAAAAAGAAAACACGTAATATAGTATCCGATACTACGTATAAAAGTAAACGGTGCCGCAATGGCATATGAAGTGACGAAATGTCGGAAAGGAATGAAGTATGAAATCATTACGTATAGGAGATATTACGCTAGAGAAGCCAATTATTCAGGGAGGTATGGGAGTTGGAGTCAGTCGAGGCAGATTGGCAGGCGCTGTATCTGCCTGTGGAGGCCTTGGTGTGATCTCCTCGGCACAGATCGGATACGATGAACCGGAATTTGCAACGGATCAAGTACTTGCGAATGAAAAAGCGATACGTAAGCATATCGCACTGGCAAAGCAAATATCCGGGGATAAGCCGGTCGGTATAAATATCATGGTGGCATTGAAGCACTATGAAGATCATGTGCGAACGGCAGTTGATGCCGGAGTAGACGTCATTATATCAGGAGCCGGATTACCGATGCGGTTACCGGAATATGTCGGGGATTCCGGCTGCAAGATCGCACCGATCGTTTCATCTGTCAAAGCGGCGCAGATCATACTTCGCCAGTGGAAAAAGAAGTACTGCAGGACAGCCGACTTTATTGTTATAGAAGGTCCTAAGGCGGGAGGACATCTTGGATTCAAAAAAGAGGACATTGCGACAATTACGGCAGAACAGTATGAGCAGGAGATAAAAAATATTATTCAAGTCGTACGAGAGTACGAACAGGAATTTGCTTGTAAAATTCCGGTTATAGTTGCCGGTGGCATTTTTGATCATAAAGATATAGAACATGCTTTGGAAATCGGGGCTGACGGTGTTCAGATCGCATCGCGTTTTGTTGCAACAGAGGAGTGTGATGCTTCGGATGCGTATAAGCAGGCATATATTAATGCAAAAGCAGAGGACATTACTATTGTCATGAGCCCGGTTGGGATGCCGGGACGTGCGCTCAACAATGTATTTGTTCAGCGTGTGAGCCAACAGCGGGAAGAGATCAAAAAATGCTACAATTGTTTGGCTAAATGCAATCCTGTTGAAGTGCCGTACTGCATCACCAAAGCACTTATATCAGCAGTGCAGGGAGATTTGGATCATGGCCTGATATTTGTGGGAGCGAATGTTGATAGAATTGATCGAATGACCTCCGTGCAGGAGCTGATGGCAGAACTTACAAACTGAAACTTCCCGCACCTCATTATCTTACGCAACCACATATTGCTTATTATGTCAAAGCATGCTAAGTGTTTTGCAGCCACAATATAGCGGCTTCTGCCGACAGAGAACTATAGTAATTGCCTTGCTTCCGGTATGGGAAGTTTTAGTTACAAATTAATAAAATTTGCGTTTTTTTGACTTGTGATTTGCCTTGTAACCATAGAGGAATATCGTTATAATGTAATAAATATATAATGACAGGGGAGCAGGTGAGCATATGAAAAAGGCGATTAGTATAGGAATACAAGGTTTTTCTGATCTGAGAGAGCAGGATTGCTTTTTTGTAGATAAGACCAATTTTATAAAAGAATGGTGGGAAAACCGGGATGTTGTAACATTGATCACACGTCCACGCCGTTTTGGTAAGACGTTAAATATGAGTATGCTGGACTGCTTCTTTTCTAATAAATATGCGAACAGGGCGGATTTGTTTGAGGGGCTTTCTATATGGCAGGATGAAACGTATCGGAAACTGCAGGGAACATATCCTGTGATCTTTTTGAGTTTTGCTGCTGTGAAAGCAGGCAATCTGGAGGATGCAAAAACCCAGATCAAGCAGGAGATTACAAGGCTGTACTGGGAAAACAGGAATCTCATGAAAGAAGATATTTTTGGTGAGGATGAGCGTGAATTATATTACCGGACAACAGTAAAGATGGATGATGTTACGGCACAGGATTCTTTGAGAAATTTGTCTGTCTGGATGGAACGTTATTATGGCAAGAAGGTCATCATTCTTTTGGACGAATATGATACGCCGATGCAGGAGGCGTATGTTCAGGGATACTGGGATGAATTTACGTCTTTTGTGAGAAGTCTGTTTAATGCGTCTTTTAAGACAAATCCTTATCTGGAGCGAGCAATTATGACGGGAATTACCAGAGTATCCAAGGAGAGTATTTTTCCCGATTTAAATAATTTACGTGTCGTAACGACGACTTCCAATCTGTATGCAGATTGTTTCGGTTTTACGGAGGAGGAAGTTTTTGCTGCACTGGATGAGTATGGAATGAGCGATAAAAAGGATGAAGTGAAACAGTGGTATGATGGTTTTACTTTTGGAGAACACAGAGACATTTACAATCCGTGGTCCATTACGAATTATCTGGATGAACATAGATTATATCCATACTGGGCATCCACAAGCTCCAATGGGCTTGTGAGTCGGTTGATCCGGACGGCATCTGCAGATGTGAAGGAGAAGATGGAGGATCTGCTGCGGGGACAGGCGATCACTGTAAATTTTGACGAGCAGATCGTATATAACCAGTTGGATGACAATGAAGAAGCGATCTGGAGTCTTCTGCTTGCCAGTGGTTATCTGAAAGTACAGAATATAGACTACCGTGGGATTACTTTGGAACCATGGTACACGTTGGATATTACAAATATTGAGACACTGAGCATGTTCATGACAATGTTCCGAGGATGGTTTAAAAATAAAGATGCGAACTATAATGATTTTGTGAAGGCACTGTTAAAGGGAAGTCTCAAGGAAATGAATATTTATATGAATGATGTTGCACTTGCAACCTTCAGCAGCTTTGATACAGGAAAGAAACTTTCTGAGAAAAGCCAGCCGGAGCGGTTCTATCATGGGTTTGTTCTGGGACTTTTGGTGGAATTGCGGGACAGGTATCAGATCCGTTCCAATCGGGAGAGTGGATATGGACGATATGATGTGATGCTTACACCGGTGACAGAGGTGGATGATGCCATTGTGATCGAGTTTAAAGTGCATGAACCGGATGAGGAGAAATCTTTACAGGATACGGTTCGGACGGCTTTAGATCAGATCAAAGAGAAGAACTATGATGCCGAACTGCTATTACAGGGAATACCGGCAGACAGGATCCGTCATTACGGCTTTGCCTTTGAAGGAAAAAAGGTTTTGATCGGACAGGACGAAATTCAGAATGTAGCAGTGAGGAGGTGATTTTGTGTCAGAAACACAAAAACCATTTATTTTACACAGCGAATACAAACCTACCGGTGATCAGCCCCAGGCGATCGACGCTTTGGTCAAAGGTTTTGAAGAGGGCGACCAGTTCCAGACTTTGCTTGGTGTGACGGGTTCCGGTAAGACCTTTACGATGGCAAATGTCATTGCGAAGCTGAACAGACCGACTTTGGTCATTGCGCACAATAAGACATTGGCGGCACAGCTCTACGGTGAGTTCAAGGAATTCTTCCCGGAGAATGCGGTGGAGTATTTTGTATCCTATTACGATTATTATCAACCGGAGGCATATGTGCCATCTTCCGATACGTATATTGAAAAAGATTCTTCGATCAATGATGAAATTGACAAATTACGTCATTCTGCAACAGCAGCACTGACGGAGCGGCGGGACGTGATCATTGTAGCTAGTGTATCTTGTATTTATGGTTTGGGAAGCCCTATTGATTATCAGAACATGACGGTGTCTTTGCGTCCGGGTATGTGCAAAGACCGTGATGAAGTGATCCAAAAATTAATAGAGATTCAGTATAACCGTAATGATATGGATTTTCAGCGTGGAACATTTCGTGTGCGTGGCGATGTTTTGGAGGTATTTCCGATTTCAGAAGCGGATCAGGCGGTTCGCATTGAATTTTTTGGTGATGAGGTGGATCGCATTGTTCAAATTGATGTACTGACCGGAGAGATTAAAGCAGAATTGGAACACATTGTTATTTTTCCGGCATCGCATTATGTTGTTGATAAAGATGCGATGGAGCGTGCGATCCGAACAATCGAGGCAGAGCTGGAAGATCGTGTGAAATATTTTAAAAGCGAAGATAAACTACTGGAGGCGCAGCGTATTGCTGAGCGAACCAATTTTGATATTGAGATGCTCCGGGAAACCGGTTTTTGTTCAGGTATCGAAAATTATTCGAGGCATTTATCGGGATTAAAGCCGGGAGAAACGCCACATACATTGATGGACTATTTTCCGGAAGATTTTTTGATCATGGTAGATGAGTCTCATATTACGATACCACAGATACGAGGCATGTATGCGGGAGATCGATCCAGGAAGACTACACTTGTAGACTATGGATTCCGTCTGCCATCTGCATTAGATAACCGTCCGCTTAATTTTGATGAATTCGAGTCGCATATCAATCAGATGTTATTTGTATCGGCGACACCGAATGTATATGAGCAGGAACATGAGCTGGCGCGTGTTGAGCAGATCATACGGCCTACCGGACTGTTGGATCCGGAGATTTCTGTTCGTCCGGTGGAGGGGCAGATTGATGATCTGGTAGGTGAGATCCGAAAGACGATCGATGCAGGAAATAAAGTTATGGTAAATACGTTGACAAAACGTATGGCGGAAGATCTGACGGACTATTTGAAGGAAATTGGGATTCGGGTGCGTTATCTGCATTCAGATATTGATACGCTGGAACGTTCGGAGATTATTCGTAATATGCGGTTGGATGGATTTGATGTATTAGTCGGTATTAATTTGCTGCGAGAGGGACTGGACATTCCGGAGATAGCACTGGTTGCTATTTTAGATGCTGATAAGGAAGGATTTCTTCGCTCAGAGATTTCTCTTGTTCAGACGATTGGCAGGGCCGCACGTAATTCAGAAGGACGGGTTATTATGTATGGTGATGTCATGACAGATTCGATGCGCCATGCCATTGATGAGACGAATCGAAGACGAAAGATTCAGATGCAGTACAATGAGGAGCACGGTATTACGCCACAGACGATCAAGAAGGCGGTACGTGATCTGATCAGTATATCGAAGAAAGCCGATGGCAACTCAGGCGATATTGAGAAAGATCTGGAATCTATGAGCAAGAAAGATTTGCAGCAGTTACGTAAGAAATTGACGAAACAGATGCATGCGGCCGCAGCAGAGTTAAACTTTGAACTGGCAGCAACGTTGAGAGATCAAATGATGAAAGTTGTACAGCAGCTGAATGAGTAAAATTCTGCCGTCAAAGGTTATATAAATCAGTGTTGGCGAATAATCGCAGATAGGGTATAATGATTGGGTAATGTAATGGTGAACGTAAGGATTCGACAGATATTCTAGAGAGAAGGGCAATAAAATTTTAGAGTATGCCTTATGTTTATTTCAAGAAGGGAGAAAAAGAATGACAAAGAAATGGCGGCGCGTATATGCGTGGGTGCTGACCGTGGCAATGGTCTTATCTATGGCAAATCTGCCGATTACCATTGCTAAGGCAGCATCGACACAGAATCTTACCGTGAAGAGCGGAGCAACCAGTGTAACGATTGCTAAGAATGAGTATGGCGATGATTATATTGGCGATATGTTTTTTAACATACCGGATGCCTTGAAAACGAAGAGTGCAATCTCTTCGAACAAGGTGACTTCCATGACGGTAAAGATCACGATCAAAAGTTTTACACAGGGAAGTGGCGCAAAAGCGCAAGCATTTATTTTTGCACAACCGGATGCATCGGGTGATTGGAATTGGAATCAGTCTTCGACTGCAGAGCTGGTTACCGGCAGTCAGTTGACGCTTACCTATTCCTTTGCAGATATGGATTGGAAAGGTGGAACAACGCTGGGAAATCTTGGCGTGCGTTTTGCCAATGCAGCCGAGGGGAGTACCGTGTCCTATTCTGTTGACTCTGCGGTGATCAATATGGCGGACAGCGGCAGCAGTGCGACAAGTAAGCCAAGCAGCGCGACAAGTAAGCCAAGCAGCACAGCAAGTGCCGGTGGCAATGTTTCGACAGCCCAGATTGCGATCACGAGAAGTGTTGGCAGTGGAACAAATGATTATTATGCAGAATACAGTTTTTCTATCACAAATAACAGCAGCGAAACGGTTAGAGGTATTCAGATTTTAATACCGACATCGGGATCGGTTGACGTTGGCTATGTTGAGGGATTTTCTGCAGTGTATGATGCGGCGCTGGGAGGCGTTGTGGCATATTATTCGACAGAGATTGCAGCGGGAGCAACGGTTAGCAGCTCTTCTAATAAAGTTGGTTTTGGAAAACAGCCGTCTATTTCCGTTGGAGAATCTAATGTCATTGCTGTAAATTGTGCAGGTCCAAGTACCGGTGATGAACTGAATTATGAATTAACCGGACGTAAAGATGTTGCATATGCGGACACTCCGGTCGGCAGACATGGTAAACTGTCAGTGCAGAAGGTTGACGGCTATGCGGCACCGATCATGGTGGATCAGAATGGTGTGCCGACACAGCTTCGTGGAGCCAGTACCCATGGTATGCATTGGTTCCCGCAGTATGTCAATCAGAATGCGTTCCAGACATTGCGTGATGATTGGGGAATCAATATGGTTCGATTAGTTTGTTATCCACGCGATGGTGGATCGGTTGGATATTTGACGGGTGGAGACAGTACCAAACAGCAGCTTGATACATTGATTCAAAATGGTGTCGATTATGCAACCAAGCTCGGAATGTATGCGTTGGTAGACTGGCATGTGCATGCTTACAATCCAAATGAGTATTTGAAAGAGGCAAAGATATTCTTTACAAAGTACGCAACAATGTACAAGGATCATGATAATGTGTTATATGAGATTTGTAATGAGCCGACAGGCACAAATTGGTATAGTGGCAATGGCAAAGATCTTTATACATATTGTAGTGAAGTCATTAAGACAATACGTGCCATTGATCCGGATGCGATCATTATATGCGGAACGAATACTTGGTCACAGGATGTCGATCAGGTAGCGGCTAAGCCGATGAAAGCACTTGGTTATGAAAACATCATGTATACGTTCCATTTTTATTCCGCATCGCACAAAGAGAATTTAATGAAAAAAGTACGTCTGGCAACCAAGGATGGAACACCGATCTTTGTTACCGAATTTGGTATATGTTCAGCAGATGGTAATGGAAGTTATGACCCGGAAAGTGCGGATCGGTGGATTGCGTTGTTGGACGAATTAAATATTAGTTTTGCATGCTGGAGTTATAGTAATTGTAATGAAAAATCGGCGTATTTTAAGAGCAGCTGCAGCAATGCCGGGGGCGATTGGACAGCGGATGATCTGACAACAACCGGTAAGTGGCTGATCAATACCTGTCGAGCACACGAGGAGAAAGAAAATGCATCCTATCCGGCAGTATCACCGTCAGCAGAACCGACGAAAGCACCGACGGTAACCGTAAAACCAACGGCGGAACCGACGAAAGCACCGACAGTAACCGTAAAACCAACGGCAGAACCGATAAAAACGCCGACACCAACGGCAGAGCCAACAAAAGCGCCGGAACCAACGGCAGCACCGATAAAAACGCCGACACCAACGGCAGAGCCAACGAAAGCACCGGAACCAACGGCAGCACCGATAAAAACGCCGACACCAACGGCGGAGCCAACGAAAGCACCGACGATAACATCGGTACCTAGTGATGATCCGACTGAAAGTGCTGCTCCAAGTGAGAAACCAACGATCACACCAACGCAGAAGCCGGGAATTCAGGCGACCGGAATGCGCGTTATTGTCAGTGTGAAAAAGGTAAGTAATCTTCCGGTAAAACAGAAATTGCAGCTTGCAGCAGGAAAGAGTATGCAGCTTACGGTGACTTTGTTGCCGACAGGAGCTAAGCCTCAGAAACTAACGTATACCAGCAGTAAACCATCAATAGCAAAAGTAAGCGGTAGTGGTAAGATTGTTGCTGGTAAGAAAGCCGGAACGACAGTGATCACGATTCGTACAGCGAATGGACTGCAAAAGAAAATTACCATTCGCGTTATGAAAAAAGCGGTGAAGAAGATCAAACTGTCTGGCGTTAAGAAGTTAAAGGTTGGTAAGAAACTCAAACTGAAAGCCAAGATCACGCCTAAGAAAAAGTATGCGTCTGCTACAGTATTCTGGGTATCTGGCAATACTAAAATTGCAACAGTGACACAGAGCGGTGTTGTAAAAGCGAAGAAGAAAGGCAAAGTTAAGATTACTGCAATTGCAACGGATGGCAGTGGTAAGAAGAAAGTAATCAAACTTACCATTAAATAAATTTTAACAGATCGACTTAGAAATAAGTGGCAAATATGCCTTTTGAAAATTTAGCAAAAGAACAACCAAGTATTGGTTGTTCTTTTTTGCTTTATGGGAAACTTGTCGTTTCCTATAAAGCGAAAAACACTCCGCGAGGATGCGCATCTCGCGGAGAAGAAGTTAGCTGTAAACAGCACCGCTC
>ERZ826613.4497-NODE-4497-length-10255-cov-4.862157_pt1 | contig 10255 bp, 8 predicted proteins | sample MGYA00519925_ERZ826613 | MGnify/ENA primary metagenome ERZ826613 (study PRJEB31778, sample SAMEA3449236) | human gut metagenome | biome: human gut; feature: human-associated habitat; material: faeces | place: United Kingdom | collected 2010/2012 ... | reverse complement strand
CGGTACAACAGAAGTACAGGTTGTTTCTTGGTATGACAACGAAAACTCTTACACATCTCAGATGGTAAGAACAATCAAATACTTCTCTGAATTAGCATAATCTGTTAAATCAGACAAAGAAGACCTATCTGGGTCCGGTCTTTTGGACCGGGCCCTTTTTATCTTAGTCGGAGAAGACTCTGCGGCTAAATAAGCGGCTCCGCAAGGATGCACATTAGAAAATCCGTATGTATGATACAAGGAGGAAATAAGAATGCTTAATAAAAAGTCAGTTGATGATATCAACGTAAAAGGCAAAAGAGTCCTGGTCCGCTGTGACTTTAACGTACCTCTGAAAGATGGCAAGATCACAGACGAAAACCGTCTCGTAGCAGCTCTGCCAACTATCAAAAAACTGATCGCGGACGGCGGAAAAGTAATCCTTTGCTCTCATCTGGGCAAACCAAAGGGAGAACCGAAACCGGAACTCTCTCTGGCACCGGTAGCAGTACGTCTCTCTGAACTGCTTGGTCAGGAAGTAAAATTTGCAGCTGATCCGGAAGTCGTAGGACCGAACGCAAAAGCAGCTGTAGAAGCTATGAAAGATGGAGAAGTTGTTCTGCTTGAAAACACTCGTTACCGTGCTGAAGAAACCAAAAATGGCGAAGCATTCAGTAAAGATCTGGCATCTCTGTGTGATGTGTTCGTAAACGATGCATTTGGTACCGCTCACAGAGCACACTGCTCTAACGTAGGTGTTACCGAATATGTAGATACCGCAGTTGTTGGATATCTGATGCAGAAAGAGATTGATTTCCTGGGCAATGCAGTAGAAAATCCAGTTCGCCCGTTCGTTGCAATCCTGGGTGGTGCAAAAGTAGCAGACAAACTGAACGTTATCTCCAACCTGCTTGAGAAATGCGATACTCTGATCATCGGCGGCGGTATGGCTTATACTTTCCTGAAAGCTCAGGGCAAAGAGATTGGTAAATCTCTGGTAGACGACAGCAAGATCGACTACTGCAATGAGATGATGGCAAAAGCTGAGAAGCTTGGCAAAAAACTTCTGCTTCCGGTAGATGCAGTTGTTTCCGCAGATTTCCCGAACCCGATCGATGCTCCGATCGAAGTAGAGAATGTATCTGTAGATAATATCCCGGTTGACAAAGAAGCTATGGATATCGGAAAAGAAACAGCAGCTCTGTATGCAGATGCAGTAAAAACAGCAAAAACAGTTGTTTGGAACGGACCGATGGGTGTATTCGAAAACCCGACACTGGCAGCAGGTACGATCGCAGTAGCAAAAGCTCTGGCAGATACCGATGCAACAACCATCATCGGCGGCGGCGATTCTGCAGCAGCAGTAAACCAGCTTGGATTTGGTGACAAGATGAGCCACATCTCCACAGGCGGTGGAGCATCTCTGGAATTCCTGGAAGGAAAAGAACTGCCGGGCGTAGCAGCAGCTAACGATAAGTAAACACTTAACGAAAACAAGCCGAAGGCGACGTTTGAGTTTTAGTGTTTACTTAGTTCGCCGCTCTTAGCGAATGGGAGCGAAGCGAAACATGAGGTTAGAGGCAGGCGAACATCCCGTCAGTACTTAACGAAAACGAGCCAAAGGCGATGTTTTACAATATGTGAAAAGAGGATAAGATCATGGCAAGAAAGAAAATTATTGCTGGTAACTGGAAAATGAACATGACTCCGAGTGAGGCAGTAAAATTAGTTGAAACTCTGAAACCACTGGTAAAAAATGATGAAGTTGATGTAGTATTCTGCGTACCGGCTATCGATATCGTTCCTGTAGTAGAAGCTGCAAAAGGAACAAACATCCAGGTTGGTGCTGAAAATATGTACTTCGAAGAGAAAGGTGCCTACACAGGTGAAATCTCCCCAAATATGCTGGTAGATGCAGGCGTTAAATACGTTGTTCTGGGACATTCCGAGAGAAGAGGATACTTCGGAGAAACAGATGCAGATATCAACAAAAAAATGCACAAAGCATTTGAGCATGGCCTGACACCGATCATGTGCTGCGGCGAATCTCTGGAACAGAGAGAGCAGGGCGTAACCATGGACTTCATCCGTCAGCAGGTTAAGATCGGATTCCAGGGACTGACAGCAGATCAGGCAAAAACAGCCGTTATCGCTTACGAGCCGATCTGGGCTATCGGAACCGGCAAGACTGCTACAACAGAGCAGGCTCAGGAAGTATGCAGCAAGATTCGTGAGTGTATCGCTGAAGTATACGATGACGCTACAGCAGCAGAGATCCGTATCCAGTACGGCGGATCTGTAAACTCCAAGACAGCAGCAGATCTGTTTGCTCAGGCAGACATCGATGGCGGACTGGTTGGAGGAGCATCTCTGAAAGAAGAGTTCGGTCAGATCGTTAATTATAAATAATCAGCCATTTTTGGCTAAATAGTCCAAACAAGAAAGAATAAAACGCCCCCAAATGCAAGGAAAATTAGTAAATATTACTAATTGAATTGCGTTTGGGGGTGTTTTTTAATATTGCAACTATCACCTTCAACGATCACTTTTAATCGTTTAAAACCTTGCCATTTAAAAAAGTGATAGTTATATAAATGTTTTTATTATTGTTTCATATGAGAATGTAAAAACAGGCACGCCGACATGGTCGCAGCTTGGATCGGACGGAACGCACAACGAAGTGGCGGACAGTCCGATCAAGGGTTATAAAAATATCATGTATTCTCTGCATTTTTATGCAAATGAATGGAGCCATAATGGGTATCTTCCGGCAAAACTGGACTATGCAAGGAAAAAAGGACTGCCGGTCATGGTGACTGAGTTTGGCATGTCGGATGCGAGTGGCAATGGTCAGATCAGTACGATAAATACCGGGAAATGGCTGAAAAGGCTGGATCAGACAAATATGAGCTATTTCTGCTGGAGTTTGACAAACAAAAACGAGTCCAGTGCCTTATTGGCTCCGGGAAGCAGTAAAACAGGAAACTGGAAGAAAAAAGACCTGTCATAGGCAGGTCGATATCTCCGTAAAAAATACCGGGCAAAACGATAAAATTTTGTTGAGAATGGCAGATGGCCTTGCTATAATGAAGAAAAAAGGAAAGGAAAGAATTTTATGGAAGAGAAAAGAGAAAAACAGTTCCGGCGGATCATATGCTGCCTGCTCCCATTGTGCCTGTTTCTGGTGTGGGTTAATATTCTGCCGGTATCTGCACAGACACAGTTGTCAGCATCCGCACAGATACAGAGTGCGGCTCCGTGGGGTACGGAAACGGTAAAAGAAACCAGAGCATATTATGATGGTGCTTACTGGAGGGTTCCGGCCGGCTGGTATCATTATCAGCCGACGAAAGATGTATGGAAAGACTTGTCAGTGAGCAATTCGGAGGATTATTTCACAGACTACTATGTAGCAGTCTGGAAGAAAGCAGATGGCGGATACGAACTGGCAGGGCAGATCGGAGATGTGGCACATCAGGCTCAGGGAAGTACGAGCGTCAGTATCTGCTGGAACAAGGATGTGGATTATTATATTCAGATTGTTTCAGACAGCAAAGAAACATTTCGACTGGATGTCAGCTGGACACTTGAAATTACAATACCGGAAGTTCCAAGCGATGTGACTGTATCCGGGGCAGATGGAAAAACAGAAGTTTCTGTTTCCGGCAAAGAAGAATTAAAATGGATACAGTATACCGTTCCGGAAGATGGAAGGTATAAAATCCGGTTTGCGGATGCAAAAAATATGGCACGTGTGGATATTTATAAGCTGCGGGACGGACGTTTGACGGATTTGGGCGGTTTGGTACTGGATTTTAACCGGAACTATCAGGACTTCAAAAAGGGTGATATCCTTTATGTCCGCTGTACTTCCTGGCAGGATGCCACTTCCTATGAGCTTTCTATTAAAAAAACAGAAGAACATTATTATGAGGAAAACAAAGAGCATGCCGGGACGGTACGCAGCAATACAAAAGCCAGCACCGTTGCAAATGCTCAGGCTCAGGCAGTGATAGAATATCTGAACGCAGTTTATAAGAATACAGACCGCGGACTTTATGTTGGACATATGGATCAGACGGATAAAAATGTACTGAAAAAACTGGCACAGAAGATCACGGAAGGATGCACGACAGAAACGCAGAAAGCCGATGCGATCGTTCGCTGGGTAGGAAGAAATATCAAGTACGATACCAGTGCATCCAGTTATTCTCCGCAGGTATTCTACACAAGAACCGGTGACTGTTACGGAGATACCATGCTGATTGCGGATCTTGCCAGACTTTGCGGTCTGCGTGCGGCTGTCGCAGAGGGATGGAAAGCAGATCTGACCAGATGGACGATCGAAGAGTTATCGGATATCACAGGACATGCCTGGAATTATATTTATGCAGACGGACAGTGGAGAATGTATGACGGTCTCTGGGGCAACTATAACATGACCGATCCGTCAGCAGTTGCTGCAAAGGGTTATTATTCTTCCGGTGTGGAGGGGATTTATCTTATTGGAAAGGGTGTGGATTCTTCCTTTGCATCCATTTCTCTGGATGCCTGGGCACAGGTTTATCAGAATGGGGAATGGCTGCTTCTGCAATATGGCATGCCGATCAATGCTTATAAACGTGCATACTGGACAGACGACGACGGAGAATTTATAAGAGAAGATGAGACGGGTGTTGGATGGTCCTCAATCCGGGCAGATGATCGCTTTTATCCGGTGTTTGCAGAAGGCTATCAGGAAGATATCAATGGTCAGCTGCTTCGAGGAACATCCGGACAATATTATAAAGACGGAAGGCCAAGACCGGAAAATTCCAGACTTTATATAAATGGCTGGTTTGGGTATCCGCCGGAAGAAGGGGAAGAAGATCCGGTATGGGATTCTTACGCCGGAAAAGACGGCGTTCTTTACAATTACACGCTTGAGAATATTGATGGAACAATGTATTATTTTGGACAGACCGGTCATGCATTCAGACTGAATATGTCACCGGGTCAGTACTCCATGACTGATGGGGTTCTGACGGTTCCGACCGGGATCAGCGGTCAGATTCTTGCAGATCGTTCCATTCAGAAATATGCGATCCATAAAAATGAAAATGCCAAAATTGTATTTCGCGATTATGACAGCAGTCTGGTAGATGTCAGCGAAGACGGAACGATCACAACCAAACAAGAGGGTTATGTAACGATTTACTATGATGTTGTCTCGACGGATGGCAGATATTATGTCTCAAATGGGAGTATAGAATTTTTGATCTCCAATAAAGCAAAACCGACGCCGGATTATGCAGACCGTCCGGTCGATAATTCTTCTTTTGATGCTGATGACAGCAAAGGAAATGCTGATAACAGCGATGGAACAGAAAAAGTGATCGCACCGAAAACGTATGAACTTTCGAAAGAACAGTATGTATACAATGGAAAAGTGAAGACACCGGAAGTACGGATCTACGGCAAGCATGGAGATCAGCTGCCGGACACTGCCTTTACGGTGAAAAAAGCATCCGGAAGAAAGAATGTCGGAACATATGCTTATAAAATCACGTTCCGCGGTGCATATAAAAAATATGGAATCAAAACACTGACATTTGAGATTCTTCCGAAAGGGACAAATCTTACAAAAGTCGGCAGGGCGAAAAAGGCACTGACCGTAAAATGGAAAAAGCAGACAGCAAAAATGCCGGAGAATCGAATTAACGGTTATCAGATCCGCTATTCCTTAAAGAGCAGCATGAAGCAGTCTAAAATGGTTCGGGTAAAAGGTTATAAAAAGAGCTCTGCCAAGATCAGAAAACTGCAGGCAAAGAAAAAATATTATTTACAGATCCGAACCTATATGACAGTCGGCAAAAAGACTTACTATAGCAAGTGGTCCGCAAAGAAAAATGCGATCACAAAATAAAATAAAATGCAGAAATAAAACAAAATACAAAGCAGAAAGGTGCAAATCATAATGAAAGAATACAAAGAAATCCAGGTGGCACTTTTAGGACTTGGAACCGTCGGACTCGGCGTATATAAAGTATTGCAGATGCAGAAAGAAGAAATGCAGCATAAGATCGGTACCGAGATCAAGATCAAGAAAATCCTGGTGCGAAATCTGGAAAAAGCAGCCGGGAAAATCGAAGATGCCTCTGTGCTGACAGACAGCTGGCAGGAGATTGTAAACGATGACGAGATTCAGATCGTGATCGAAGTAATGGGCGGCATGGAGCCGGCAAGAACGTATATCATGGAAGCGATGCAGGCAGGAAAACAGGTCGTGACGGCAAATAAAGACCTGATCGCAGCCGATGGAAAAGAACTGATGGATCAGGCGAAGAAAAGCGGATGCGATCTGCTGTTTGAAGCAGCGGTTGCCGGTGCGATCCCGATCATCCGACCGCTCAAACAGTGCCTTGCCGGAAATCATTTGAGTGAAATCATGGGAATTGTCAATGGAACAACGAACTTTATCCTGACAAAAATGGCACAGGACGGCATGGAATTCGAAGAAGCCCTGGCACTGGCGACAGAGCTTGGCTATGCAGAGGCCGATCCGACCGCGGACATCGAAGGTCTGGATGCCGGACGAAAAGTAGCGATCATGGCGTCGATCGCTTTCAATTCCCGTGTGACCTTTGACGATGTTTATACCGAAGGGATTACAAAGATCACCGCATCCGATATCCGCTATGCAAAAGAAACCGGCAGCGTGATCAAACTTCTCGGCGTGGCACGCAACACACCGGAAGGAATCGAAGTACGCGTCCATCCGATGCTGATCCCGGAAAGACATCCACTGGCATCCGTCAATGATTCTTTCAACGCCGTTTTTGTACATGGTGATGCCGTGGATGATGCCATGTTCTACGGCCGCGGAGCCGGAGAACTGCCAACGGCAAGTGCGGTGGTCGGAGATATCTTTGATATTGCCAGAAACCTCCAATATGAGTGCTGCGGCAGGATCAGTTGCACCTGCTACAAACAGCTGCAGATCAAAGCGATGGATGACATCTGTTCTAAATACTTCCTGCGTATGCTGGTAGAAAACGAGCCGGGTGTCCTGGCAGCCGTAACCGCCGTGTTCGGCGACCGCAAAGTCAGCATCGAGCAGATCATCCAGAAAAAGAAGATCGGAGAGCTGGCAGAGATCGTAGTCATCACCGAAAAAGTAAAAGAACGCCATGTAAAAGACTCCCTGAAAGCATTTGAAGAGATGACAGCAGTGAAGAAAGTGTCATCTGTGATCCGCGTGTACGGAGAGTAGGGAGATTGAAAGAAATTTCAGAAGTTTTTGCATTAATCATGGTAGAAACGATATGAAAATAGAATGATAACTGTAAAACGAATAGGGAAATAGTTATGAAAATACCTTGTGATTTGAACAAAATGAGGAAAACTATAGTAATTGTAACACACGATCCTAATGTAGTTCAATATGCATCTAAAAGTATTACTTTATAAGAAAAAAATAATGCAAAAGTAATCAAGTTTGAATGTAATTAAAGAGAAAGGAGATGAGTGAAAACCGTCAGTAAAGATATAACTAAATAATAAAAATTAAAAAGTAATATTGAAAATTAAAATGACATATGCTATAATGTTATCTGACAAATGAAATGGGAAAATAAAGATTCATTAAAACACAGAAAACCTCTGGTACTGCCATACCAGAGGTTTTTTGTTACTGCTTTTTGCAGAAAATAAAAAATCAAAAGAATTGACGGCTACCTGAAAATCATGTAGAATAAATGCGAAGCAAATATGGTTAAAGAATCCGGGGTTTTTAAGCTCCGGCATCATCATTATAATATAAAGGAGAAATGGAAAAATGAGCAAAAAGCCAACCGTTTTGATGATTCTTGATGGATATGGACTGAATGATAAGGTAGAAGGCAACGCAGTAGCACAGGCGAAAACTCCGGTTATGGACAAGCTGATGGCTGAGTGTCCTTTCGTAAAAGGCAATGCAAGTGGTCTGGCAGTAGGTCTGCCGGATGGACAGATGGGTAACTCTGAAGTCGGACATCTGAACATGGGCGCCGGACGTATCGTATACCAGGAACTGACCAGAATCACAAAAGAAATCCAGGATGGAGATTTCTTCAAAAACGAAGCACTGCTGCATGCAGTAAAGAGTGCAAAAGAAAACGGAAGTGCCCTGCATCTGTTCGGTCTGCTCTCTGACGGCGGTGTACACAGCCACAATACACACCTGTACGCACTGCTTGAGCTGGCAAAAAGAGAAGGTCTGGAAAATGTTTATGTACACTGCTTCCTGGATGGACGTGACACACCACCTGCATCAGGCAAAGGCTATGTAGAACAGCTCGTTGATAAAATGAAAGAGATCGGCGTCGGACAGGTTGCAACTGTTATGGGACGTTACTATGCAATGGATCGTGACAACCGCTGGGATCGTGTAGAGCTGGCTTACAACGCTATGGTAAAAGGCGAAGGTGCAGAAGCAGCATGCGGCATCTGTGCAGTACAGAATTCTTACGACAACGGAAAGAACGATGAGTTCGTAGTTCCGGCTGTTGTTAAGAAAGACGGAGCACCGGTTGCAACAATCAAAGACAAAGATTCTGTAATCTTCTTCAATTTCCGTCCGGACCGTGCAAGAGAGATCACCCGTGCATTCTGTGCAGATGAGTTTGACGGATTCGCAAGAGAAAAGAGACTGGATCTGACTTATGTATGCTTCACAGAGTACGATGAGACGATTCCGAATAAAGAAGTAGCATTCCACAAAGTTTCTATCACAAATACCTTCGGTGAATTCCTGGCAGCACATAACATGACACAGGCAAGAATCGCCGAAACAGAGAAATATGCACACGTTACCTTCTTCTTCAACGGCGGAGTAGAAGAACCGAACAAAGGCGAAGACCGCATCCTGGTAAAATCCCCGAAAGTAGCTACTTACGATCTGAAACCGGAGATGAGTGCATATGAAGTATGCGACAAGCTGACCGGAGCCATCCGTTCTGAAAAATATGATGTGATCATCATCAACTTCGCAAACCCGGATATGGTAGGACATACCGGTATCCAGGCAGCAGCGATCGCAGCAGTGGAAGCAGTCGATGAATGTGTAGGCAAGACCGTAGAAGCTCTGAAAGAAGTTGGCGGACAGATGTTTATCTGTGCGGATCACGGAAATGCAGAGCAGCTGATCGACTACGAAACAGGTGCACCGTTTACCGCACATACAACCAACCCGGTTCCGTTCATTCTGGTAAATTATGACGAGAACTATACACTGCGTGAAGGCGGATGCCTGGCAGACATCGCTCCGACTCTGATCGAGATGATGGGTATGCAGCAGCCGGCTGAAATGACAGGAAAATCTCTGCTGGTACGCAAATAATTTCTGAAGATCAGTCTTTGTATATGCAAAGCGATGTATAAAGAAAAACAAAAAGGACACACTATCCACAAGGAGGTGTGTCTTTTTTATGCAAAAATTCATTGCAATCAAAGATGTGTACGCAAGGGAAATTCTGGATTCCAGAGGGAATCCTACGATAGAAGTGGAAGTACTGGCTGAGGGAGATATTGTTGGGAGAGCGGCTGTGCCGTCCGGAGCTTCGACCGGGCAGTTTGAGGCGGTAGAACTCCGTGATCAGGAAAGACGTTACAATGGACTTGGCGTGCGGCGTGCCGCAGAACATGTCAACACGATCCTGGCAGACTGTGTGATTGGTGATAATGTACTGGAACAGCGGAAAATTGATGAAAAACTCTGTCATATAGATGGAACAGAGAACAAAGAAAATCTGGGGGCAAATGCAATTCTTGGCATATCAATGGCAGTAGCTCAGACGGCGGCAAAGGCACTGCATCTGCCGCTGTATCAGTATCTTGGAGGAACGTTTGCCCATCAGATGCCGGTGCCAATGATGAATATTTTAAACGGAGGTGCTTGTGTTATTATAATGACACAAGGCAGAACCCCTTATAATACAAGGGCTCTAGCGATTTAGTCCTAAATAAATTTCGCAACCAATCAACGAATTTATGAAGGAAAGGCCTCTCTTTTATAAATAACACAGTACAGAAGTAATAGAATTTCAGAACTCTGCTGAGATGTATTTACTATACCACGAAAGCGGTGATAATTGAATAAAAATATATTTTGGACTGAATTAGCTCGCATGAGATTTATATCTCAGCTGTCTGATTCAGTCTTTTTATTTAACAAGAAAGAAGGGAAAGATTATGGCAAAAGTAATTTCTATTGTAAACCAAAAAGGGGGAACGGGAAAATCCGCATGTACAGCTAATT
>ERZ826613.4490-NODE-4490-length-10275-cov-5.912524_pt1 | contig 10275 bp, 8 predicted proteins | sample MGYA00519925_ERZ826613 | MGnify/ENA primary metagenome ERZ826613 (study PRJEB31778, sample SAMEA3449236) | human gut metagenome | biome: human gut; feature: human-associated habitat; material: faeces | place: United Kingdom | collected 2010/2012 ... | reverse complement strand
GGATGCGGCCCGGCTTGGCCAGAGTATCCTCCAGGTCCTCGATCTCGTCCTGCAGGGCGCTGGTCTCCGCCACCCGCTTGAGGATGTACTCCTTGTTGATGTTCCGCAGCTTGATCTCCGCCACGTACTCCGCCTGCACCTGATCGATGCCGAAGCCGATCATCAGGTTGGGGATGACCTCGGCTTCCTCCTCCGTCTCACGGATGATCCGGATGGCCCGGTCGATATCCAGCAGGATGCGCTTCAGGCCCTGCAAAAGGTGAAGCTTTTCCTTTTTCTTATTCAGGATGAAGTACACCCGCCGTTTGACGCAGTCGGTGCGCCAGGCGGTCCACTCCTCCAGGATTCCGCCCACGCCCAGCACGCGGGGCATACCGGCGATGAGGATGTTGAAGTTGCAGCTGACGGTATCCTGCAGAGGCGTCAGCCGGTACAGCTTGGCCATAAGCTTGTCCGGGTCCACGCCACGCTTCAGGTCGATGGCCAGCTTCAGGCCGCTGAGGTCCGTCTCGTCGCGCATATCGGCGATCTCCTTGACCTTGCCGGCCTTCACCAGCTCCGCCACCTTGTCCAGAATGGCCTCGATGGTGGTGGAGTAGGGGATCTCGTACACCTCGATGACGTTTTCCTTCTTATCGTACCGCCATCGGGCGCGGACCTTCTGGCCGCCGCGGCCGGTGCGGCGCAGTACGGCTTCCACACGGGCTAGAAGTTCTTCGATTTCAAACGGTTTTACGATATAATCATCGGCGCCGAGCTGCAGGCCTCTGACCCGGTCCTTAGTGGCGCCCTTGGCCGTGATAAAGATGACCGGCACCCCCAGCGGGCGCAGGTAGCCCAGCAGCTCGTACCCATCCAGGCCGGGCAGCATAATATCCAGCAGGGCCAGGTCAAAGTCGTGCTCGGCAATCAGGTCCGCCGCGGTGCTGCCATCGTTGGCAACCGTGCAGTCATACCCCGCGCGGCGCAGGCTGACCGCAATCAGCCGGGAAATGGTAATTTCGTCCTCCACAATCAAAATGCGGTTCATCCAATGCCCCCAATCGTTATTTATCTTAAGTATAGCACAGAGTTGTCGCCAAGTTGTATAGAAGTTAGGAGTTAGGAGTTGGGCGGCGGGATAAAGGCTGCCGTGAACCGAATAAAAGCATTGTAGGGAACGGTCAAGACCGTTCCCTACAGATTATAATGGAAAGTTACGCAGGAGTTTTAATAACCGGCAGCCCCAAAACTCCTAACGCCTACTTCCTAACTCCTAACTACGCATTATGTACCGCTTGTGCCATATCGCGCACAAAGGCTTCGATGTGGGGCACGGCGGCGGGGCCGTATTGGGCAAAGGGCTTGATGATGGCGCTGCCGACGATGGCACCATCGCTGACTTTAACGCATTAAATCGGGAAAGCCAATGGGTTGAAGAAAAAAATTTGAATTTTTCTGCCGTCTTGCACCCAGGGGCAAAAATGCCTATAATGAACACAGAAGCAAAACCACGCGGCGCGTTTGATACGTTTGGCGCGGTAAAAGATAAAAGGAGAACCCCATGCCCGGAATTTTGTATATTGTTGCCACGCCCATTGGCAACCTGGACGATATGCCGCCGCGGGTGGCGGCTACATTTGGCGCGGCGGATTTTGTTGCCGCCGAGGATACCCGCGTGACCCTGAAGCTGCTGAACCATCTTGGCTTAAAAAAGCCGATGATGAGCTATTATGAGCATGCGCTGCACCATGGCGCGGCAATTTTGGACCGCATTGAAGCGGGGGAAAGCTGCGCGCTCTGCTCTGACGCCGGTATGCCCTGCATCAGCGACCCCGGTGAGCAGATCGTGAAAGACGCCATTGCCCGCGGCATTACGGTAACGCCGGTGCCGGGTGCCAGTGCCTGCGTGACGGCGCTGGCGGTTTCGGGGCAGGATACCGCCCGGTTTGTGTTTGAGGGCTTTTTGCCGGTGCCCAAAAAGGAGCGCCGCGAGCGGCTGGAATTTTTGCAGGGGGAGACCCGCACCGTGATTTTTTATGAGGCCCCCCACAAGCTGCGCGGAACACTGGACGACCTGTGCGCCGCCTTTGGCGCGGAGCGCTCCATTACCTTGTGCCGTGAGCTGACCAAGCTGCACGAGGAAATCACCAAGACGACCATCGGTGAAGCTGTGCGCTACTATGAGCAGAACGATCCCCGCGGGGAGTATGTGCTGGTTATGGCGGGTACCCCGGCGGCGCAGGCTGCGGCGGAGGAAGTGACCCTGCCGGATGCCGTTGCCACTGCCCGCCTGCTGATGGTGCAGGGCACCCCGCCCGCCGCAGCCGCAAAACAGGCTGCCAAAGGAACGCCGTTCAGCAAGGGCGATATTTACAAAGAACTGATCGCGGCCAAAGATGAGGATGACCGCGAAGAAGAGAGCGAATGATATGGCCGAGCAACCCATGAAAGTGCTGGTTGTCAGCGATGTACACGGGCGTGTGACCCCGCTGCGCTGGCTGCTGAAAAACGAAACTGCCGATGCCCTGTTCTTTTTGGGGGACGGCCTGTATGACCTGGACCAGGCCATTGCCGCAAACGGCGCTGCGCCGGATTACCCCATCTACCGGGTGCGCGGCAACTGCGATATTGGTTCCGATGACCCGGCAGAGGGGCTGGCACCCTTTGGCGGTGTGCTGTTCTTTTACACCCACGGGCATCTGTTCGGGGTAAAATCCGGGTACGAGCGGATCGCCGAATACGCAGCGGACCGCGGGGCGGATGTGGTGCTGTTTGGCCACACCCACTATAAAACGCTGCGCCACGGTACGCCGTTTTCCCCGGCACTGTTCAACCCCGGCAGCCTGCGGGATACCCACAGCTATGGCGTGATCACCATCACGGATGGACAGTGCAGTTTTGAATGGAAGCAGGTGCCGGAACAATGGTAGACAATGCAGTAGTATCCCACAACAGCGTGAACGAGCTGTACTATCTGGAAGAGGTGGACAGCACCAACACCTGGGCAAAGGCAAACCTGGATAAATTCGGCCCGGTGGGGGCAGTGTATACCACCAGCCAGACGGCGGGCCGCGGGCGGCGCGGGCACACCTGGATCAATGCGTCCGGGCAGGCGCTGTATTACACGGTAGTGCTGAAAACCGAGCTGGCTCAGCCCGAAAGCCTGCCGCTGTTTGCCAGCATGGCCGTGGCGGATGCGCTGGAACAGCGGTACGGCATCCAGTGCCAGATCAAATGGCCCAACGACCTGCTGCTGAACGGCAAGAAGATCGTGGGCATCCTCTGCGAGAGCGTCAGCTACGGCTACCAGATGCAGGGCCGGGGCATCGTCTGCGGCATCGGCATCAATCTGGCACAGCCCCAGAGCTATTTCGACGCCGCAAACCTGCCCAACGGCACCTCCCTCGAATTGCAGGGCGCGAAAGTGGATCTTGCCGCCGACCCCCAGTGGCTGGCCGAGGCGCTGACGGACTTCGGCTTTGACCGTCCGCTCTACACCTTCGCGCGGGAGGGCTTCGCTTCCTTCCGGGACGAGTACAAGGCGGCCTGCGTCAACCTGGGCCGCCACGTCACCTTCGATTTGCCGGGCGGCGGCACAGGCAGCGGTACAGCCATCGACGTGGACGCCGACGGCCAGCTCATCGTCCGCACCGACAGCGGAGAGGTGAAGGTCTTCACCGGCGAAGTCTCCGTCCACGGCATCTACGGGGCCGTATAATTTTTCCAGCATTCCAGCGCCTCTGCAGGCCGTCCGGCCCCGGGGGCGCTTTTCTTTTCTCCCTGCAAAGTTTGTGGAAAACTCGGGTTTTCCCACGGTTTTCCACACATGGTTTTTGCCGGGCAGCGTTTGTGGAAAACTCGGGTGTCAAAAATTCCAGAGGGGAGAGGCGCTTTTGCCCCAAGCGCAAAACGCCGCAGAAAATAAATTTTTGGCCTCGACTTTCTTTTCAAAAAAAGGCTCTTCGACCCCTTTTCTCTCCAGATTTTCCCTCTTTTCCCGTTTTGGAATACATCGTGTATAACCCAAAACTCAATTTTCTGTGGAAAACTCAGTGGAAAAAGTGGAAAACACTGTGGGAAAACCCGCTTCTTTTTCACAAAATCGGTGGAAAACCCAGTGGAAAAAGTTAAAAAATCATTCCAGATGGAATACTCTTCCGATAACGCACCAAAATGGAGTCCCGCACTTCCCACGGATTTTCTTGAATGGGCCGGGCAAACATGATACAATGAAAGACAGAAAATGGCCCCGGACATGGGCCGCAAAAATTTCTTTTCACGGAGGCGTCTGCCTATGAACTGGATCTCCCGCCTTGAGCGGAAATACGGCCGCTTTTGCATCCCCAACCTCATCTCTATCATCGTAGGTGGACAGATTTTAGTCTACGCCATCGAACTGTTCGTCAACCAATTCATCTCAGTCTATCTCGGCCTGAGCCGGAGCCTGCTGCTGATGGGGCAGGTGTGGCGGCTCATCACCTTCGTCTTTATCCCGTTTTCGGGGGGCGGGCCGCTGAGCGTCATCCTCGGCATCTACTTCACATGGTTCATCGGAACGGCGCTGGAAAAGGAATGGGGCGATTTCCGCTTCAACCTCTACTTCCTGCTGGGGATGATCGGCACCGCGCTGGGCTGTCTCGTCACCGGCATCCCTGCCGACACCTACTGCCTGTCGCTGTCGCTGCTGCTGGCTTTCGCCATGCTCTACCCCGAGGTGCAGGTGCTGCTGTTCTTCGTCATCCCGGTAAGGGTGAAGTATTTCGGTCTATTCGCCGCTGCCATGTGGCTGTTCAGCTTCCTGACTGCCGGGTGGCTGTATAAGGTGAGCTATCTGCTGAGTATGCTGGGGTTTGTGCTCTTCTTCGGGCCGCAGGCACTGCGCAGCGTCCGGGCGTGGATACGTCGGGAGCAGTGGAAGCGGAAGAACCGGAGGTGAGCCGCACATGATGATAGACCGCCTTGCGGGCAATGCGGCCCTGAAAGACAGCGTCCGCCTGATGCTGGGCAGCAGCCGCCTGACCCACAGCGTGTTATTGGTGGGCGAGACGGGCCTGGGCGCGGGCTACGCGGCCCGGTGCGTGGCGGCAGACTATCTTTACCCGGCAGGCGGCGCACCTGCTGAGGCCCTTCTGCGGGGCGAATGCTGCCGTGCCGTGGGCAAAGCCGGTGACCGCGACAGCGGCCGCATCGAGACCGGCGTGGTACGGGAGGCCATCTCCGTCACCGGCATGGGCTCGGGCGGGCGGTATCTCGTCAGTCAGGTCAAGGCCATGCGCACCGAAATTTTCAATACCAGCCTCTCCGCCGAGGGCCGCGCCGTCCTGCTCTACCATGTGGAGCGGATGAACGAGGAATCCGCCAACGCCCTGCTGAAGGTGATGGAGGAGCCGCCGGAAGGCGTGCTCTTCCTGCTGACGGCAGATTCGCTGGCCGGTGTGCTGCCCACCATCCGCAGCCGCTGCATCAGCTTCGCCGTGGCCCCGGTCAGCCCCGAGGAATGCGCCCAGTGGTGCATCGGGCAGGGCGTGGACAAAAAGCAGGCCCGGCTCTACAGTGAGCTGTTCGACGGCCACATCGGCACAGTGCTTGCCGCCGCCCGGGACGACGCCCGCCGGGAACAGGTGGAAATGGCCCTGACGCTGGCCAAGGCCGCGGCGGCTCACGACAGCTATGCCGCCGCCGTCCTGCTGGCCGGGTACGAGAAGGACAAGGCCGCAGCAGCGGCCCTGCTGGGCGATTTCCGGGCCGTGGCCGCCGCCGGACTCCGGGGATGTACCAGCACCCCTCTGACGGGTGACGCCGCCCGCCGCGCCCTCTCGCTGGCCGATGCGGCCATTCAGCGGCTCGCCGCGCAGGTGAACCCCAAAATCACGCTTTCTGTTCTTGCAGCGAAGCTTGGATAAAGGAAAAGCTCCCCTTCCGGGGAGCTTTTCCTATTGCTATTTGATTCTATTATCTTCTGCGGGACCGACTCCGCCGCCGTAGGTTCAGCGAACCGCCGCCGGCCACCATCGTCAGGAAGCCCAGCACGATGAGGATGCCGATGAGCGCGGCCATGAGAAGAAGAGTCGTTTTGGCGTCGGAGCGAAAGTCAGACACATATTCTTTGTGGGTCACAAGGTCCACCGTTCCCATCTCGTAGCCGTCGAGGTAGACGGTGGCCGTACCAAGCACAGCACCCTCCTTGACGGTGGCCGAAGTGCTCTCCGGCACCGAGAACTCGAAGGTCACTTCATCGTCGGCGTGGCCGTAGCCGCTGAGGCCGCTGGCGGCATAGAGCTCCACGGCTTCCTCTGTTCGGCACTTGGTCAGCGGGATAGTGGTGAGCACCGTCTCCGTGTCCACGAGCTGACGGTCAGAAAAGCTCGAGAAGGCCCAGTCCAAAATCTCCGCACACTCGCGGTAGATGTTGTCCATATCACTGCCCAGCACCACGAGGCCGTAGGTGTGGCCGTCCTGCTGGGCAAAGGTGACGAAGCACCGGCCTGCGAGGGTAGTAAAGCCGGTCTTCATGCCCCGGACATAGTCGCGGTGATAGGCATACTCCGGGTCCAGCATGAGGTTGGTGGACTTGATGCTCCGCTCGTTCTGGTGCAGGTTCGTGGCGGGCAGCGTATAGGTGAGGGTGTTCGCGGCCTGCATATAGGTCTCGTTGGCGTAGCAGGCAGCGGCAATTTTTGCAAGGTCCTCTGCCGTGGAGACGTTGCCGTAGTCGTACAGGCCGTGGACGCAGGAGAAGGTGGTATCCGTGCAGCCCAGCTCCTTGGCGCGGGCGTTCATCTGGGCCACAAAGGCCGTCAGGTCGCCGCCCGAGACGTCGCTGGCGATGACGCTGGCCGCGTCGTTGGCACTGGCCACCAGCAGACCGTAGAGCAGGTCGATGCGGCGCACCGTCTCGCCGATGCGGAGGTTCATGGTGGAGCCGTTGGCGTTCTGGATGTCCTTGAACTCCTGGGTCAGGCTGGTGGGGATGGTGATCTCAGCGTTCATGTCCTTGCCGCTCTCGAGGAAGAGCAGAGCCGTCATCATCTTGGTGAGGCTGGCGATGTAGCGCTGCTGGTCAGAGTTCTGCCTGAGGATGGGCTTGCCGGTATCCAGATTGAAGAGATAGACCGACTCGGTGTCGCTGGCCGTCTGGATGGGCATCTGATAAGCGGCAAACCCGGGCAGGGCGGCGCAGACCATCAGCACCAGCGTAAGCAGCAGCGCCGTGCTCCGGCGCAGGAAGGTGGGTCGATTCATAGGCTTGTCCTCCTTAACATTCAAACATCAGCCAAACACTTTGTGCCAGAATGCACTCAGCCCGTGCTTCTCGGGTTCAGCCTCGGGCTCTGCCGGGGCGGGGTGCAGTTCGGGGCTGGTAAAGGCCCAGTCGAACAGCTCTGCCGCCTCCCGGAAGATATTCTGGGAGTTCGAACCCAGAATGACCAGCCCATAAGTATGGCCGTCCTGCTGGGCAAAGGTAACAAAGCACCGCCCAGCCTGAGTGGTGAAGCCGGTCTTCATGCCGTGGGCATAGCTGCGGTAATAGCCGCTGCCGGGCTGCAAAAGCTTGTTGGTGGTCGTGACCGTCCGGGCCGGATGCACGTTGGTGGCGGGCAGTTTATAGGACATTGTGTCCGCTATCTGGCGGTAGGTCGGGTCCGCATAGCAGGCCAGCGCGATCTTCGCCATATCACGGGCCGTGGAGTAGTTGCCGCCGTCGTAGAGGCCGTGGGGGCAGGTGAAATGGGTGGCCGTACAGCCCAGCTGACCGGCCCGGACGTTCATCTGGGCCGCGAAGGCGGCCAGACTGCCGGAGGTATCGACGGCCAGCACGCTGGCTGCGTCGTTGGCACTGGGCAGGAGCATGGCGTACATCATATCGATGCGGCGCACCGTCTCGCCGGCCTGCAGGCCGATGGTGTGGCCCCGGTTGGCCCGGATGGACTGAAGTTCCGGCGTGAGGCTGGCCGGGATGGTGATACTGGCATTGAGATCGGTGCCGCTTTCCAGCACGAGAAGGGCCGTCATCATCTTGGTCAGGCTGGCAACGCAGCGGGGAAGGTCGGGGTTCTGCTCCACAAGAGCTTCGCCGGTGTCGGCATCGAAGAGGTAGATGGATTCCTGCGGGTAGGCGGCCTGAATGGGCATCGCGTAGACGGCGAAACCTGACAGTGCCGCTGTAGTCATGAATGCAGCGGTCAGGACCAGAGCCAGAAGCCGCCGCGCAAAGGGATGAAACTGCATAAATTGATACTCCTTCGGAAGCCTGGGGGCTTCCTTGCTCCGACAATAAGAGCTATAATAAAGAATACCATAAATGAAGCAAAAGAGAAAGGTGGTTTTTCAACAATGATGCTCTCCTTTGGTGGAAAAATGCCCCGGGATGAGGGTGCTGTCTTTGTGGCGGCGAATGCGACGGTACTGGGCGACGTGACACTGGGCAGGGGCGTGAATATCTGGTACGGGGCTGTACTGCGGGCCGACGAGGGCGCACTGATACTGGGCGAGAACAGCAATGTGCAGGACAACGCCGTGCTCCACTGCGACCCCGGCGGGCAGGTCGTTCTGGGCAAAAACGTCACCGTAGGCCACAGCGCCATCGTCCACGGCTGCACGGTGGGGGACAACAGCCTCATCGGGATGCATGCCACCATCCTCAACCACGCCGTCGTGGGCAGAAACTGCATCATCGGGGCCGGGGCGCTGGTACCTGAAGGAATGGTCATCCCCGACAACTCGGTGGCGGTAGGCGTGCCTGCCCGGGTCATCAAGACCATCCGGGACGACCAGCTGGCCCACAACATCGAGAACGCAAAAGCTTATGTGGAGATGGGCCGTCAGCACGCGGCGCTGTGAAATACTACGTTGTATATTACGCTGAATCGCTTGTACCGCTGGCTTTTCTATGCTATCATCGAGTCAAAACAGGGCGCGTCCCGCCCGCACGGAGGTATGAAGAATGTCTGAGAGGTTTTCCCGCCGAGTATTCCTGAGAGGTCTGGGCGTTGTGGCTGCGGCCGCTGCCCTGACGGCCTGCTCTTCCACCAATGAAGCTGTCAATCAGGCTTTGATCGAGGGCGCAGTTGGCGGCATCGTGGCAAAGGATTGCATACTTGGTACCAGCAGATTCCGGAGTGCCAGTTCCGACGTACCTATCTACTATGTCGGCGCTAAAATCGTCCTGACCAATGTCAGCTCCAAGTCCGTGACGCTCAGCGGCGATAATTTCGACACCGTACTGGACGGTACCCGCCTGACTCAGCCCAAATTCAGCGCACAGGATATTGGAGGTTCCGAAATCTGGCGCACTTATGACAACCTCACCATCAGGCCAGGTGAAGAGCGTACCATCGAGGTCGAATATGTCACCGACCAGCCAACCTATGAGAATTTGTGGAAAACCAGCCATTCTGCGAGCGTTGCTTTCACCTGCGGCGGCCAGCGCGTGACATATACCTTTGACACCGCCTCTCGTAAGCGCATCGTGAGCGACATCGAGACGCTGTAAGCAAAGCGCTGCATTTCCGCTCCAAAAATTTCACAGGCCGATTAACAAATCTTTCACAGGAAAGACATGATTTTGGCCGGTAATTCGGGTATACTATAGCTCACAAGGGTGCGGGGCCGCAACCGCCCCTTGCACATGATTCCTCCTCACACCAAAGCAATACCCCAAACAGCAAGACCCCCTCTGGCGTCGCCGCAAGCGCCAGACGGGGGCCTTGTTGTATCTGGGAAACAGAACGCCCCCGCTCAGCACTGACTGAGCAGGGGCGTTTTTGTGTATTTACATCATGCCGCGGAAGACAGCCTGTGCGATTTGGAAATACAAGATCAAGCTGCAGGCGTCCACGATGGTGGTGATGAAGGGGGTCGCCATGATGGCCGGGTCGGCACCCAGCTTCTTGGCGGCCAGCGGCAGCATACCGCCCACCAGCTTTGCGAGGATGACGCTGAAGAACAGCGACACGCTGACGACCACTGCGTAGCCGATGACATTGTCATACTGGCCGGCGTAGAGGTAGGTGTACATCAGGTAGATGCGCAGGCCGTTGACGAGGCCCAGCACCGCGCCGACGATGGCGGAGACCCGCAGTTCCTTGCCCAGAACTTTGAGGAAGTCGCTGGGCTCCACCTCACCCAGAGCGAGGCCGCGGACCATCAGGGTGCTGATCTGGTTGCCGCAGTTGCCGGCAGTATCCATCAGCATGGGCATGAAGGAGACCAGCAGGGGCAGGCTGACGAAAGCCTCTTCGTAGTGGGTCGTGACCATGCCGGTGAAGGTAGCAGAAAGCATCAGGATGAGCA
>ERZ826613.4473-NODE-4473-length-10298-cov-2.662989_pt1 | contig 10298 bp, 10 predicted proteins | sample MGYA00519925_ERZ826613 | MGnify/ENA primary metagenome ERZ826613 (study PRJEB31778, sample SAMEA3449236) | human gut metagenome | biome: human gut; feature: human-associated habitat; material: faeces | place: United Kingdom | collected 2010/2012 ... | reverse complement strand
GGACAAGTAATATGGTTTATTGGTATCTGTTTGAATCTTTAAAGCATCCATATGATCTACCAGTACGCCTGTACCCATATCACTCCAGTGACCATTTTCAAGATAGGTAATATTAGCCGATATTTCTCCCCCGGTTAAATCATCCGAAATCCCCTCTTCATATACACGAATATCAATGCCTTCAATATTTTGATTAGAAATACCGGCATAGTACGAATTATAATCTAAGGTACCTCCTAAATTATATTTAGCATGTATACGATCCATATGTTCAGGATCAGCATTACTTACCCATGGAAGCCAATTGCCACCTACAAGCGCACGGTACATGACTACTACACCAGATGTCAATTTTGTGCCATCGCTTTTATATGCCTGAATTTGTAACAATTGGATTGGTTTGCCTGAAGAACCCGCATAATCATTTTCTATACTGGTTACAAACGGATAAAAATCACCTTGCCCTTGGTTCCATGTACGATATTGCAGATAATAGGAACCTCCTGCTTTTGTTTGAATTTTAATACCATCCATAGGTGTTTGTGCCTGATTATAAAAGCTGGTCCAGCTGCCATTATACAAATAAGACAGTTGCAGTGTATTGGATGTTCCCCCTTGATTGCCTCCCGGTCCCGGATCAATCGTACCTCCTGAACTGCCATCATCATAAACACCACCAACCACATTTGGAATACCACTGATTGCGTTAATATCCAGTGGTGTTCTGGTGCCTGCAATTCGACAACAATAATGGCAATGGCTTCCTGTTGAATTTCCGGTCGAACCTTCCAAACCAATCGTATTGGTAATAGCTACATATTGACCAACCTGAGCATAAACCTCAGACAAATGTCCGTAATAATATACTTCGTTTGTACCACTTTTCTGAATTGCTACATACTGACCAAATCCTTGAGAATGATTGGATGGGTTTTCCCAACCCGCATAAATTACAGTTCCGTTTACTGTACTATGAATATTTTTGTTATCCAGCCCAACCAAGTCCAATCCATCATGTTCGGAGGTAAATGCCTGTGTGATTTGAAATCTGCCCATATAAGGACTGTTCATTTTTTCTTTCTCCTTTTCATAATAATATAATATTCCAACTTTTGACGTCATAGTTGTAAGAAGGTGAATTTTCTATTAATTTACATCTTCTCTAAAAATTACTGTATCATGTTAAATCCGTACAAAACGAACAACATATATGTTTATATAAAACCATTAGAACATAAATGGATTGAGAATAAAAATTAAACAGATATAAGCAAAAATTAAGGGCTATCCATATGGATAGCCCTTAATTTTTATAGCAATGTAAATTTATTTTTTTCAAATCTCAGAATTCCTTCATCCCGCATTTTACCCAATTCACGCGACATAGCACTTCGGTCTGTACAGAGATAATCCGCTAATTTGTTACGATCAAACGGAATCAAAAAACTTCTGCTTCCATTACCCTCTGCTTGTAATTCTAAATATGCCAACAAACGCTCACGGATAGAACGTTTTGCTAATATTTCTAATCTACGATTCAGCCTCAAATTTTTAAATGCAATGATACGGAGCATATTTCCAATTAACCTGGTATGAAAACTGCAAGCTGATGAACAAGAAGTAATTACTCTATGATAATCAATCCACATAATATTACAATCAGTAATTGCCTCTACAGTGACCGGACAATGTTTGATCTCGATACAAGCAAATGTTTCTCCAAACAAATCGCATTCCTGCAATTCTGTTATAATCATTTGGTTCCCATCAATATCCTCACGAACAACATGAGCTTGACCGCTTAATACAATTCCGACTGAAGAAACCGTATCTCCTGCCATGAGAGGAATTTCACCTTTTTTATAAGAATGAATTCTGGCTCCCAGACATTTTAACATAACCAACATATCAGAATCTTCTATATTTTCAAACAGTGTAACCTTTTTTAATAATGGAATATATTTTTGCATAAAATCATCTCCATGTTGCAAATGCAACAGATTTATTGTTATCAGTATAGTACAATGCCATTAGAAAGTCAAAAAATTCAGCAGGAGCAACCCAAGTATGATTAAAATCGAAGAATCACTTTGCACAGGATGCTCATTATGTGTATCAGCTTGTCATGAGGGCACTATCGGAATGGTTAATGAAACAGCAAAACTACTTCGAGATGACTACTCCGACGGTTTGGGCGACTGATTGCCTGCCCAACAGGAGCCATTGCATTTGAAGAACGTGAAGCGCTGCCTTATAACGAAGTTGCTGTGGGCGCCGCACAACAAGCAAAACAAAAAGCAATCTCTTCTACCCCTTGCGGTTGTCCAGGTTCTCAAGTAAAAACGGTAAATCCTTTAGAACAATTTGTTCAGCCGTTGCATACTTCCGTCCCTTCGCAACTGCAACAATGACCGATACAACTAAAATTAGTTCCTGTTAATGCACTTTACTTTCATCCAGCACATTTGTGAATTGCGGCCGATTGTACCGCATTTGCTTATGGAAAATTTCATGCAGACTTTATGAAAAAGAAAATCTACCTCATTAGATGTCCTAAATTAGATGAAGGAGACTATGCACGATAAATTGACTGCGATTATACAGCAAAATCAAATGCAAAGTGTAACTATTGTCCGTATGGAAGTGCCTTGCTTCATAGAAACTGTAAACGCAGTAAAAATCACTCTGCTGCAAAGCGGAAAAATGGTTCCGTGGCAAGTTGCTGTTGTCTCTACGGACGGCCAACTGATTGCTTAACGATAAATGATAAAAAAGGAGAAATGAATGATGTCTATGTTTTGTTTTCAATGTGAACAAACAGCCGGCTGTAATGGCTGTACCAAAGTAGGAGTATGCGGCAAACAACCTGATACCGCACAATTACAAGATAAACTCACCGGTGCATTGGTGAACCTTGCTCTTGCCGCAAAAGGAAAAGAGCATAAAGTAACACCTGAACTGAATCAGCTTGTATTGGAAGGACTGTTTATTACCGTTACCAACGTCAGCTTTGACAATGAACAAGTACAACGGCAGATTGACAAAACACATGAAGCAACACTATCTCTTTTGCCCCAATGCAGTTGCTGCGCTGCTCATAGTATGGGCAAAGATTATGACTTAGAGGAAATTTGGAATGAGCCTGATGAAGATATCCGTTCCTTAAAGTCCTTAATTTTATTTGGTATTCGCGGTATTGCAGCATATGCTTATCACGCTATGGTATTGGGATATACAGATGATACGGTAAATCGCTTTATGCTGAAAGCATTAAGAACCATCAGCTTAGATTTTAGCATGGAAGAATTGCTGCCGATTGTGATGGAAACCGGTGAGGTCAACCTAACTTGTATGGAGCTGCTTGACCGTGCCAATCGTGAAACATATGGCAATCCAGTACCTACAACAGTTCCGTTATCTATTGAACCCGGACCGTTCATTGTAGTTTCCGGACATGATTTGCATGACCTTGCATTACTGTTAGAGCAAACAAAAGACAAAGGTATTAACATTTATACCCATGGTGAAATGTTGCCTTGCCATGCATATCCAAAATTAAAAGAGTATCCTCATTTAAAAGGCAACTTTGGTACTGCATGGCAGAATCAGCAAAAAGAATTTAAAAATATCCCCGGTCCTGTTCTATTTACAACGAATTGTATTATGCCTGTCAAAGAAAGCTATGCAGACCGTATCTTTACCACTTCTGTTGTTGCTTATCCGGAAATGGTTCACATAGGAGCTGAAAAAGATTTTACCCCTGTCATTGAAAAAGCATTGGAATTGGGTGGCTATGAAGAAACACAGCACATGACAGGTATCAACGGCGGCACAACCGTAACCACAGGATTTGGCTGGAATACCATTTTATCTGTAGCAGACAAAGTGATTGACGCTGTAAAAGACGGTGCCATTCAGCATTTCTTCCTGGTAGGCGGCTGTGATGGGGCGCGTACGGGACGTAACTATTACACAGAATTTGTAGAACACTCTCCAAAAGACACTATGATTCTGACTTTAGCCTGTGGAAAATATCGTTTTAACGACCTTGATATTGGTGAAATTGGAGGTTTGCCACGTATTTTGGATATGGGACAATGCAATGATGCTTACGGTGCCATTCGTGTGGCGTTGGCGCTGTCCGAAGCATTTGCATGTGATGTAAACGAATTACCTCTCACCTTGGTCTTATCCTGGTATGAGCAAAAAGCAGTATGTATTTTACTAACCTTGCTTCACTTAGGTATGAAAAATATTTATCTTGGTCCTACACTTCCTGCCTTTGTATCTCCAAATGTATTAAACTTCTTAGTGGAAAATTATCAAATCCATCCCATTTCCACTGCGGAAAAAGATTTGGAACAAATTTTAGCCAAAGCATAATCATATTGTGATATATGTAATCCCCTCCTGTATTGTTGTCATACAGGAGGGGATTCTTATTGCATTATAAAACACAGCAAATTAAAACCATCGTGAATTTTCACTTCTCAAAGATGGTGACACATCATTCTGATATGGGTCATAACGGTTTATATTACATCCAAATTCTTTTAAAAATTCAATTTTATTTTCCTGTGTCCATTGAATAAGAGAAACTCCATCAAACATTTCTATCGTACCGTTTTTCATCTCATTCTTAAAAAACCATTCCACCATAGTTTGATTTTCTTTATGAAAATATTGTTTGATATCCCATTGCAAGACACTTCCGCGAGTATTCCATTCATCAAACCAAAGTTTAATTTTTTCATTCCCTCTATATTCGGGACCCCAGCTTTCTATGTATACTGCATCTTTTGAAAATATCTCCTGAATTCCTAAATCGGTTTTGTGCAGCCACATCGTAAACCAAAGTCGGATGATAGATTCTTTATGATTCATCTTATCAATCCTTTCACACATTCTATCTGAACATAAACGTTTTCCAGAAGCTGTATTGAAACAAAGAACAAATAATCCCATTTATAAAATAAACAATTATTATACCAAAAGTAATTTATCTGAAAAGTTTTTTCTCCATTAAATAGAATTTTCCTTTTCTGAAATTAGCAACTCCCACCTCTTTGTAACCAAGCTTTTCATATAATTTTAAAGCATGAGGATTTAATGTAAATGCATCCAAACGAATGGTTTCTGCCCCCATATTTTTGGCTTGTTCCTCAATATACTGAACCGTTCTTGTACCAATTCCCTGCTTTTGAAAATGTGAACTTACGCATAGTCGATGTATCACATAATAATTCGCATCAGGATATAACCACGTTCCGTTTTGATATTCATCATCACACTCTTGATTCAACACATATGCTACTGCTGCTTTTCCCTCTATTTTTCCTACATATAGTTCCTGTTGTTCCATGTCATGCAATAAATCATCACGGCACGGATAGATTTCATCCCATTGAGGAATTCCATTTGCATTCATCTCTTCTATGGTATACCGAAACATATCAACAATTTCATCAATATCGCTTCTCTTTGCCTTGGTAAATTCAATTTTTTTCATAAAAACCTCAATATCATCTTTTTATTTTCTCCTATTTTATCATTAACGATTGTTTTTTGTAAACTTCCTATTACTAAAAAGAAAATGGCTGTATGTTCATCGCTTGGTTCATACGAACATATTCATACAAAATGGTTTCTAAATAAAAATTTTTATTGACATTACAAAAAAATCATGTAAAATAAAAAATAGAACATAACTAAATAGTAAAATCCTGAGAGCAAAAGTAAGTAACACATAATACGGTGGTTCAGAGAGCCGGCGGCTGGTGGAATGTCGGCACATACGCTATGTGTGAATGGGTTTGTGAGGAGCATAACGAAACGGAATTTCCTTAGTAGTTACCGCCGTATCTCCTGCGTTAAAGGAGAGGATATTCAGGCAAATATCATTTGCTGCGTATCTGTAAGGAGGAAACATGTTTTTGATTGCATGTTTTAAATTTGGGTGGCACCACGAGTCTATCGTCCCTTTTGATATGGGATGATAGGCTCTTTTTATTTTTATCATTTCAAAATCTTTCAGTAAAGAAGGAGACTTTATTATGTTATATCCAACCTTAAATGAAGTAACAGAATTATTAAACGAATATAAAATGACACCTGTGTTTTGTGAAGTTCTCTCAGACACATGTACCCCAATTCATATTTATAATGCGCTGGAAAGCAAAGAAGAAAACTGTTTTATTTTAGAAAGTGTCGATAACTCTCAGCAATGGGGCCGTTATTCTTTTATCGGCATTCATCCCAAAGCAGAAATTAAAGTAAAAAACGGAACCATTACACATACGCAAGGTACCAGTACTGCGACGCTGTATATGGAAAATCCCATTTCTTATTTATCTCATATCATGGAGGAGTATCGTTCACCGAATTTTCCAAACAAACCCAAACTGACAGGCGGATTAATCGGATATTTTGCATATGATACGGTTCGGTATATGGAACAAACTGTGTCCGGCTCTCCTGAAGATGATTTGGATATGCCCGATTGTCATTTGTTCTTATACGATGAGATTGTTGCTTTTGACCACTTAAGCAATAAAGTGGTAATTATTTTAAATATCTCACAAAAAGGAGACACTGCGGCACAATATGAAGCGTGCCAAAAACGTGCTGACGAAATCGCGGAAATCATTCGCAGCTATATCCCCACACCAAAGCAACGTGGTGAGAAAAAAGATATTACAGTTACCTCCAATGTAACGGAAGCAGAATTTACTGATATGGTTGTAAAGGCAAAAGAACACATTGTAAACGGAGATATTTTTCAAATTGTACTGTCACAGCGTTTTGAAGTGGAAAATCCACCGGAACCGTTTGATGTTTACCGCATGCTCCGTGCTGCCAATCCCTCTCCTTATCTCTATTACTTTAAACATAAAGAGTACCAAATTGCAGGTGCATCTCCTGAAATGCTGGTAAACGTCACAAAAGGAATTGTATCCACAAAACCAATTGCAGGTACCATTGGCAGAAGCATTTTAGAGGAAGAAGATAAAAAACTGGAACAACAGCTTCTCAACGACCCCAAAGAGCGTGCCGAACATACCATGCTGGTTGATTTGGGACGCAACGATGTTGGCAAAGTTTCAAAATTCGGCACCGTGGAAGTCACAGGATTTATGCATGTTGAGCGTTACTCCAAAGTCATGCATTTGGTCAGCGATGTGAAGGGATTGCTTAGAGACGATAAAACCGCATTAGATGCACTGATGGCAGTCCTGCCGGCAGGTACGTTGTCAGGCGCCCCAAAAGTCCGCGCTATGCAGCTGATAGACCAATTAGAAAACAAACGGCGCGGATTATATGGAGGCACCGTCGGTTATTTGGGATTTGACGGAAATATTGACACCTGCATTGCCATCCGCCTGGTTTATAAAAAGAACGGCGAGATCTGCATCCGGTCCGGAGCCGGAATCGTGGCAGAAAGTGTTCCGGAAAACGAATTCCAGGAATGCTGCAACAAGGCAAGAGCCGTTGTACAGGCAATCGAAACTGCACAGGAGGGACTGGAATGATAGTACTGATCGATAATTATGATAGCTTTTCCTATAATGTTTACCAGCTGATCGGTTCTGTGGAACCGGATATCAAGGTCGTAAGAAATGATGAAGTGACCATCGAAGAGCTGGAGGCCATGAAGCCGGAAGCCCTGATCCTTTCCCCGGGCCCGGGACGTCCGGAAGATGCAGGGATCTGCATTGAATCCATAAAATATTTCAAAGACAAACTGCCGATCCTGGGCATCTGCCTTGGACATCAGTCCATCTGTGAAGCATTTGGAGGAACCGTCTCCTATGCAAAAGAGTTGATGCACGGCAAGCAGAAGGAAATCCATAAAGTTGGTGAGAGTCAGATGTTTGAGGGCCTGCCGGAAACTTTCCTGGCAGCAAGATATCACTCACTGGCAGCAATCCGGGATACATTACCGGAAGAACTGGTTGTCACCGCAGAGTCTGAGGACGGCGAGGTGATGGCACTGGAACATAAAAAATATCCGATTTTCGGATTACAGTTTCATCCGGAATCGGTTATGACACCAGATGGAAAAACGATGATCGAGAATTTTATAAAAGTTGTCAGAGAGAAATAAGGAGGAAACCACAATGATCAAAGAAGCAATCATTAAACTTTCAAAAAAACAGGACCTTACATATGATGAAGCAGAAGCTGTAATGAATGAGATCATGGACGGAGCGGCAACACCGGTACAGATGGCATCCTACCTTACCGCACTTTCCATGAAAGGCGAAACCATTGATGAGATCACAGCATCCGCAGCAGGTATGCGTGCACACTGCATCAAACTTCTCCACGACATGGATGTTCTGGAAATCGTGGGAACCGGCGGTGACGGAGCAAACTCCTTCAATATTTCCACAACTTCTTCCCTTGTGATCGCGGCAGGCGGCGTTCCGGTTGCAAAACACGGAAACCGTGCAGCATCCTCCAAGAGCGGAGCCGCAGATGTTCTGGAAGCCCTTGGCGTAAAGATCACCATCCTACCGGAAAAAAGCGCTGAGATCCTGAAAAAGATCAACATCTGTTTCCTGTTCGCACAGAATTATCACATTGCAATGAAATATGTGGCACCGATCCGAAAAAAGCTGGGAATCCGTACAGTATTCAATATCCTTGGACCATTAAGCAACCCGGCAGGCGCAAACATGGAGCTGATGGGAGTCTTCGATCAGTCTCTGGTAGAGCCGCTGGCGCAGGTTATGATGAAACTTGGTGTGAACCGTGGAATGGTTGTTTTTGGACAGGACAGTCTGGATGAGATTTCCATGAGTGCACCGACTTCTGTATGCGAGATCAAAGACGGATGGTTCCAGTCCTACGAGATCACACCGGAGCAGTTCGGTTACACACGCTGCAGCAAAGAGGAACTTGCAGGTGGCACACCGGAAGAAAACGCAGAGATTACAAAAGCCATTGTAAACGGAACCGAAAAAGGACCGAAGCGTCAGGCTGTATGCATGAACGCAGGTGCCGCACTTTATATCGCAGGAAAAGCAGAGAGCCTGGAAGCCGGCGTGAAGATGGCAGAAAATCTGATTGATAGCGGAGCTGCAGCAGCCAAACTTCGGGAATTTGTGGAGGAGACAAACAAAGAATGAGTGAAAAAAACATTCTGGAAGAAATCGCAGAAAAAACAAGAGAACGTATCCAGAAGGAAAAACTTCAGCTTCCTCTGGAACAGCTAAAAACTCTGGCAGAAAAAGCACCGCAGCAGCCCTCTTTTCTGGAAGCTCTGAAAAAACCGGGCATGTCCTACATCTGCGAAGTAAAAAAAGCTTCCCCTTCCAAGGGACTGATCGCAGCAGATTTTCCATATCTGGAAATTGCGAAAGAATACGAGGCAGCAGGCGCATCCGCAATCTCCTGTCTTACAGAACCTTTTTATTTCATGGGAAGGGATACTTATCTTCGTGAGATCACAGAAACGGTGGATATCCCGGTCCTCAGAAAGGACTTTACGGTGGATAAGTACATGATCTATCAGGCAAAAGCATTCGGCGCATCGGCAGTGCTTCTGATCTGTGCCATTCTGGATGATCAGGAACTCCTGGAATACCGGGAGCTGGCAGAATCTCTGGGAATGGATGCACTGGTGGAAGCTCACGACGAGGAAGAAGTGGCAAGAGCACTGAAAGCCGGAGCGAAGATCGTTGGTGTAAATAACCGGGATCTGAAAACCTTCAAAGTTGATATGAATAACAGCATCCGTCTTCGAAACCTGGCACCGGACAATGTGGTATTTGTTTCAGAAAGTGGTATCAAAAACGCCGGAGATATCGCCATCCTGGAAAGAAACCGGGTAGGCGCGGTCCTGATCGGCGAGACACTGATGCGAAGCCCGGACAAAAAAGCGGCGCTGGAAGAGTTAAATGGCGGAGCACTGAGATGAAAGAAGCATTGAAGAAAAGAACCAGGATCAAAATCTGCGGCCTGACCCGACCAGAAGATATCCAGGCAGTTAACGAAGCGAAACCGGACTTTGCAGGGTTTATTGTAGAATTCCCGAAAAGCCGGAGAAATGTCACAGTAGATCAGCTGCGGCAGCTCAGAAAAAAACTGGATGAGAGCATTTTGCCGGTAGGCGTATTTGTCAATGCACCGGTGGAACTTCCCGCACAGCTTTTAAATGAAGGAACCATTGCCCTGGCACAGCTTCACGGACAGGAAGACGAAGCGTATATCAGACAGCTTAAGACTATGACAGACCAGCTTCTGATAAAAGCTTTTTCCATAAAAACAGAAGAAGATGTAAAGAGTGCGATCCG
>ERZ826613.4468-NODE-4468-length-10311-cov-4.812793_pt1 | contig 10311 bp, 10 predicted proteins | sample MGYA00519925_ERZ826613 | MGnify/ENA primary metagenome ERZ826613 (study PRJEB31778, sample SAMEA3449236) | human gut metagenome | biome: human gut; feature: human-associated habitat; material: faeces | place: United Kingdom | collected 2010/2012 ... | reverse complement strand
TTTTCAAACTTTTTTCAACCTTCTGAAGCGTATCTTTACATTCACCGTCAAAGAAATAAGAATTTAATCTTTTCTTTAACTCTAAAACACTCTTCAAATTGTCGTATTTAGTCCTTTTGTGTTGCCCTCGTTTGCGACAGCTTTGTTATTATATCAAACTGCCGCCCCCTTGTCAACGCCTTTTTTTAAGTTTTTTGAATTATTTTTTAATTTTTCGGAGAAATCAGAAAAGCTGTGATTTCCCCGAAAAGTATTATCAAAATAAATTAAATATTCCTAACTGCGTCCTTCATTTCTTTAACATAGTCATAAACATATGGGACGCACCTCTCGCCGTACTGTGCACATATTTTAACTATAGCACTGCCTACAATTACACCGTCGGCATACTGTGCCATTTCCTGTGCCTGCTGAGGCGTTGAAATGCCAAAGCCTATAGCTGCAGGCACATTTGTAACCTCTCGTACAAGTGACGTCATCTCTCCTAAATTAGTGGTGATTTTTTGACGAACACCTGTAACGCCCATGGAGGATACACAGTAAACAAAGCCCTGCGCCTCCTTTGCAATGGTTTTTATTCTGTCGTGTGATGTTGGTGCTATAAAAGATATTAGGTCAATACCGTATTTGTCACAAAACGGTGCAACCTCGTTTTTCTCCTCGTAAGGTACATCCGGAATAATAAGGGCATCTACTCCCAGCTCTGCGGCTTTTTTACAGAACTTATCCACACCGTACACATATACCGGATTTATGTATGTCATAAAGGCCAGAGGAATGCTGCTTTCCTTTCTAACCTCTGCTACCATATCAAAAATTTTATCTGTTGTTGTACCGGCTTTTAAGGCTCTTTCGTCAGCCGCCTGAATTACCACACCCTCGGCTACAGGGTCGGAAAAAGGTATTCCTATCTCTATAAGGTCAGCTCCTGCTTTTTCCATAGCCAATATTATTTCTTTTGTTACCTCCAGGTTAGGGTCGCCTGCTGTAACAAAAGGTATGAATGCTTTACCGTGTTTAAATGCGTTGGCTGTATTACTCATATATATCCTCTCCTCTGTATCTTGCTATAGCGGCAACATCCTTATCTCCTCTGCCGGAAATGTTTATTACCATAAGCTTGTCCTTATCAAGAGTAGGTGCAAGCTTCATTGCATAGGCAACAGCGTGTGCACTTTCAATGGCCGGTATAATTCCCTCGATTCTTGACAAATACTCAAAGGCATTTACTGCCTCGTCATCTGTAACAGGAACATACTCGGCTCTGCCAATGTCCTTTAAGTAAGCGTGTTCAGGCCCTACCCCCGGGTAGTCAAGGCCTGCTGAAATTGAGTAAACCGGTGCAATCTGGCCGTACTTATCCTGACAGAAATAGGACTTCATACCGTGGAACACACCCTCTGTGCCTGTTGCCATTGTTGCTGCTGTGTATGGTGTGTCTGCTCCCTTACCGGCCGCCTCGCAACCGATTAGGCGAACCTGCTTATCCTCGATAAAATTATAAAAGGCACCCATAGCGTTGCTTCCGCCGCCTACACACGCCATTACAACATCCGGCAGCCTGCCCTCTTTTTCCAGCATTTGCTCTTTAATCTCTTTACTAATAACACTTTGGAAATCACGCACTATAGTCGGGAATGGGTGTGGGCCCATTACCGAGCCTAAAACATAGTGAGTATCGCTTATACGGTTGCTCCACTCACGCAGTGTTTCGTTTACTGCGTCCTTTAAGGTCATTGTTCCGCTTGTAACAGCCTCAACCTCTGCCCCCAGCAAACGCATACGGTAAACATTAAGAGCCTGTCTTTCCGTATCCTTCTTGCCCATATAAACCTTACATTCCAAGCCCATTAAAGCGGCTACGGTTGCTGTTGCAACACCGTGCTGACCTGCTCCTGTTTCGGCTATTACTCTGGTTTTACCCATTTTTTTGGCAAGCAAACACTGACCAAGCACATTGTTAAGCTTATGTGAGCCTGTATGATTTAGGTCTTCTCTCTTTAAATATATTTTTGCACCGCCTAAATCCTTAGTCATTCTTTCTGCATAATAAAGTCTTGACGGTCTGCCTGCATATTCATTTAAAAGCTGTGTAAGCTCCTTTTGAAATTCAGGGTCATTTTTATAATGGTTATAAGCCTCCTCCAGCTCTATAACAGCATTCATAAGTGTTTCAGGTATAAACTGTCCTCCGTGACAGCCAAACATTCCCTTTGACATTTAGTGTGTCCTCCTAACCTTTTCTATAATATTCCTTATCTTTTTTTCGTCCTTAAAGCCGTCGGTTTCAACACCGCTGCTTACATCCACACAGTAAGGCTGAACTGTCTTAATTGCCGTTTCAACATTCTCGGTATTCAAGCCTCCTGCCAGAAAAAACGGCTTTTTCAATGCAGTAGGTATAAGCTGCCAGTTAAAGCTTTCGCCTACACCGCCATATGTGGATTTTTTGTAGGTATCAAGCAGCAGACAGTCGCAATTAAGAGCTTCCGCCTGCAAAATCTGTTGCGTGCTTTGTACACGCACCGCCTTTATTACAGACTTGCCGGTTATACTTTTTACCTTGGATATATAATCATTATCCTCGTCACCGTGCAGCTGTACAACATCTATAATATTTTGCCTGCAAAGGTCTGCTATAAGCTCCAAAGGCTCATTAACAAACACCCCCACGGCTTTTATGCCACTGCTTAGCTTTAGCTTTAGTTTTTCTGCCTGCTTAGGCGTAACCCGACGCTTTGAATTTGAAAACACAAAGCCTACATAGTCCGGCTTACTGCTGTTTACATAGTCAATGTCACATTCTCTGCTTAAGCCGCATATTTTAACCATACTCATTTAACTTCACCGCCGTTTAAAGCCGTAAGCATTTCTTTTTTATTTTCACATCGCATAAAGGTTTCACCGATAAGCACTGCGTCTACATTTGCCTGCTTAAGTGCGGCAATATCCTGCGGAGTTTTTATTCCGCTTTCCGCAACAAAAATAACGTCCTTTGGCACAAGCCTTCTTAAGCGTGTGCTGTTGTTAATATCCACCGTAAAATTCTTTAGGTTTCTGTTGTTTACGCCTATAATTCTTGCACCGGCATCTATAGCGGACTGTACCTCCTGCTCGTCGTGAGCCTCTACTAACGCGGACAGTCCCAAGCTGTCGCAAATTTTTATATATCTTTTTATTGTTTCCGTATCAAGCAAAGCACAAATAAGCAATACAGCAGACGCCCCCATAGTCTTTGCCTGATAGAGCATATATTCGTCAACAGTAAAGTCTTTGCGAATAATCGGTATATTAACAGCCTTGCTTACCTCTTTAACATATTGGTCACTGCCTAAAAAATAATCGGTTTCGGTCAAAACAGATATTGCACTTGCTCCGGCACTCTGATATTCCTTTGCTATTTCCACATATGGGAAATCCTCGGCTATTATTCCCTTTGAGGGGGAAGCTTTTTTTATTTCACAAATATAGGACATTCCCGCCTTTGACAAAGCCCTTTCAAAAGGAAAGCCTGTATCTGTATTCAGTGCAAACGCCTGCTCCTTTAGCTGCTCAAGAGGTATTTCAGCCTTATTCTTTTCAATACGCTTTCTTGTACATTCAGCCAGTGTGTCAAGTATTTTATCGCTCATCGGCACACCTCGTTAGTTGCCCTTACAAATTCTTCCAGCTTAGCCTTAGCCTTGCCGCTGTCGATAGTTTGTGCGGCTATCTCAATACCCTTAGCGATGCTGTCAGCCTTGCCCGCTATGTAAATTGCAATACCGCTGTTAAGCAATACTACATCTCTTTTAGCGCCCTTTTCGCCGTTCAAAATCTTTCGTGCTATTTCCGCATTTTCCTGTGGGTTGCCCCCTACAAGGTCATCTTTCTTGCACATTGTAAATCCGTAATCCTCAGGGTTGATTGTAAACTCGGTAATTTCACCGTTCTTAATTTCGCAGGCTGTAGTCTTTGCCACCAATGAAACCTCGTCGATTCCGTCCTGACCGTAAACTACCATACCCTTTTCAACTCCAAGATTTTTTAAAACCTCTGCTATAGGCTTAACCAGCTCTTGGCTGTACACGCCCATAAGCTGAATAGTAGCAGAAGCCGGATTCGACAAAGGCCCTAAAATATTAAAAATTGTTCTTGCACCCATTTCCTTTCTAACCGGTGCGGCGTACTTCATTGCACCATGGTAAACAGGGGCAAACATAAAGCAGATACCTGTGTCGGAAAGCACCCTTTCGTTTTGCTGTGCTGTAATATCCAGCTTTACGCCAAGTGCCTCAAACACATCGGCGGCACCGCATTTACTTGACACGCTTCTGTTGCCGTGCTTTGCAGTTGGAACACCTGCCGCAGCAGTTACTATAGAGGATACCGAAGAAATGTTAAAGGTAAAGGCCTCGTCACCGCCTGTACCTACAATTTCAAGAACTTCTGTACTGTGGTTCAGATGTACACCAACCCTACGCATAACCTTTGCACAGGCTGTAATTTCCTCTATGGTTTCACCTTTCATTCTAAGGGCTGTTAAGAAAGCAGCCATTTGTGCATTGGTTGCCTTGCCTGTCATAATTTCTTCCATTACACCCTCGGTTTCGGCAGGTGTTAAATTTTCTTTGTTAATTACCTTGCTGATTGCTTCCTTAATCATTTTATTTTCCAACCTTTCTTATAAAATTTTCCAGCATCTTTCCGCCCTGTGGCGTCATAATAGATTCCGGGTGGAATTGCAGTCCGTATATTTCGTAATCTCTGTGTTTAACAGCCATAACCTCGCCGTTTTCAACATCTGTAGATGTTACAATAAGCTCCTCCGGCAAATTAGCTGCCACCAATGAATGATAACGGGCAACCTTAATACTGCTTGGCATATCCTGAAATATTTTACACCTATTATCCACCGTAACCTCGCTTTGCTTTCCGTGCATAAGCTTTACTGCGTGGGTTATTTCAGCACCGAACACCTCGCAAATAGCTTGGTGTCCCAAACAAACGCCCAAAATCGGGAACTCACCCTTTAGCTGCCTTACGACTTCTTCACACACACCGGCATTCTTGGGATAACCCGGGCCGGGAGAAAGAATAATATGCGTAGGGTTTAGTCGGTGTATTTCTTCAACTGTAATTTTATCGTTTCTATAAACCTGTATATCGCTTTCCACACTGCCGGCAACCTGAACCAAATTGTAGGAAAAGCTGTCGTAGTTATCAATAAGTAATATCATAAAATTATCTCCTCTTTTCCTTATGGCAGGTCGGCCTCTGCCGCACCCTGCACTGCGTTCATTACTGCCAAAGCCTTGTTGTAGGTTTCCATATATTCCGAATGTGGTACACTGTCTGCCACTATGCCGGCACCTGCCTGAACATAAACCTTGTCATTCTTTTTTACAGCCATTCTTATTGCTATGGCAACATCAAGGTTACCGTTAAAATCCACATAGCCCAGCGCTCCGCCGTAAATTCCTCTTGGGTACTGCTCCAGCTCCTCTATAATTTCACAAGCCCTTATTTTAGGTGCACCCGAAAGCGTACCTGCCGGCAAAACCGATTCTATGGCATTAAAGGCGTCCATATCATCACGAATGTCACCCTCAACCTCAGAGGCTATATGCATAATTTTTGAATACTTATTAATCACCTTGTAGGCTGTTACCTCTACAGAGTTAATCCTTGCAATTCTGCCAATGTCGTTTCTGCCCAGGTCAACAAGCATATTATGCTCTGCAAGCTCCTTTTGGTCGCTTAGCAAATCCTTTTCAAGCCTTTCGTCCTCTTCCTTTGTTGCTCCTCTTGGTCGTGAGCCGGCAACAGGATATGTGGAAAGTCTGCCGTTTTTAAGCCTTACCAGAGTTTCAGGCGAGGTGCTTATAATCTCGCTGTCGTCAAACCTCATATACACCATATAAGGTGACGGGTTTGTAATACGCAGCACCCTGTAGGCGTCAATAAGGTCACCCTTGTACTCACTTTCAAAGCGTCTTGAAACTACACACTGGAAAATGTCGCCCTCATAAATATATTCCTTGGTTTTTTCAACCATTTTGCAAAATTCATCCTCCGTCATATTGGATTTGAATTCTACATTTTTGTAAGGGTTAGTAGGCGGCAGCGGCTGATTGTCCATTATAATGGAAACAATTTTTTCTATATCGGCACAAGCCTTTTTATACTGAAAGTCAACATCGTCTGTCTTCATATTAACTATGACTATCATTTTTTGCGTTAGGTGGTCGTAAACAACTACCTTGTCAAAAAACATAAGGTCAAAGTCGTTAAACTGACTTTCTCTCAGCTTTAAAACAGGCTCTGCCACAGCTATCATACTGTAGCCAAAGTAGCCTACAAGTCCTCCGGTAAACGGCGGTATATCGTCGAATTTAGGCGATGTATAATTTTTCAAAAACTCTCTAACTGCGTCAAACGGCTTGTCTGTTGCTATCTCTTTAGCACCCTCGCCCTCAATAACAACCTTGCCGCCTTTATAGTATATTCTGGACTTAGGGTCAAAGCCTACAAAGGAGTATCTGCCCCATTTTTTACCGCCCTCTACACTTTCCAGTAGGTAAAATCTGTTTGATATAGCAGAAATTTTTCTAAGCAGTGTAATAGGTGTAGTAGTATCTGCATATATCTCTTTGGTAACGGGTATAATCTTATAGCCTTGTGCTAAGCTGTTAATTTCTTCTAAGCTTGGTTTTATCATTTTTAAATACTCCTTTCTAAATTTTGACAATAAAAAAAAGCCCCTATCCCTCTACAAAAGGGACAAAAGCTAAACTCCTGCGGTACCACCCAAATTGACGCCAAAAAGCACCCACTCATCACGCACTAACATACGCTCCTTTGTTAACGATAAGGTAACCGTCAACGCCTACTGAATAATTTTCGGGTTGCCCTCACAGGTCCATTCGCAAGCCTTAGGCAATTTTGCTTACACCAAACGCAAAACTCTCTTTGTACCGTAGGATTTGTTACTACTCCTGCTCACAGGTTTTTAATATCATCATTTGTGGCTATTATATACCTGCTTTTTTTAGTTGTCAATACCTGAAAGAAAGTTTTATTTACATTTTATTACATTTTTCCTAGAAGTTGTTACACATTAGTAAATTGATTTTCGTTTACTTCGTGATATAATAAGCATTATCAAGACAATATAAAATATCTGTATTATGATTTAGGAGTGGTTTGTATGATTATTGATATGCATTCACATATTGGCTGTATTATGAATTTTAAAATGCCAAAGGAAAACTTAATTGAATCTATGAACAAATACGGTATTGACTTTTCTATTTGCTCAAACTGTGAATCGGCGGCATTTGACCATGCAGGCAAAACCCTGCCTTATACAGAGCAAAAGTCTCAGGAGGAAACCTACGCCGAAAGTATAAGCTTTGCACGAAATAATCCGGGCAAAATTGCCGTTATGCCCTGGGTAAAGCCTCACTACGAAAAGGTTACGCCAAAGCTTGTTGCTATGATTAAAGAAAATCTGGATATTACGGCAGGTATAAAAATCCACCCTGTACACTCGTTTATAAATTTCAATTCGCCGCAGGTAGAGGAATATATAAAGCTTGCCGAAAGCTTTAACCTGCCTGTTCTTACCCACACAGGAAATTCGTTGGAATCCTGCTGTGCAAGCGTATACGAAATGGCACAAAAATATCCAAAAGTAAATTTCGTTATGGGGCATATGGGACTTGGTACCGACAACACAGAAGCCATAGAGATGATTAAAAAGCAGAAAAACCTCTACGGCGACACTGCCTGGGTACCGATGGAGTCTGCGGTACTTGCCATAAAGGAATGTGGTGCCGACAAAATAATGTTTGGTACCGACAACCCAATAGACGGTGTTGACACCCTAGGCACCAACCCTAAGGGCGAAAGGTCGCTGTACCAACAGTATTTTAATGAGCTCAAGGAATTAATTACCCCGGAAGAATACGAAAAGCTGATGTACAAAAACGCACTTAAATTTTTTAAGCTGGAAAAGCTAATAGAGAAAAGCCCTCAATAATACAGTAAACAACAATATAAACAATGTTACAGCCTTAGCAACGGTAGCTTTTACCCATGCTAGGCTGTTTCTTTTAGTGCTTTATGTTTTGGTTCCGGACAATTTTAATCCACTCCAAACACTTTCTGCCCATTATTTTTCCTCATTGCAAGTGCCCGGGTTTGCTTTCTCTGACTTAATTAAAGTATTTAATCTCCGTACCACTTCATTCAATAGGAATTTTGTCCGATTACAAACAACAACACACCCCTGCACCAAGCAAAGCTCGCCTACAGGGGTGTGTAATTTAAAAAATATAATTTTTGTTAATTAGCCCAATATGCTCAGCAGTACGCCGGCTGCAACAGCAGAACCGATTACACCTGCAACATTTGGTCCCATAGCGTGCATTAACAAGAAGTTTGTAGGGTCTTCGGCCTGACCAACCTTTTGTGATACACGGGCAGCCATAGGTACGGCAGATACACCTGCACTACCGATAAGCGGGTTAACCTTACCCTTAGTAGCAACGCACATTAGCTTACCAAACAATACGCCTGCGGCTGTACCGATGCAGAATGCGATCAAGCCCAAAGCGATAATCTTTAGTGTGTCTATCTTTAGGAATACAGAACCTGTAGCTGTAGCACCAACTGTTACACCAAGGAATATTGTAATAATATTCATCAGCTCGTTCTGTGCTGTCTTGAACAGTCTGTCAACAACGCCGCTTTCACGGAACAGGTTACCAAGCATTAGCATACCAACAAGCGGAGCAGCATCCGGCAGGAAGATAGCAACTACAATTACAACAAGAACAGGGAATATGATCTTCTCAAGCTTTGAAACAGGTCTTAGCTGCTTCATAACAATAGTACGCTCTTTCTTTGTTGTAAGAGCCTTCATAATAGGAGGCTGAATAATAGGAACAAGCGCCATATATGAATAAGCCGCAACGGCTATAGGTCCCAGCAGCTCCGGTGCTAATTTTGATGTTACAAAAATAGCTGTAGGGCCGTCTGCACCGCCTATAATAGCGATAGCACCTGACTGTGCGCCCGAGAAGCCTAGGAATATAGCACCGATAAATGTAATCAAAATACCTATCTGTGCAGCAGCACCCAAGATAAAGCTCTTTGGGTTAGCAATAAGCGGACCAAAGTCTGTCATCGCACCTACGCCCAAGAAAATAAGCGGTGGGTAAATACCAAGCTTAACACCTTGATACAAATAGTAGAACAAGCCGCCGTTTGTAGGCACATTGTAATAATCGACACCTTGCAGCGTGGTTATGGCATAGCTGGCGGATTCGCCGTTATGACTGGCAATATAGTCTGTAACAGGCACCAAATCGGTGGACGGTGCTGACATAATAGCCGGGTATAGGTTTACCAAAAGCATACCAAAGGCTATAGGCAGCAAAAGCATTGGCTCGTACTGCTTTTTAATAGCCAGATAAAGCAAAACAATAGAAATCAAAATCATTACATAGTTTTGCCAAGGCAAATAGCATAGACCTGAATTTTTATAAAGGTCTACTATGGACTCTAAAAATCCTTGTAAAATTTCCATAAAAACATTCCTTTCTCCGATAATTTCAGTACATTAAAACGGTCTTGTGTTATCCAAAATTCCTGCTGTACTCCATACCGGACGGGATTGTGGAACCTTTTTAATCGACTTAACCTTTGCACCTTTACCATACACTGCGTCTACCGCAGCAGCAATAACCGCAATAACCTCGTCTGACATACCGTCAGCAGCTGCAGGCACTGCAGCAGGTGGTGTTGTAACAGGCTGAGCACTTGCAGCACTTGCGGCCTTTTCAGCCTCAAGCTCAGCTTCTTTTTTTGCTTTCTTTCCATCTGCTGACTTCTGTATTTTTGAAACGATTGCTCCATAAATCATAATTAGCAGAATAAGCAAAATTAAAACGGCAAACACTACAACAAAACCTGTAATAAGTACGGTTAGTGATATAGTAAGCTTTTCTGACAAATCCATTACCGTCATCTCCTCCTTTAATATAGAATAAAACAACATAAAGCCATTTTATCAATTTAGTTATTATTATAACCCACCTCAAAATTAATTTCAATAATTAATCATATCCATTTTTTAGTTTATTCACAACTTCGTCAAATTACACAAATACAGCTGTAAATTTATAGTTGTTATGTTATTGATTATAGGATAAAAAAAGCAGAGCACTGTGGTTAAACAATGCTCTGAAAAATATAGAATATATATATTATTTTATTAAAGTCAAGTGAGCCTGAAAATACCGCTTCTTCCGAAAAATTAGCGCT
>ERZ826613.4466-NODE-4466-length-10315-cov-4.109942_pt1 | contig 10315 bp, 10 predicted proteins | sample MGYA00519925_ERZ826613 | MGnify/ENA primary metagenome ERZ826613 (study PRJEB31778, sample SAMEA3449236) | human gut metagenome | biome: human gut; feature: human-associated habitat; material: faeces | place: United Kingdom | collected 2010/2012 ... | reverse complement strand
GTGTCAGAGCCGGGTTAATGGTATATTTGGAGATATAACGTTTTACACGGAAGTTGTCATTGTCATGTCCTGCATCTTCCGGAAGTGCACCTCTCTCATCTTTCATCTTGCTTGCTGTCTGCCAGGTACGTGTGATAACCTCACCTACACGTCCCATAGCCTGAGAGTCAGAGCTCATCATACTGAAGATACCCATATCATGAAGAACATCCTCTGCTGCGATTGTTTCCGGACGGATTCGGGAGTCTGCAAATGCCACGTCTTCCGGGATTCTCTTGTCAAGATGATGGCAAACCATAAGCATATCCAGATGCTCATCCAGAGTGTTTACTGTATATGGCATGGTCGGGTTTGTGGAGGATGGCAGTACGTTCGGAGCTGCTGCTGCGCGGATGATATCCGGTGCATGTCCGCCGCCCGCACCCTCTGTATGATAAGTGTGGATGGTTCTGCCGCCGATGGCTGCAAGTGTATCTTCTACGCATCCGCCTTCATTTAATGTATCTGTATGGATAGCAACCTGTACATCATATTCATCTGCCACATTCAGACAGTGATTGATAACTGCAGGTGTTGCACCCCAGTCCTCATGAATCTTCAGTCCCATAGCTCCGGCCTTGACCTGCTCAATGAGAGGAGCTTCGTCTGAGCAGTTGCCTTTTCCAAGGAAACCTAAGTTCATCGGGTATTCCTCGGCTGCCTTTAACATCATTTTTAAGTTCCATGGTCCAGGTGTACAGGTAGTTGCGTTTGTACCGTCTGCAGGGCCTGTACCACCACCGATCATAGTAGTTACACCGCTGTATAATGCACAGTCGATCTGCTGCGGACTGATGAAATGGATATGGGTATCAATTCCACCTGCAGTTACGATCATTCCCTCTCCTGCAAGTGCTTCTGTAGATGCACCCACTGTCATTCCGGGTGTCACACCATCCATGATGTCCGGATTTCCGGCTTTACCGATTCCTGCGATTTTGCCGTCTTTGATACCGATGTCTGCTTTTACGATTCCTGTGGAATCTACGATCAATGCATTGGTAATTACCAGATCCAGATCTCCGTCTTTGCTGCAGGTTTTTACAGACTGTCCCATACCGTCACGGATTGTCTTGCCGCCGCCGAACTTTACTTCGTCTCCATAGGTTGTATAATCTTTTTCTACCTCGATCACAAGGCTTGTATCTGCCAGACGTACCTTATCTCCTGTAGTCGGGCCATACATTGCCGCATATTTGCTTCCGGAAATTTTTGTACTCATTGTTGTCCCTCCTTACAGAAATCCTTTTAATTTCGCAGTTTCCATGGATGCTACTTTTGTATCGTCAGTTGCCTGGGCGCGGGTGAGATCATTTAAGCCGAATACTCTTTTTCTGCCGCCCATTTCGGTAAGCTGGACTTCTTTTTCTTCTCCCGGCTCAAATCTTACAGAGGTGCCGGAAGGGATGTCCAGATGGTATCCGTAGGCTTTTTCCCGGTCAAAAGAAAGGCATTTGTTTACTTCAAAGAAATGAAAATGGGAACCAACCTGAACCGGTCTGTCGCCTTTGTTTGCCACTGTTACTGTCACTGTTTTTTTGCCTTCGTTAAGTGTAATCTCACGATTCCCAGCCATAATTTCACCGATTTTCATGCTGATCTTCCTCCTTACTGAATTGGGTTGTGTACGGTTACAAGCTTGGTTCCGTCTGGAAAGGTAGCTTCTACCTGGACTTCACCGATCATATCAGCTACGCCGTCCATTACATCGTCTTTTGTAAGAATTTTGGTTCCAAGCTGCATCAGCTCTACCACTGTTTTTCCATCTCTTGCAAGCTCCAGAAGCTCAGAACTGATATACGCAAGCGCCTCCACATAATTCAGCTTCAGACCTCTGTCCTTTCTCTCTTTGGCAAGATTTCCTGCCATATGAAGCATTAATTTTTCCTGTTCCTTTGGATTCAGTCTCATGATGTTTCTCCTCTCAATCTGTGTGGAAAATTCTGATATACAGATTTTCGCAGAAAAAAAAGAGCAGACAATGGGATTTTTTAGACCCCTTTGTCTGCTCTTTGCACGAAAATTTATATGCGGTATTATAGCGTGAGATTGTTTTATGGTCAAGATGTTTTTTGTGAAATTTTTATGCGGCATTAAATGCCATAAACTGCTTCCAGCAATCTAAGACCTGTTTTGGTTTTAAAAAGCTTCCGCTTCGTGTTGCTGATATTGCCCTCTGAATAGCCAGATTCATCTGCATTTACCAGGTAGTCTGCTTCCAGAAGGATCTGGTAGTCAATGCCGTCAATACCGGTTAAGGTGTGATGATGTCCCACCAGAAAAACAACCCGTTTCTTGATTTCTTCCGGCAGATCTGTGTCTTTTAGAAACTCTTCCGCTAACAGAATGCCTTCTTTTTCCTGGTATTTCCCATTGGTGTTTCCGTATTTTTCCCTGCAAAGAGGGCAGGCAATGTCATGGACGATTGCTGCAGTTTCAACGGTAATCAAATCCTTCTCAGAAACATTTTCACTTTCCGCGATGGTTTTGGCGTAGGTGTATACTTTCATAAAATGATTGATGTCATGTCTGTTTCCATTGGAAAACTGAATCATTTTTACCATAATATCAGATGTATTTGTACTCATAGCTGGCCTCCTTGTATTCTCTTCAGGTATTATAACACAGATCCGGTATCCATCAATGGTAAAACTTCCCCAGACACAGTCTATGTCGCCGCTTTCTACCAGTTCCTTTTTCTCTTCCCAGTTGATGTAGGAAAAAACAGGCTCATAGCCCATACACCCGAAAACAGCAGTGCTTACAAAAAATATTTGCTCTATTATAACTTACTGCTGAATTTCATGTCAATTTCATATTATTGATAAAGTTAAAATTTTTTCCGGCAGGAAGCAACAATCTTTTTCTTTGCAAATAAAAATCTTTTTTGCAAAAACATATTGAAAATTATTTTCAACTGTGATACCCTGTGTTCTAGTGTGTTTCCACACAATACGAATGGCCGTCACTGCCGTACATTTCTGGCACGGTGTATTCGTAAACTCAGGAGAGTCTCTTCAAAAAATAAATGGAAGAGCGCCGAAGGTGTACGCAGCATGTATCATGCTGTTAATCTCTCAGGCAAAAGGATGGAGGAAAGAGAACATGTTTACACAAATCAACAACTTTATCACCTGGTTTGACGGAGTAGTCTGGGGACTTCCGTTAATCATTCTGATCCTGGTCACAGGATTCCTTTTAACCGTTCGGTTAGGCTTTTTACAGGTAAGACATCTTGGAAAAGCACTGAAATTCATGGTACGAAATGAAGACGGCGGGGAAGGTGAGGTTACAAGCTTTGGTGCTCTTTGCACAGCTTTGTCAGCTACCATCGGAACCGGAAATATTGTAGGTGTTGCTACTGCTATCGCAGCCGGCGGACCGGGAGCCTTATTCTGGATGATCGTTGCTGCATTCTTCGGAATGGCAACCAAATACGCAGAAGGTCTTCTCGCAATCAAATACCGTACCATTGATAAGGAAGGCCATGTACTTGGCGGACCTTTCTACTACATTGAAAACGGTATGGGAAAGCAGTGGAGATGGCTTGCAAAGATCTTCGCATTTTTCGGAGCAGGAGTTGGTCTTTTCGGAATCGGTACTTTTACACAGGTAAACGGTATTGCTTCTGCAGTGAAGAACTTCTTTGATCCGGATACCGTTCACACCGTTTCCCTTTTCGGAAATACATATTCCTGGGCAACTGTTATCGCCTGCCTGATTCTTACTTTATGTGTAGGACTTGTAGTTCTTGGCGGTATCCAGCGTATTGCTAAGGTATCCCAGATTGTTGTACCGTTTATGGCAGTTCTGTACGTAGTACTTGCGCTGATCATTGTCATCACAAATATTACGGCTGTTCCGGCAGCAATCGTTACGATCGTAAAAACAGCATTTAACGGAAGTGCCCTTGCAGGCGGCGCCATGGGAACCATGGTTATTGCAATGCAAAAAGGTATTGCCCGCGGTATTTTCTCCAATGAATCCGGTCTTGGAAGTGCTCCTATTGCTGCAGCAGCAGCTCAGACAAAGGAACCTGTTCGTCAGGGTCTCGTTTCCATGACAGGTACTTTCATTGATACCATCGTAATCTGTACCATGACAGGTCTTTCCATCGTCATTACAGGAACCTGGAACACAGGACTTGAAGGCGTCGCTATTACCACGGCAGCATTCCAGAAAGGGCTTCCTTTCCCACCACAATTTGCGTCCTTCGCACTGATGCTGTGCCTGGTATTCTTCGCATTTACCACTATCCTTGGATGGGATTACTACGGGGAACGCTGCCTGGAATACCTGTTTAACCGCAATATGACAGCAGTCAAAACTTACCGCTGGTTATACATTCTGTGCGTATTCATCGGACCGTACATGACCGTTGCTGCTGTATGGAACATTGCAGATATCTTCAATGCCCTAATGGCATTCCCGAACCTGATCGCACTGCTTGCTTTAAGCGGCGTAGTGGTAAAGGAAACAAAGGATTTCTTTAAAAGACATAAAAATTACCAGTTTTAAAATAAAAAAAACTCCTGCCAGCTGATGCTTTTAGCCACTGGCGGGAGTTTTGTTTTACAATGAATTCGGATTAAACAAATCGCTTATGCTGTCTCCGTTTCTGTGAATTCCATCTACGGAAAATTCAGCCCATTCACCAATATTCGTAGCGTGATCTCCAATTCTTTCGTAATATTTTGAAATCATAAGAAGATCAAGAACTTCATCACTGGAATACCCCATACGATTCATATCCAAAGCTTTTCTTATCTGATTAAATAGATTATCCAGCAGATCATCACTGTCGATTACCTTTTTAGCCAAATCACTTTTCTCTTCTACGTAAGCTGTGACACTGTCATTTACCATATGCATTGCATGCTCAGCCATTTCCTGAAGAGGAATCGCAGTAACCGGAACATGTACACTTCCTGTAAGCATAATTTCTGTAATATCTGTAGCCTGATCTCCGATTCTTTCCATATCTGTAACCATCTTAAGGGCTGCTGAAATCTTTCTCAGATCCGTTCCTACCGGCTGCTGTTTCAAAAGCAGCTGCATACAAAGTGCTTCAATATTATGCTCTTTATCATCAATTTCTTTCTCAATTTTTCCAATTTCCTTTGATGCTGTTTCGCGAATTTCCACACTTGCCAGAAGCTGACAGGTTTTCATAATTGCCTGTCCGCACAGATTTCCCATTTCCATGATTTCATCTGAAAGTCTGGCAAGCTTTGCATTATATAAATCTCTCATATCAACCGAACCTCCCTGTGATATACTCTTCTGTTTTCTTATTCTGTGGTCTTGAAAACAGCTCCGTAGTATCGTTATATTCGATGATCTCACCCAGCAGGAAAAAGGCTGTTTTATCCGAAATACGAGCTGCCTGCTGCATATTATGAGTCACGATCACAATCGTATAACGGTCTTTTAATTCCAATGCCAGATCCTCAATATGAGATGTAGAAATCGGATCCAAAGCAGAGGTAGGTTCGTCCATAAGAAGAACCTCAGGCTCTACTGCAAGAGCTCTTGCAATGCAAAGTCTTTGCTGCTGTCCACCGGACATGCCAAGTGCGCTTTTTTTCAGACGGTCTTTTACCTCATCCCAGATAGATGCATTTCGAAGTGCTCTTTCCACAATGTCATCCAGCTTTTCTTTGGAATGAATGCCATGTGTACGAGGTCCATATGCAATATTATCATAAATACTCATAGGGAACGGATTTGGTTTTTGGAATACCATTCCTACACGTTTTCTGAGAAGATTTACATCGATATTCCCATAAATATCTTCACCGTCCAACCGTATATCACCTGTAATCTTACAGCCCTCAACCAGATCGTTCATACGGTTTAATGACTTTAACAAAGTGGATTTTCCACATCCGCTTGGACCGATAAATGCTGTAATTTTCTTTTCCGGAATATCCAGATTAATATTCTTTAAAGCATGGAACTGTCCATAGTACAAATCCATGTTTTCCACATTAATTTTACCCATATTCTCCTTTGAAAAGCATCTCGGCTGCTTTTCTCTGCCTTTCATCATAATTACAAAGTATTATGGCAAGCGGATATAATCCGCTTCGCTACTTGCCTGATTCGGTTAAATCACTGACCGTTTGCAGCTTTGCCAAGTCTTTTTGCGCAAAATCCGGAAATCCAGTTCAGTACCAGTACAAAAACCAGAAGGATAACTGCAGTTGCATAAGCCTGATCCATATAAAGACCCTCACTGGAAAGTACATACATATGCACTGCAAGAGTTCGGCCTGAACCCATAAGACTGGATGGAACCTTTGCAACTGCACCAGCTGTGTAAATAAGTGCTGCTGTCTCACCTACAATACGACCTGTTGCAAGAACCACTCCGGAAAGGATTCCTGGTATGGCACTTGGAAGTACTACCTTAAAAACAGTACGAAGCTTTCCTGCACCAAGTCCAAAGGAGGCTTCTCTGTATGCATCCGGAACACCAAGAAGTGCCTCTTCTGTAGTACGGATGATCAAAGGAAGGATCATAATTACCAAAGTCATAGCTCCTGATAATAAAGAATATCCCCAGTGAAGTGCCGTACTGAAAAATAAAAGTCCAAACAAACCAAAAATGATAGATGGAATTCCCTGCAATGTCTCTGTTGTTATACGAATTATTTTTACAAGCTTGCTTCCTTTTTTTGCATATTCCACCAGATATATTGCTGCAAAAATACCAAACGGCACTGCGATCAAAAGTGATAGTAGTGTGATAATCAGCGTGTTAATAAGTGCCGGCATCAGGGATGCATTTTCTGAATTATATTCCAGTGCAAACAGCTCCGGTTTCAGATTTCCTACACCTTTTATCAGAATAAATCCTACCAGGAATGCCATAACTGCCACTGTGATCACAGCTGATAACCACACCAGAAGCCGAAGCACTGCTGAGCCCGGATGATTCTTCCAGTAAGAAGATCTGCTTTTACTCATCTTCTGTCCTCCTTTTCAGGGCTGATACGCATAGGTTGATGATCAGGATAAATACGAACAATACTACACCTGTTGCAATCAGCGCTTCTCTATGAAGGTCAGTCGCATAGCCCATTTCAATAACAATATTTGCGGTCATGGTACGAAGTCCTTTAAACAGTCCCTGAGGCATCCAGGTCTGGTTTCCGGCTACCATAATGACCGCCATTGTCTCACCGATAGCACGACCGATTCCAAGTACAACACCTGCTAATACGCCGGATTTCGCTGCCGGAAATACAGTTCCAAACACGCTTTTTTCATGAGTTGCCCCAAGTGCCAGTGCTCCTTCATAGTAGCTTGTTGGAACGCTTTTCAAAGCCGGCTCCGCAACTCCAGTAACTGTTGGGAGTATCATAATTCCAAGAAGCACGGAAGCAGTAAGCATTGTGCTTCCATCATGTCCTGTAAGCTGACGCAGCAGCGGTACAAATACAGTCAGACCAAAAAATCCATATACAACTGAAGGGATTCCGGCAAGAAGATTTACCATTGCTTTTAATGGAGAATACAACTGCTTTGGACAATAAAATGCAAGGAAAATTGCAAGCAGAAGAGCTGTTGGAACACCTACCACAATGGCTCCTGCTGTTACGTAGATACTTCCAAGGATAAATGGGAAAATTCCGTAAAGTCCGTTAGATGGTTTCCACTTCATTCCAAACAGGAAGTCTGGCAGGCCGATTTTCGCCATTGCCGGAATTCCGTTTGCGAATAAGAAGATACAGATTAATGCAACGGCCAGCACAGAAGTGCAGGCCGCTACAAGGAACACGATTTTCATTACCATTTCATTAATTGATTTCATAAAGTCCGTTCCTTTATTGGGGAAGTTTTTCCAGTTTGCAAGTTCAGATTATTATTTTGCAAGATCTTCCCATGTTGTGATGCTGCCTGTGTAGATATCCTTTACCTGATCGCTTGTAAGCTCATCTACACCACTGTCATTATTTACAATTACTGCAATACCATCCTTTGCAATTACAGTTGCAGTAAGACCAGCCTCAGTTTCGCTGTCTTTTAAGTCACGTGATGCCATACCGATATCGCAGAGTCCGTCAATTGCAGATGTCATACCAGTTGTAGAATCGCTCTGCTGAACCTCAATATCTACTTTATCATTTACTTCTTTATAGCTTTCAGCAAGCTTCTCCATTACCGGAGTTACAGAAGAAGATCCGGCTACTACAACTTTTCCTTCTACATCTGCTGCTTCATATTCTGGTTTATCTCCAACAGAAATATATCCGTTTTCTTCAATTACAGCCTGTCCGTCAGCACTCATAATGTAATTGATAAAATCCTGTGCTGCTTCGCTTACATCATCCTTTGTTGCAATATTAAAAGGACGAACTACTTTATAATCACCAGACTCAATATTCTCTGCTGTTGCTTCTGCTCCGTCAATTTTTACAGCTGTAACAGTATCATTCAGAGAGCCAAGTGAAACATATCCGATTGCATTCTCATCCTGAGCTACTGTGCTTAACATAACAGAAGTACTGTTTGTGATTTTAGCTGCCTCTGTAGTGTTGTCTACTTTATTTCCATCTGCATCTTTTTCTTCAATTCCAAACAGTTCAATGAATGCACCTCTTGTACCGGAACCATCCTCTCTGGAACAGATTGTAATATCTCCGGAAGCTGCTGCCATTGCTGTTGTTCCCATTGTTGCTACTCCTAATAATGCCGCCATTGCTACTGCTAAACCTTTTTTCATGATTATTTTCTCCTTTTCTTCGCGGTCCTTGTTTTTTTCTCTCTCTCGCGATTACAGTCTGTATATTACCGTCCATATGTAAAATACACTATCCCGGAAAAGTAAAAAGAATGTAAAAAAACAGACCTGTTTCAGATCTGTTTTTTACAATTGTCTTTTCCTTATAGAGAACAGAAAATTTGCCTAATATAAGATTTTCATGTATAATAAATGCATGTATGTATATAGCCTATTTCGTTATTTACGAAATATTTTTCATACAGGCTTCAAACTTCCGAAATAAGAATGGAGATTACTATGACTGAAGAGCAAACTAAAATGACATGGCTGGATACGCCAGATCCACAGAAATTTATTAATAATGCTGCCAAGTTTAATGACCTGATGATGATGTACCGCTGCGCAATTCGTGAGGTACAGACCAAGCTTGAAGTACTAGATGACGAATTTTCTGTTGAATATAAGAGAAATCCTATTTCTTTTATTAAGACAAGGATCAAGAAGCCAGAAAGTATTTACCGTAAGCTTCAAAAGCTGGGATATGATTTTACGGCGGAGAATATTCAGGAGTATCTGAATGATGTTGCAGGAGTGCGGGTAGTCTGTGCATTTATTGACGATATTTATACTGTTGCAAACCTGATTGCCGGACAGGATGATATTAAAGTCCTCAAAGTCAAGGACTACATTAAAAATCCTAAGTCCAATGGCTACCGCAGCTATCATATGATTGTAGAGATTCCGGTATTTTTCTCAAAAGGTAAAACACCTATGCGGGTAGAGCTTCAGATTCGTACCAATGGAATGGATTTCTGGGCTACTCTGGAACACCAGCTTCGCTATAAGAAGGGAATTGAGGATCTTCCGGGCTATGATGAGATCAGCGCTGAGCTTCTCCGCTCTGCCCAGGCTGTAATCGAAACGGATAATGAAATGCAGCGAATTAAGGATAAGATTGGGATGTTTCATGATATTTGAGACAGGCTCGATCTGCATAATTTTACGGCAGACAAAATTAATTGTCTGCCGCTATCCTCTCTTGAAATTGAGCCGATACGCTTGTCAAGTGTCCTGCCAAATACATACAATTTGTATTGCAGCGTAGCGGACTGATAAGATTTCTTTTATTTCAGCCACACAAACACGCAAAACAGAATGAACAAAAAGGCTGCACCGCCGAAGATCAGACCTACCGTGAGGGATGCTTTGAGGGAAAGCCAGATCATTCCTCTTCGCTCTTCCTTTGTCATAGGCGGATTCTCAAAGGCTGACAGGTTATCCGGCATATCACTTTCCATGCCTGGTTCCGGTACCTTTACGTCAAATTCTTTTCTGCGCTTAGATGGATCTCCCGGAAGGATCTGCCACGGTCTTCTGGAATTCCAGGGCATACCATCCACATCCATTTTTGCAACTGTGTAATCCGGTAATTCTTCTTTTTTCTTCTTTCCCATGATAGAACCGTTAATAACCTCCAAATCAGTGTTTGATGAATTTAGTGAATCAAGGCGGACGCGTTCCCCCAGGTGTGCCGGGGCAGCCAAT
>ERZ826613.4463-NODE-4463-length-10320-cov-3.780419_pt1 | contig 10320 bp, 9 predicted proteins | sample MGYA00519925_ERZ826613 | MGnify/ENA primary metagenome ERZ826613 (study PRJEB31778, sample SAMEA3449236) | human gut metagenome | biome: human gut; feature: human-associated habitat; material: faeces | place: United Kingdom | collected 2010/2012 ... | reverse complement strand
AGACTAATATCAAAACCTTCGCATATGTGAATTAATGAGCTTATGGAAGGTTCTTTTACTTTACCACGTCTAAAATCACTAATAATTGAATTAGAAATGCCAGCTAAATACGATAATTTATAAACTGACATATTGCGTTCTTTTAATAATTCTGTAATTCTAAGATTAATTGCTTCAGACGATAACATTCTTGTAAGCCTCCTAAATAAACATTTTCTAAAGTATAACAAATAAAAGAAAAATATTATTCGGAAAAATCCAAATACTATATTGACAATTATAAAACGCAAAGATAAAATATATATATATTCGGAAACAACCGAATATGCGAATTGAATAACATTGCAAATGTTTGTAAACAATAAAACGGGAGGAAAAAATTCATGGACGAGAGAAACAAAAGGGCGAGTGGAATAACTATGGTAGCACTAGCTGTTACAATAGTAGTTTTATTAATATTAGCAGGAGTGAGTATTAGTACACTGGTAGGAGAAAATGGTGTTGTAGATAATGCAAAAAAAATACAAAATGATACATATTATCAAATTGCAAGTGAAGAAGTAAATCAATTAGTATTAGAGCATAAGCTAACAAAGAAAGATGAAACACTAGAAGAATTTTTAACATCCAAAGTTCCATCGAGAATAGATGGAGTAACTAGAAAAGATGATAATACTTTAATTGTAAAAAAGAATGGGTATGAAATTGAAGTAGAAGAAGTTAAAGCAGAAAGCCAAACATTAACATTGGATGTGGTACCATATGTTGGAACATATGATGGACAACCACATGATATGTTAACAAGCGTAAATGTGTTACCAAGTGATTCAAAAGTAGAATATTCAATAGATAATGGAAAAACGTATATAGAAAATATACCACAAATAATAAATGCTACATCGGTTTCTGTAATTGTGAAAGCAAGTAGAATTGGATATAAAACAGAGACAGTAACTAAAACAGCAGTAGTAAATAAGGCAGAAGGAAAATTAAAATTATCTGAGACGAGTGGAACAATAACATATCCAAATAACACGGCATTTACGGTAAGTGAAAATACAGGAACATTGAGTGTTTCTTCAAACAATAACAATATAGCAACAGCAAGTGTAAGTGGAAATACTGTAGCAGTAAAATCAGGAACAACAGCAGGAAAGGCAACAATAACAGTAACAAGTGCAGAAGCAAGCAATTATACAGCAAAATCTGCAACGTATGAAGCAACAGTAAATAATGGAACAATAAGCTTAAGTGCAACGCCATACACAGGAACATATGATGGAAAAGCGCATAAAGCATTAACAAATGTAAGTGTAAATCCAAGTGATGCAAAATTAGAGTATTCAATAAATGGAGGCACGTATAGTACGACAATGCCAACAATAACAAACACCTCGTCATTTACGGTAACAGTAAGAGCAAGCAAAGCAGGATATAAAACGCAAAGCACAACACAAACAGTAAAAGTAAATAAAGCAAATGGAAGCTTAAGTTTATCATCTTATAGTAGTACAATAACATATCCAAATAGCACTTCATTTACAGCAAGTGGTACTGGAAGTATAAGTGCATGGTCGTCAAATACAGGAGTAGCTACGGTTAGTGTAAGTGGTAATACAGTAACAGTAAAATCAATTGGAGTAGGAAGTGCAACAATAACTGTGAAGAGTGCATCTAACACAAACTATAATGAAAAAACAGCAACATATACAGTAACCGTAAAAAATCCGACATTTACAGGAGATTCGGGAGTAGGTTATTATGCAGATACAGATGGAGATGGAACACCAGATGGAATAATATTTGAAGATTTTAAGGTGGGTGGCAGTGGAAAATGGGGAAAAACTGAGTATACTATACCTACAGCCACAGGGCTAAAAGAGTATTATGTAAGTAAAACAAATTATAACGGGCAATTTGGAACAAAAGATGTATTATCAGCAAGAGGAAGTGGAAATGCAAGATTTAAAGTAATGGCACTAAGTGATTATAATAATAGTGCAACATATGCATTTTATAATGCTAAAGGAATAACATCAGGAGAATGGAGAGTTCCAACCAGATTTGAATTGGCAGCATTTGGAGGAGAATTAGGCATAACAACTTCGAACTATAGTGGATATGGATTAAAAGCAACATATTGGTCGTCCTCTGACTACAGCGGCAGCGGCACCGGCTATTACGTTTATTTTAGTTATGGCAACATCGTCGGCAACTACCTCAACGAAAAATTTCCTGTGCGTCTGGCTAGGACTTTCTAATTATGTAAAAAATTACATAAATGAGATGATGAAATAATATGTTTATTAAGCAGAATGTAGTTTATAAATAAAGATCAAAGAAAAATGCGTTATTTAAATAATACATAGATTCAAACGCAGATATATTCATAGAATAGCTGCATGATATAAAGTAAATTTTCATAATAAAATTAGAGTATATTTGAAATTTTATGTGGAGTTTCAGATATACTCTAAAATTTTAATGTGACAACATTAAAGTTGTATCTAGTTAGTTTTATGAGTGTGTTGACAATATTTCTTCTACTTCTTTTTTAGATAAGTTAACTGCCTTTGAAATTTGCTCTATAGGAATATTAAGTTTATGCAAATTTTTTATTATATCCTTTTTTTCATTTTCTGCTTGCTGTGCTTTTTTTTGTGCTTCTTCTAATTCTTTTTTCATTTGTAATTTGTCAGCTATTTCAAGGGTTCTATTTAAAACTCTTCGCCTTAATAAGTCGTCTTGACTTATTCTATCCAATTCTTCTTTTGCCTCTTTAATATCTTTATTTTCTTCCATTATACGAGATACCTCCTCTTTCTCTGGATTATCTAGAAAAAGCATCCATTGGAGTACTTCATCGTTCGGTGTTTTATGGTATGCTTTTACTACTTTAGGTAACTCTATTATAATAATTTCAAAATAATCTGTCAATATAAGATGTAACTCTTCATTTTCTCTTATTTTCCATGTGGTCTGAGGCTTTTCAAGATTTTTTGTTAACTTGAAAGTATCATCTAAAATTATTATTGATATTGTTTTTCTTAAGTCACTGTAAGTATCACCAATCTTTAAATTAGCAGCCTACATTTTTGCCCAATAATATACAAATCTCTCGGCTATGTTATCGTTTGAAGCAAGCTGTACCTCTATGTCACACTCAGTATTTCCATTTATTACTGCTCTTAAATCTAGTCTTCCGTTTTTATCATCTTTATTATCGTTTAATAAATCTGTACTTTTATCAAGCTCAAGCCTGTCTATTTTCATCTTTAAAATAGCCTCTAGCATAGCTTGTGTAATCCTTGTTTTTCCTCTTGAAAATAATGCTTTAAACACTACATCATTCTTTGGTTGTAATATGTTTTTCTTTTCATTGGGCATATGTAAACCTCCTAGATTTGGAATAATTTTAATTTAATTATTAAAAGTTTAATCGAATTGTATGTAGAACATTTTGCCAGAATGGCTAATTGAAGAAATCAATGATTTTGATACAAAATAAAAGATAAAAACTTTTAAGAAATAACTGAGTATATTATATATAAATTACGTATAAAGTCAAGGAAAATCATTCGCTATATTTCGACATTTTATAATATTTAGTACATAAAAAGAGAGATTTTTTCTTTAAGCAAAATACTTAATAATAAGTTAGAAAGAAAATATCGATTATTGTAACACCATATTTAGGAGTATATGATGAAATTTCGCATGACGCATTGAAAAGCATAGAGGTGACACCGATTATAGTGGATATGGATTATAAGGAACATATTGGTCGTCCTCTACTTTCGTAAACTGTGGCTGTTATGTTAGTTTCAGCAATGGCACAATCGTCATCAACGACAGCGACAACAATTACCAATATCATGTGCGTCTGGCTAGGACTTTCTAATTTTGTAAAAAATTAGAAATAAGAAAAATGCGTTAGGTAAATAATCTTAAATAAAGAAGAAATATTGTAAAAAATTTTTTCTGGTTTGAGTTTTTTATACAAGAAATAGTCTAGAAATTTTGTGCTTTATGTTGTATAATACCTTTGAAAAGGATGTGACTATGATGAAGTTATATGATAACATAGGAAGCCTAAGACTAATGAATATTAAAGTAATAAAGGACAACAAGGATACCTTATATGAAGGAATGGTTGAAAATGCACCTGATGATATAAAAAAGTTAAGGTATGCTAAAATAGAAATTGACAGTGGAACAACAATATTGCATGTATTTAGCCAAGAAAATTTAAATGATAACTAACAGCAAAAAGAGTTTAGATAAAATTTAACTGATATGATGAAAGTATAACAATAAATTGAAAAGCTAGTGTTTTTTTACGAATTCATTAGGAAAGGATATAAATTTATTATAACTAATAAAAGGGGAATGAAAATGAAAAAATTTACAAATCAAAATGTATTAAAAGAAACTAAGAATAATAACAAAATTATTATAATTGGAATAATTATTTTATTGTTTGGAATTGCATTAGGACTATGGGGAGGTTATGAAATTGATAAAACTAGTGAAAATGCAAAATCTTTTAGTGAATTATTGCTAAGTGATGAAGAAAAAGAAAATCAAATTGCGAAACTTGATGTAACTCATGTTCCATACCAATTTGCGGTACAAGATGGAAATGACAATAGCTATTACATTGTAATGGATGAAGATTATATGTATGTTGCATATATGCCAACTTCAACTTTCAACTCTTTAAACAGAGAAGATATTTCAGAGAATCCAGGAAAAATTGAAGGAATGACAAAGCTTGCAACAAGAGAAATAAAGGAACTCGCAGTAGAAGCTTATAATGATGCAATAGAAGATGAAAATTATAAGATAACAGTTGCAGACTATGATAATTATTTTGGAAGTGTTTATTTAGATGCGTCAGAAGATGCACTTTCAGATGTGGGCTCATTGCAAATGACTGGCTGTATGATATGCTTGATAATAGGTCTTGCATCATTGCTAACTGGAATAATAAAAAAAGTTCATTTTAATATTAGCGTAAAGAAAATGGATGAAGATTTAATAGAAAAATTAGATAATGAAATGAATGATACTGATGCTTTCTATTATAAGAAAACTCACCTATACCTAACAAAAAATTATATAATAAATTTTCAAGGAAGATTTAAGGTAATAGAATATAGAGATGTAATTTGGATGTATGCAATGAATTACAGAACAAATGGAATTAAAACAAGTCAATCAATAAATATAATGGACGTAAAAGGAAAGGTTACTTCAATTGCAACAATAAACATTGTAACAAAAGAGAAAAAAGAAATATATGATGAAATTTGGAACACAATTGCTTCAAAGAATACAAATATTTTATTAGGCTATACAAAAGAAAATGCAGAAACAGCAAAAACAATGAAAGAAAATTAGAATGAAAAGGACTAATTCATGTGTGAAATATGAACTAGTCTTTTTATATGTTCAAAGTCTTAAAGTACTGGAAATCTTGGACGTCCTCCGCCAATTAATTCTCTTAGTATTAAAATTCTAATTAAATCATTCAAGAATGGATTTCTGCGTGGCTTTCTTGGTGGTCTATTTGGCATTTGTCTATCTTCAGAACTTTCTCTGTTAGTAGTTTCAACTGTAAGGCTAACACTAATTTTTGTATTTGAAACTGCTTTATCATAAATATCACTAACCATTCTTTCTATGGTATCTTCTGTGATTGGCATTGTAACATTTCTACAAGATGCAACAACCATTGGATATATAACTTTATATGAATCTGGGTATAGATTTTCTAGATTGCAGGACTGATTTTGCCACATAGAATTTGCCATGTTTGTATATGGATTTTGGCACATACCAGTACATCCAATGTTAGCACAACCACCATAAGGCATACCCATAGATTGATTCATGCCAGAAAATCCTAATGTATTTCTCATATAATCATCGTAATTTTGATAATTCACAAAATTCACCTCCATGCTAATAGTATATGCGTGGAGATTGTTTTCTGTTACAAATCGTTAATGTAAAATAATAAAAGCTTGAATATAGCAATGCTTCATGGTAATATTATTAAAGTATGGATTGAAAAATAATTACAAATTAATTGAAAAGAGGTAAATATGTTAAAGTTAGAGAATATTAATAAAGATTATATATCTGGTGATACAACGGTTCATGCACTGAAAAACATAAATATTGAATTTAGAGAGAGCGAGTTTGTATCTATTTTAGGGCAAAGTGGGGGAGGTAAGACCACACTCCTAAATATAATTGGAGGTCTAGACAGATATACTAGTGGAGACTTGATTATTAATAATAAGTCTACCAAGAATTTTAAGGATAGAGATTGGGATGCTTACAGAAATTATTCTGTTGGTTTTGTTTTTCAAAATTACAATTTAATTCCACACCAAACAGTACTTGCAAATGTTGAATTGGCGCTAACTTTATCTGGTGTAAGTAAGAAAGAACGTAAACAAAAGGCTATTAAAGCATTAGAAGATGTAGGATTGAAGGAGCAAATACATAAAAAGCCAAACCAATTGTCAGGAGGGCAAATGCAAAGAGTTGCTATTGCTAGAGCCTTAGTAAATAATCCTGATATAATTTTGGCTGATGAACCAACTGGTGCTTTGGATACTCAGACTTCTGTACAGGTAATGGAAATATTGAAGAAAATATCGAAGGATAAGCTTGTAATAATGGTTACACATAACCCAGAACTTGCCGAGAAATACTCTACAAGAATAGTTAGAATACTTGATGGAACTATTATGAACGATTCTAATCCATATACGAGTGAAAAGAAGGAGGCTGAAAAATCAAAGGAAAAACGCAGAACTTCTATGAAATTTTTCACTGCCTTAAATTTAAGTTTGAACAATTTAATGACTAAAAAAGGCAGAACTATTTTAACTTCGTTTGCTGGAAGTATTGGAATAATAGGGATTGCGTTAATTTTAGCTTTGTCTAATGGAATACAAAATTACATTGACAAGGTAGAAGAAGATACTCTATCATCATACCCAATAACAATTGAGGAGTCTACAATAGATACGTCTGCAATGATAGAAAAAATGATAGACGAAAACAATGATGAAAAGGATAGACCAAAAGACAAGATATATTCAAAAAATATCATGTCTGAGATGATTTCGACTCTATCTAATAAAATGGAAAATAATAATTTAACAGAGCTTAAACATTACTTAGAGCAAGAAGATAACGACATTGCTAAAAACAGTAATGCTATTCAATATGGATACAATTTAAATCTAAATTTATATAAAGAAGATACATCTAATGGCGTTGTGCAAGTAAACCCAAGTACCGTAATGGACAGTATGGGAATGGGAAGCATGAGAGAGGCACAAGAGAATTCTCCAATGGCAATGGTATCTAGCTCATTTAGCACTATGAACAATGATGCTTGGACAGAAATGCTAGACAACGAAGAATTGCTTCATTCTCAATATGATTTACTTGCAGGAAGTTGGCCAAAGAGCTATAACGAAGTCGTTTTAATAGTAAATGAAAACAATGAATTAAACGATTATGTGCTATATACTTTAGGACTAAAAGACCAAGAAGAATTATCAAAACAGTGGGAAAAGGCTAAAAAAGGAGAAAATGTAGAAAAAGAAGAAGAGACTACATATTCATATGAGGAATTATTAAAATTATCATTTAAACTAATATTAAACTCTGATTATTATGAAAAACAAGGAAATTTGTGGATAGACCAGAGTGAAGATGATGACTTTATGAAAGAAAAAATAGCAAATGCCGAGAATATAAATGTTGTTGGAATTATTAAGCAAAACGAGCAAAGCACTGCAACAGCTATGAATGGCGGAATAGGATATTTAAAAGACTTAAAAGAATACGTTATAAATAAGACAAACGAAGCGGATATTGTTAAAGAGCAGAAAGAAAATTCAGATATCAATGTATTCACAGGACTAGAGTTTCCAAAATCAGGAGAAAAGTCAGAATTCAATTTCAATAATCTAAGCAACGAGCAAAAAATGGCAATAAGCCAAATGTCAACAGAAGAAATTGCAAAAGTAATGGACACATACACAAAAAATCAGAATGCAAGTTATGAAAACAATCTAAAAACATTAGGCGCAATCGATTTAGATAAGCCATCATCAATATCGATATATCCAAAGACTTTTGAAAGCAAAGAGTTAATAGCAAAAGCGATAGAGGACTACAACAAAAAACAAAGAGACGACGGAAAAGAAGAAAATACAATAACGTACACAGACTTAGTTGGAGCAATGATGAGCTCAATAACAAACATAATAGACGCCGTAAGCTATGCACTAATTGCGTTTGTAAGCATATCACTTGTGGTATCATCAATAATGATAGGAATAATCACATACATTTCAGTATTAGAAAGAACAAAAGAAATAGGAATACTAAGAGCAATTGGAGCATCGAAAAAAGACATTTCGAGAGTATTCAATGCAGAAACATTCATAATAGGTTTAATATCTGGAATGATAGGTGTTGGAATAACATTACTCTTAACACTGCCAATAAACAGCATAATATATGCACTATCTGGAGTTGCAGTACATGCAACAGTTTCAGTAACACAAGCAACCGTACTAGTATTAATAAGCTTAGGCTTAACAATACTTGCAGGACTAATACCAGCCAAAATGGCAAGCAAAAAAGACCCAGTAGAAGCATTAAGGACAGAATAAAAATTTCGCCCAATAGGGACGCCCCTTTTTGGGCGAAAATTTTTATAATTATTTTAGTAAAAATATTGATTTTTAAGCGTTTCGCTTGGGAAGAATATTGCTATTGGCAAAACTAAGACAGAAAAACATTAAAATGAATTAACCAACTGCTTATTTATATTAAAAGAAATGAGTTTGCAGGAATTGGTAAACCATAACCATTAAAAAATGATTTAAGTGGATTTTGGAGTAGAAGAATTGATGAAGCAAACAGAATAGTTTATCGAATTGCAAACGAACAAATTGAAATAGTGCAGTGCAAAGGACATTATAATGACTAATAAAGGCATCACAATTAGGTGAAGCCTTTACCACTATTATAGTTCAAACTTGATTTTTAGATTAATGAAGTTGATTTATAACAACCAATAGAAAGGAATTAGAAATTATGGAAAGTATACAAAAATATTATGAAAATACAATGGATGCTTTACCACATCCAATAGTAGAAGAATTTGTTAATATGAATATTACTCCACAAAATGCTATTGATTTAGGGTGTGGAGCAGGGAGAGACACAATATATTTAATAAAAAATGGTTGGAATGTGCTAGCAATAGATAGAGAGGATACAAAAGAACTTATATCTAGGAAATTAGATAATGAAGAGCTAAAAAGACTCGAGTTTTGTTGTGAAAATTTTGAAAATGTAGAATTAAGAAAGAATACCTTATTTATTGCAAATTTTAGCATTCCGTTTTGTGATAAGGACTACTTTCATGTTTTATGGAGAGAAATATCTGATAGCATATTAAAAGAACGGATATTTTGTAGGAAACTTTTTTGGAATGAACGATTCTTGGAGACCTATAAAAGAAGAGATGGTATTTTTATCTAAAGAGCAGGTATTAGAACTATTTAAAAATAAATTTGATATAATAGAATTTAAAGAGATAGAAAAAGATGGAAAAACTGGATTGGAAAAAATAAAACACTGGCATATATACAATGTTATTGCAAAAAAATTATAATTTTAATTGTTAAATATTGACAATTTTAAATATTAATATTAAAATTGATGTAGAAAAATGTAAGAGGGAAAAATATGTTATCAATTCAAATAAAAAGTATTTTAAGAAATAAAGTAAATATTGAATATGTTATAGCGATTATAGTTATATTTGTGTTTTTGAATATAGGAATTAATCTAACAAAAGTGGTTGATTATTTTTATGATACCAAAGTAAAAGAGTTTATGGACGAAGAGAGTTTGTATTATGCAAGGAGTCTTTCTATTTCAAATCCGCAAATTGTTTTGACAGAAGAACAGCAGGAAAAAATAAAAAGAATGAAATATGTTGAAGATTTCAGAATCGATACAATAGAAATACCAAACCAAAAGTTCTCTTGTTATGTGATTGTAGTAGATGATTGGAAAAATTGTGATTATATAAAAAAAATATTTGATAAAAAAGGAATAGAGCTTGAAAGTAATGGGGGCTCTGTGCAGTATGATGCAATACTCAAAAGCTATAAAAATGTAACAAATATTTCAAAGGTGGTTAAATATTTAGATATTTTAATTGTACTATGCATTACAATTTTAATATACAACAATATAATAAGCAAC
>ERZ826613.4455-NODE-4455-length-10337-cov-2.854503_pt1 | contig 10337 bp, 9 predicted proteins | sample MGYA00519925_ERZ826613 | MGnify/ENA primary metagenome ERZ826613 (study PRJEB31778, sample SAMEA3449236) | human gut metagenome | biome: human gut; feature: human-associated habitat; material: faeces | place: United Kingdom | collected 2010/2012 ... | reverse complement strand
TGTCAGGCAAAGACGGATGGTTGACGCGTTCTACTTGGGGATGTTGTTTTAAAAATTCAACCACTTTCAGCGCATTTTCCGTATGGCGTTCTACACGAAGGGAAAGCGTTTCCAATCCTTGAATGAATAGGAAAGAGTGGAATGGACTCAAGGTTGCGCCGGTATCCCGAAGCAAATTGGTGCGGATACGGGTAATATAAGCTGCCGCACCTATATCTTTTGCAAAATTAATGCCATGGTAACTGTCGCAAGGTTGGGACAGTCCCGGGAATTTATCTGAATTCCAATCAAACTTGCCGGCATCTACAATCACACCGCCCAATGCAGCTCCGTGACCGCCAATAAATTTTGTTGCGGAATGTACCACAATGTCAGCGCCGTGTTCAATGGGACGGAATAGGTAAGGGGTTGCAAATGTGTTGTCAATAATCAGAGGAATGCCGTGTTTATGGGCAATATCTGCTACTGCTTTTACATCAATAATGCTGGAATTTGGATTGCCCAGAGATTCAATAAAAATCAGTTTAGTATTTTCTTGAATGGCATCTTCAAAATTTTGTACGGTATCAGGGTCAACAAAGGTTGTGGTGATGTTATCCTCCAGAAATGTGTGGGCAAATAAATTATAAGTGCCTCCATATAGAGTGGAAGCTGCCACAATATGGTCGCCTGCGCGGGTAATATTTTTTACTGCGTAGGTAATGGCCGCAGAACCGGAAGCAGTTGCCAGTGCGGCAATACCACCTTCCAAAGCGGCAATACGTTTTTCAAATACATCTGTAGTAGGGTTCATCAATCGGCCGTAAATATTGCCTCCTTCACTTAACCCAAATCGACCTGCAGCTTGGTCACAGTCTTTAAATACATATGAAGTGGTTTGATAGATTGGAACCGCACGGGCATCTGTTGCGGAATCAGGGGTTTCTTGACCAATATGTAATTGTTGTGTTTCAAATCTCCAATTTTTGTTGCTCATAATAATATACTCACTTTCTATTTCTATTTATTTTTTATCGTATGAAATATGAGCGTCACATTCGGTCTACTGCGCTGCAGCAGCGAAACCGTATTGTAATAGTTTTGATTGGCATAACTGCGCCTCCAGTTAATTTGTATAATTCATATCGAATTAGTAATGTTTTTATTAATGTTATTCTACTCCGTAAATTTACAGATGTCAATAGAAAACTTCAAATATTTTGCAGGTAAATTGCCAATAATAGCTTGTTATCAGCTTTATTTATAACCCGTAATAGCCACAGACAATAAAGCCCTGGATTAACATATAATTCAGGGATATATCTTGCATTTATGTTTGGTTAGAAATAAAAAAAGACGCTTCAAACAGAAGTGTCTTTTGCATGAATTATACAGTTAAGATAACATTTTTTTCATATCTTGGTCATAACACGGAGCAATTTCTTCATCTCCGTATTCCGCATGATATTTTTCCACTAAATCAGCAAGTGTAATATTGTCCACTACATTTTGAACAGCCTCGTGTATTTGGCGCCACACATCTAATGTAATGCAAGCGTTAGAGCGAGGGCAGGTATTTGTCTCATAGTCTAAACAAGGAACGGGAGAAAGGGTACCCTCCATTACATTTAAAATCATGCCGACGGTATAATCTTTGGGTTCTCTGGAAAGACGGTAGCCGCCGTTTGCCCCTCTGGCACTTTTTACAAAACCGGCCTTACAAAGCTGGTTGATAATTTGTTCCAGGTATTTATCAGATATTTCTTGCCTTGTTGAAATATTTTTTATGCTGATGTAATTGTCATTACCGTTTACGGCAAGATCCAACATAAGGCGAAGAGCATATCTACCTTTGGTAGAAATTCTCATATGTACTCCTTCCTAATCAAGTGACAATGATTGAAGTTGACCTTTATATAGTAATATATCATTTATAAAATACATTGATTCAACTTGATATTATACAATAATTCTTCCATTTCGTCCATAGTAAAAATAGGTATTATTCGGGAATCCAAAATTTATTTGACGATTCTCGTTGATTTCCTACAGAACTGCAGGAAAAACTTTATACACAATTGCACCGTATTTGCCTTGCCTTCCTATAATACATTATGTTATGCTAAAAGTACATCTTATCTGGAAGATGATTCTGAAAGAGCAGATGATGTTGCAAAAAAGAATCGTTCTGATATATACAAGGGTTCGTCCCAAGTAAGAAGGCGGTCAAATCGTTACGAATTTAAGACACCTCAAACAAATTTTTTGTTTGGAAGGTGTATTTCGTGTATGACTCTTATACCGCTTTTGGTATAAGAGTCTTTTTTGTTTACATCATATCAGAAAAGAAAGGATTGGGTCAAATGGAAACCAGAATCGGGCTAATTGGCATTATTGTGGAGGATTTAAACGCAACAGAAAAGTTAAATCAAATATTGCATGATTATGGCTCTTATATCATCGGCAGAATGGGGTTGCCTCATCGCGAGAAAAAGTTAAGCATTATCAGTATAGTAGTAGATGCCCCCAATAATGTGATCAGTGCGTTATCCGGAAAACTGGGTATGATTAAAGGAATTACCGTAAAGACCATTTATTCTAAAACATCCGAAGGATAACAGGTATCTGCAGAAGAGGAGTGTATGTTTATGTATGATGTAAAATCAAGAGTAGCTACAGAGTTTATTGACAATAAGGAAATTTTAGATACGATTGCATATGCAAAACAAAACAAGAGTAATCGTAAACTAATTGAGCAGCTGATTCACAGGGCAAAAGATTGTAAAGGGCTTACTCATAGAGAGGCAGCCGTACTGTTAGAATGTGACCAAGCAGATTTAAATGAGCAGATGTTTCATCTTGCAAAGCAAATCAAACAAAAATTATACGGGAACCGTATTGTTATGTTTGCGCCGCTGTATTTGTCCAATTATTGTGTCAACGGATGTACCTATTGTCCTTATCATTATAAGAATAAAACGATTTGCAGAAAAAAATTGACGCAAGAGGAAATTCGCAGGGAAGTCATTGCATTGCAGGATATGGGCCACAAACGTTTGGCTTTGGAGGCAGGAGAAGATCCTGTAAATAATCCTCTGGAATATATTTTGGAAAGCATTGAAACCATCTACAGCATTCAGCATAAAAACGGCGCTATCCGCAGGGTAAATGTAAATATTGCGGCAACTACAGTAGAAAACTATAAAAAGTTAAGAGATGCAGGCATTGGAACTTACATTTTGTTTCAGGAAACCTACCATAAAGAAAATTATGAGAAACTGCATCCGACAGGTCCAAAGCATAATTATGCCTATCATACGGAAGCAATGGACAGAGCAATGGAAGCCGGCATCGACGATGTGGGAATCGGCGTTTTATTTGGCTTGAATATGTATCGTTATGATTTTGTGGGTTTGCTGATGCATGCGGAACATTTGGAGGCTGCCATGGGTGTAGGTCCCCATACCATCAGTGTGCCTCGTATCCGTCCTGCAGATGATATTGACGCGGAAGATTTTAAAGATGCAATCAGCGATGAAATATTTGAAAAAATTGTAGCAGTGCTCCGCATTGCGGTGCCATATACAGGTATGATTATTTCCACAAGAGAATCTCAAAAAACAAGAGAATGTGTTTTGGATTTGGGTGTTTCTCAGCTAAGCGGCGGTTCTCGTACCAGTGTGGGGGGATATGCGGAAGAAGAGCCGGAAGAAGAAAATTCTGCACAGTTTGACTTAAATGATACCAGAACTTTGGACCAGATTGTAAACTGGTTATTGGACGGAGGATTTATTCCGAGTTTTTGTACTGCGTGTTACCGTGAAGGAAGAACAGGAGATCGTTTTATGCAGCTTGTAAAATCAGGACAAATTGCAAACTGCTGTCAGCCAAATGCACTTATGACGTTAAAGGAATACTTGGAGGACTATGCCGGCGAGGATACGAGACGAAAAGGCGAACGCGCTATTTTGGAGGAGTTGAACCACATCGGCAGCGATAAAGTACGGCAGATTACAATCGACCGTTTGGAATTGATGAAAGAGGGAAAACGCGATTTCCGTTTTTAATCAAAACAGGAAAGGGGACATTTTTATGAGTTTGACAAATACTCCTTCTGGAAACAGACTGCATATTGGTATTTTTGGAAAGCGTAACAGTGGAAAATCTTCTTTGCTCAATGCCATTACGGGACAGGAAATTGCTTTGGTCAGTAAGGTAAAAGGAACTACAACAGACCCCGTATCAAAAGCCATGGAAATACATCCGATTGGGCCGTGTTTGCTGATTGATACAGCGGGATTTGATGATACGGGCGACTTGGGAAGCATGCGTATTGAAAAAACGAAAGCTGTGTTAGACAAAACGGACATCGCTGTTATGGTATTTACGGATATGGAAATGGAACCTGAGGCACAGTGGATTGCTATGCTTAAGAAACGTAATATCCCAATACTTGCTGTTGTCAATCAAGTTGACCGTATTGAGCAGGCGCAGGAAATCAAACGTCAAATTGAGCAGCGGTTTTCTCTCACTCCCTTATTGGTCAGTGCAAAAGAAAAAACGGGAATTTCACAAATGAAAAATGAAATTCTGCGTCTGATGCCTCCCGATTTTGAGGCGCAAAGCTTAACAGGTTCCTTGGTGCAGCCTGAAGATGTAGTGCTCTTGGTAATGCCGCAGGATAAACAGGCCCCAAAAGGAAGACTGATTTTGCCCCAGGTACAAACCATTCGGGATTTACTGGACAATCATTGTGTGGTGATGTGTGTTACCACGGAACAATTGTCCACCGCGCTGCAGGCGCTTGCAAAACCGCCAAAATTAATCATTACGGATTCCCAGGTATTTGCCCAGGTTTATCCATTGAAGCCTGCCGAAACATTGCTGACCTCCTTTTCTATATTGCTGGCAGCATATAAAGGGGATTTATCTGCTTTTGTGAAGGGAGCCGATGCGTTGGATTCTCTCACAGACGACAGTCATGTGTTGATTGCGGAAGCCTGTACTCATGCGCCGCTTCAGGAGGATATCGGGAGAGTGAAAATTCCCAATATGCTGCGGAAAAAGTATGGAGATCATTTGCAGGTGACCGTGGTCAGCGGCTCTCAATTTCCTAAAGATTTAAGTGAGTATCAATTAATCATTCACTGCGGGGCATGTATGTTTAATCGTAAACATGTGTTAACACGCGTGGAACAAGCCGAGCAGCAAGGTGTTCCCATTACCAATTACGGTGTGACGCTTGCAAAACTGACAGGAATTTTAGACCAAATATCTATGCAGTAATTTGTAAATGAATCGTTTAGAATGCGGTGATAAATGAAACATTCGAAATTGGATTGTTATAACTTTATTTAGAATATTGACAATTTCTATAGGTTTGGTATAATACACAAAGTTAGCTTAAACTAACTTTGTGTAGGAGGACTTCATGGTTATTACAATCATTAATCACAGCATTGTTTTCATTTTAATACTACTGTTTCTGTTATGTACGTTAGAACCCGTAAAAAGATTGCAGCTCAATCCAAAGTTTAGATTCTTAAAATTTATCACGAAGTATCATTCCATATATGCTTGGCTGCTTCTTATTCTTTCTTTGATACATGGCTTTCTTGCGGAAAAAACTTCTGCATCCATCAGTGGAAAAATTGTATGGATGATTTTGCTTTTATTAATTGTTTTTGCATATTTTAGGAAAAAGATGCCGTCTTCTGTATGGAAAACAATACATATTTCCTTTTCCGTAATGCTGACAATAGGAATCATTGCCCATATCACACATGCTGTTTTTATATAATCCATGGATTATATAAAATGGTAGTAGTAATCAACATATATCACTCTTTTTTAGGATAAAAATATGTTTTATGGCTTGACAAAATTCTGAGTAAGGAATATTATTTAAAGTAATAGATGAAATGCATTGAAAGGGAAGTCATGCAGAGGGCTTGTGTCAGAGAGCTGTCGGGTGGTGTGAGACAGTACAAGTTCTGTATGGAATCACCCTTGAGCAGGCGGCTGAACCGGAAAGAAGTAAGCTGAGCCCGGTTTCTTACCGTTACCAAAGCATGCATTGTTAGATGCAGTGAGTGATTGTCTTTTGACAATAAATTGAGTGGTACCGCGGAGTTTAGTCTTCGTCTCTATTTTTGTGATAGAGGCGAGGGCTTTTTTTATATCGTAAACTTCTCAACGTCCTATCAATATCACTTGTATGATATTATTTTAGTACATCATGTAAAGGAGACTGCTACCATGAAATTAACAGGTGCACAAATCATTATGGAGTGCTTATTGGAACAGCATGTAGACACCGTATTCGGATATCCGGGCGGTGCTGTTTTGAATATTTACGATGCGCTTTACGAATACAGCGACCGTATCAATCATATTTGTACCGCGCATGAACAAGGTGCTGCCCATGCGGCAGACGGTTATGCCCGTTCCAGCGGAAAAACAGGCGTTTGTATTGCTACATCAGGCCCGGGAGCTACCAATTTGGTAACCGGTATTGCAACCGCTTATATGGATTCTATTCCAATGGTTGCCATTACAGGTAATGTAAATTTAAACTTGTTAGGTCTGGACAGCTTTCAGGAAGTAGATATTACAGGCGTTACCATGCCGATTACAAAACATAACTTTATTGTAAAGAAAATTGAATATTTGGCAGATACCATTCGACAGGCATTTCGTATTGCACAGGAAGGCAGAAAAGGTCCTGTATTAATTGATGTCCCAAAAGACATTACAGGACAGCTGTATGAATTCACTCCTGCAACAAAAGCATTGGATGAAGCACAGCAGGAAGCAATGCATTTACCAATCAGCAAAAAGCCGATAGAGGTAAAAGCATCCAAAATAGAACGCGCATTGGAGCTGATTTCTAAAAGTGAACGTCCTTTTGTTTATACAGGCGGTGGTTTGCTTGCGGCAGAGGCCTGCAATGAGCTGAAAACTTTAGTAGAAAAAATAGATGCGCCGGTTTCTTGTTCGTTGATGTGTCAAGGAGGATTTGACCAGGCAGATGACCGTTATATGGGTATGCTTGGCATGCATGGAACAAAAACAGCGGCAGAGGCGTTAAAGCATTGCGATTTATTTTTAGCAGTAGGCACACGTTTTTCTGACCGTGTCATTTGTAATGCAAATTTGTTTGCACGTCATTGCCCAATTATTCAAATTGATATTGACCCGGCAGAATTTAATAAAAATATTGACGTTACTCTAAAGTTAGGCGGAGACGCCAAGCAGATTTTATCTTTGCTCAATGAAAAGTTGGAACAGCAGAATCATAAACCATGGATGGAACAAATCAAAGCTTGGAAGAAAGAATATCCGTTGAGACAAGAAGCCATTGAACCAAATGGTGTAACACCTCAAATGTTGTTTGATGCTTTGAACGAACTGACCAAATCAGAAGCGATTATTGCAACAGAAGTAGGTCAGCATCAAATGTGGGCCGCACAGTTTTATGAATTCCGTCATCCTAGACAATTTATTACATCAGGCGGACTGGGCACCATGGGCTTTGGTCTTGGTGCCGCTATGGGCGCTCAAGTAGCGAATCCTGATAAAAAAGTGATCAATATTGCAGGAGACGGCAGTTTTCATATGAACTGCAATGAACTTTCCACTTTGGCAAAATATCAAATTCCGATGATGGAACTGGTTGTGGATAACTCTGTGCTGGGCATGGTACGCCAATGGCAGAAATTGTTTTATGACAATCGTTTTTCTCAAACAACACAGGATAAGAAAACCGACTTTGTAAAATTAGCCGAAGCATTTGGAGTAAAAGCATTCGAAATCCGTACCAAGGATGAGTTGATTCCCGTGCTGAAAGAGGCGCTCAGTTTGAAAGAGCCTGTTTTGGTTGCTTGTCATATTCATCGTGATTTTAACGTATTGCCAATGGTTCCTGCCGGTGCTTCCGCAGAAGAACCAATACTGGAAATGTAAGAAAGAGAGGTCGCCACAATGAATCATACTGAAGAAAAAGATTACATCTTATCCGTACTGGCACAAAACCATGCAGGCGTCCTGCTTCGCATTGCAGGCTTATTCAGCCGCCGCTGCTACAATATCAAAAGCATTGTAGCAGCGCAAACGGAAGATAATAACAGATCCAGAATTTTAATTGTTGTGCAAGGGGACGACCGTATTGTACGGCAGGTAGATAAACAATTGAGTAAACTGGTAGAAATTGAACAAGTGACCGTACTCAACGACAACGAGGCGGTTGTAAGAGAACACTTATTGATAAAATTGGAGCGCAGCGATATGACCTCCAATCAATTGGTTGCGATTGCAAATGTATTCCATGCAAATATTTTGAATGTTTCCTCTACTGATATGATTGTAGAACTCACAGGAACTCCTTCCACCTTGGATTCCTTTGTGGAATGCTGTAAACCATATCATATTGTAAAGATTTTACGTACGGGTACTATGGCAATGGAAAAATAATAGCAGTAACAGAACGGAACACTGCAAAAGGGAGAATGATGATATGCTTACACTAGACAAAATATACCATGCGGCCTACGTATTGCGGGACGTAGTGCGAAAGACAGATTTGATTCTGGCCCCCCATTTAAATCCGGATTGCGAACTGTATTTAAAAACAGAAAATCTGCAAACAACCGGTTCGTTTAAAGTGCGCGGTGCATACTATAAAATTTCACAGCTTTCCGACGAGGAAAAATCAAAAGGCGTTATTGCCTGTTCAGCAGGAAACCATGCACAGGGGGTTGCCTTGGCAGCTGCCAAACATGGAATGAAAGCTTTGATTTGCATTCCGGACGGCGCTCCTATTTCAAAAGTGGAAGCAACAAAACGTTATGGAGCAGATGTTTGCCTTGTCAAAGGTGTATACGATGACGCCTATCAAAAAGCCTGTGAATTGCAGCAGGAAAGCGGCAGTACTTTCATTCATCCGTTTAATGATGAAGATGTGATTGCAGGTCAGGGCAGTATTGGTTTAGAGTTACTGGATCAATTGCCGGAATTAGATGCTGTTATTGTCCCCATTGGCGGAGGCGGGTTAATCGGCGGCGTTGCATTTGCAATTAAATCTTTGCGTCCGGAGTGTAAGGTATACGGTGTGCAAGCAGTAGGCGCGCCTTCTATGTATAATTCTGTAAGACATCATCACGTAGAAACATTAGATTATGTTTCTACCATTGCAGACGGTATTGCAGTGAAACAGCCGGGAGATTTAACATACGATTTATGTGAAAAATATGTAGATGAAATTGTCACCGTAACAGATGATGAAATCTCCACAGCGATTTTAATGTTAATTGAACAACAAAAACTGATTGCCGAAGGCGCAGGTGCAGTTGCGGTTGCAGCGGCGTTGTTTAATAAAGTAGATGTCAAAGGCAAAAAAGTAGCATGCCTTGTTTCAGGCGGCAACATTGATGTTACTATTTTGTCCCGTGTGATTTCCCGCGGTTTGCTAAAAACAGGGCGTTCTGCCGATATTACCATTGAACTGGTGGATAAACCTGGTCAATTAAGTGATGTATCACGAATTATTGCGGAGACAGGCGGAAACGTAGTGGCTGTACATCATGACAGAAGCGGTGAAAACACAAATGTAAACGGCTGTTATTTACATTTGGTAATGGAAACCAGAGACCATGCGCATATTTTGGAAATTGAAAACGCTCTGACCAATCAGGGTTATAAAATTATAGGAAGAGAGAGACGATGCATATGTTAAAAAAAGTAAGTACAGAAAAGGCTCCCGCAGCAATCGGACCATATTCTCAGGCAATTGTAAACGGAAATATGCTGTATACCAGCGGACAAATTCCGATTATTCCGGAAACCGGTGAATTGGTACAAGGAGATATTACAGCGCAGGCAGAGCAGGTGATGAAAAATCTAAACGCAGTGCTGGAAGCCGCAGGCACCACATTTGCAAATGTGATTAAAACAACTTGCTTTTTGGCAGACATGAATGATTTCGCTGCTTTTAATGCAGTATACGAGACTTATTTTACGGAGAAACCGGCTCGTTCTTGTGTAGCTGTAAAACAGTTGCCTAAAAATGCATTGGTAGAAGTTGAGCTGATTGCATCCATATAATAAAAAGCTGTCTGATTTCAGACAGCTTTTTTACCATGAAAGACAGTCTGTGCTTGAATAAAGTATAGCGATATGGTATACTTTAAAATACGTGAATTTTAAGGGAGGTTTGATTATGCCTGCATTGGAAGCGAAAAAGAATATCTACTGGGTAGGCGTGTTAGATAAAGAATTGCGCAATTTTGATATTATTATGCATACCGATTACGGTACTACGTATAACTCTTATTTGGTAAGAGGCAGTGAAAAAACAGTTT
>ERZ826613.4443-NODE-4443-length-10365-cov-3.775461_pt1 | contig 10365 bp, 9 predicted proteins | sample MGYA00519925_ERZ826613 | MGnify/ENA primary metagenome ERZ826613 (study PRJEB31778, sample SAMEA3449236) | human gut metagenome | biome: human gut; feature: human-associated habitat; material: faeces | place: United Kingdom | collected 2010/2012 ... | reverse complement strand
TACTTCGCCGGGTTGTGGGATGCTGTTACCATAACACCTGCGTTACAGTTATAATAGCGTGTTGCAAAGGAAAGTGCCGGTACTGGCATCAGAGCATCGTAGATTCTTACTTTAATTCCATTCGCTGCAAGAACTCCTGCTGCTGTCTTCGCAAACACATCACTCTTGAGTCGGCTGTCGTAGCTGATCGCTACTGTCTGTGTACCGCCCTGTGTCTTTACCCAGTTAGCGAGTCCCTGTGTAGCCTGACGAACAACATAGATATTCATTCTGTTTGTTCCTGCTCCAAGTACACCACGAAGTCCTGCAGTTCCAAATTTTAATGCGACAGCAAAACGGTCTTTGATTTCTTCATCGATTCCTTTAATTTTTGATAATTCCGGATTCAAATCCGCATCTTCAAGGTCTGCTGCCAGCCAGCGTTCATATTCTTCTTGATACATTTTTAACCACTCCTACTATTCTATTTTTTATGTATGTATAAAACGTAACTATACTATACCATATTTTTGGTAAAACCGCAATAAAACCAGAGGACTTTGCACCTATTTTTGTGCTCTTTTTTCGACAAAATATACAATGATTATTGGTTTTCTATTTTTTCTCACACTTTTAAGATTTCCCCAAAAGCCCTTAAAAAATAAGTTGCTTCTACAGACTGATGCAGACCCTCTTTCTGGCGGTTTTCAATCATTTGATACACTCGTTCATGTGCTTCATACAATTCTTCTTTCCTTCCGGACTCTAACATTCCCTTTACTGATTCATATCTCGTAGAATATGTGAGAACGCGCATAATTGCATTTATTTTAGAAATCATAGAGTTATGTCCCATATCTGTGATTGCATCATGAAACTCGTTATCTGCCTCAAATACAGCATCTACATCCGGATGTTCTACCATAATTGTTTCTTTTAAATGAATCATTCTTTCTTTCAGCTGTGCAATCTCTTCTTCACTGCATTTTTCAACAGCAAGACGCATCACACCTGTCTCTACCATTGCTCTTAATTCATGCAGTTCCTGTTCATTTTGCTGATTCAAGATAATTCCATAAATCATTGGATCAATCAGACTTTCTGAGAAGCCATTACATACAAAAGTTCCTTCTGCTCTTTTAATTTCTAATACCCCAATATAAACCAGAATCTTTATTGCTTCACGTATGGAATTGCGTGCCACTCCTAGCTGCTCTGACAGCTCCATTTCTGTAGGAATCTTATCTCCCGGTTTTAATTCCCCACTCAGCATCGCCTGTGTAAGACGGTCAATTACACGCTGTACAACTGATGACCGGTTAATTTTTTTTAAGTATTCAGGCATCGCTCATACTCCTTTCCTCGTTTTTGTGTAACATTGGATGTTGTTCATTCCATTATACTTGGTACGATTCGATAAAACAACTAATTTATTCGTGATGTACACCAAAATTTTTGATATTCACATCAGACTTTAATCGGATAATAGGATAATAAAACCGACCAGTCAGATTAATCGGATTTTCTGACTGACCGGTTTTTGGAATGAATGCAATGGCAAGTTGCATCAATAGAATTTTATTATTTTTATTATGTTTTCTATTTTAGCAGGAACGAATGAGAGTTTGGATTCATGGCATTAATCCATATGAGAACCACCGTTAATATTGATTTCTTCTCCAGTAATATAAGAAGCTTCTTTAGAAGCAAGGAATACGATTGCATTTGCAACTTCCTGTGTTTCTCCAGGACGTCCCATAGGAATTCCTGCAATTACAGCGTCAGCCTGTTCCTAATGATAAATTTAATTTCCGGCTCAAATACCGCATTTAAAAAATCAATTTCTTATTCTTCTATTGCATTTATTCTATTGCATTTAATGCATTTAAACCACTGCCCCAGATAGCAGTTCCACTTTTACTGTCCAGTGCGGTAAAGGTCATAACGTATTTCTTTCCGTCCTCATCCCATTGTTTTAATGCAATCCCTTTATACTCTGCCTCGTCGGTCTTTAAGGTAATATTATAATCTCCGCTTAATTCCCATGTTCCCTCCAGTGCACCACTTAAGGTATTATTTTTGTTTAATATCAATTCTTCTGATTCTTTCATATCCGGAGAAATATCACGTCCATGATTGATGTATTTATACGTTCCAACAAGTTGTTTACTTTCTAATTTTTCTGCGCTCTCTTCGGTATAACGGTATGGTGCAATCACTGGCCAGCCCTCTTCATTAAAGAACATCTGATGTACACGGACTTCGTGGGTTTCTCCACTGTTTTCAAAACGGGTATGATAAATAATAAAATATTTTCCAGTTTCTTCCTGATACAGACAGGAGTTATGTCCTGGTGAAAGGTAACCCTTGCGGTCTTCTCCTTCTTCGCCCTCTTTCCAGGTAAATTTATATCCACCCATTAATTTCGTTCCGTATAATTCTGCGGTTGCATCACTAAAGGCGCTTCCTGCCGGTCCTTTACAGTCTTTCATATCCTGTCCCATAGAATCCACATAAGGTCCACTTGGATTTTCGGAACGGCACACACGAATATTATAACCACCGTCTGAATCCAGACCGCCAAATGACAGGAACATATAGTAATATCCGGTTTCTTCGTTATAGATAACATAAGGTGCTTCGATTCTTAAATGATTTCCTCCAAGCAGTTTTTCCCCATATCCGCTTTCTAACGGCATACCGGTTTCTGCATCCATTTCTTTTACAAAGATTCCGCCGGAATAAGAACCGTAAATCATCCAAAGTTTTCCCTCGTTATCATAAAATACAACAGGGTCTACCACATTCGGGTCGGTTGTTGCCTGATACAGATTTCCATCTTCATCTTTTTCACTGGCACTCATTCCTGATTTTAACATCAACCCCTCATTGGTATACGGTCCTTCTGCCGAATCGGAAACTGCAGTACCAAGACAGGACAGTGGAGAATCCCCTTTACAGTTACAGTAGTATAATTTATATGTTCCATCATTTAATTTGACTACGTCCGGTGCCCAGAATGTGTTGCTCTGTGACCACTCAAATGCTTCTTTCATCTGTTTTAATACATCAGGAATAACCGTATTATTGTTTTTTACCCCTTGATTTACATAAGTCCAGTTCATCAAATCATCGGTTTTTGCAACTGCAAGATGAGAACCGAAAATATAATAACTTCCGTCATCCCCCTCTATAATCGATGGGTCATGCACAGATACTTCGGAAAATTCTTTTTCTACCGGAGTGTCCGCTTTTAATTTTTCTTTTTGTGCCCCACAGCCTGTGATAAGCAGTGCTGAAACTGACATCACTGCAAATAATACCGCTAATTTTTTTTGCTTCATAAATCCTTCTCCCTATTCACTTAGCAAAAAGGCTCAAACAGACAATATTCATCCATTTGAGCCTTTTCTTTATTATTATATTATTCCTTATTTTTTCGCTATTTCCATTGGACTATACGCAATCCGTACTTTAATGTCCTGATTATAGTTACCAAATTCACTTCCAAAAATGGTAATTCCACCGACATTTTTTGCATCTTCTTCGATTTCAAATTTAAATCTTACGGTGCTCTTATAATCCAGATTAAATTCATTGATGGTAACGTCTGATATTTTCAGTCCATCCACAAACGTTCCTTTTTTATTGATGACAATCATCTTTAACAGACCATACTGATTCCAGTTTGGAAACCACCAATCCGGTGTAAAGATTCCCTGCACATCACCATAGTCTCCAGGGCTTGTCCACGTACCGATTTTGACATCATTTAACAGGATGGAAATATCTGACGGCCAGTCATTATTAATTCCAGGGGCTTCCGAACTAATTTCAAGCGAAACCGTAATCTGGTCTATCTTTGTTGCGCTTGGCAGTAAATTCGGAATTATGTATTCAATATACCCTTTTGTAAACCACAAAATTCCAGCATTGATTCTGTCTGGATGAGAGAAATAACGCGGGTCATCTACCTCACCAACAATCGCCTGACTTGTGGCAAGTCCACAGGTCGGATAGACTTCGTAATCCGAATAATGTCCTACTTTTACCTCTGTATTATAAATATTCTGGTCTTCCTCATTTTCTTCAGATTCCACATCAACCACAATTTTATCAACTGCAACTTTACAGACTTTCTGGTTTCCATGACTTCCGCGCTCTGTCATAACCTGAATGATTCCACTCTCTTCCAGTTTTTTAATATGACTGGTCAGTGCACCATTTGTAATTCCAAGACTTGTTGCAAGTTCATTCATGTTCATTTCATGGTTTTCCTGAAGAAGTTTGATAATATTAATTCTCAGTTCTGAACCAAGTGCCTTAAAAATCTCTAAGCCCTCGTCCAAATTTTTCACATGCAACATACTATAAGTCCTACTTTCTCAGAAATAAATACCTCATATCTTCAAAACAACTTTAGATTGGTCTAAAATATACTATACCACGGTTTTTCCCCAATACGCAAGACCTAAGTTATCAATTCCGGTCACGATATACACTTCTTTTTGATTTTCGATATCCTGACACTGATAAATAATTCCATTTTGAAAATAAACACTGTCTTTTTCAAGCGTGCAAATCTCGGAACGTTTCATGCTGTTATCAAATTCATCAAATACAATCAGCTCCCAGTTCCCTTCCAGCTTTTCCATATCCGTTTTCGATACCGGCTCAAAGTTCTCTCCCTGATATGGTTCTGCTCCAAATGCCGGCCAGTCATTTACAAAAAACATTGGCCGAATCATCATGTAGTGAACCTGATAACTGTTTCTATCTTCTTTTTCGTCATACACCCTGTTTATTTCTGCGCCATCCCTTACATGGTGCACAAAATAATATTTTCCGGACTGTTCATCATAAAATGGAACTCCGTGCCCTGGTCCACGAAATCCACCCCATTCCCAGTCTGTTTTTTCTTCTCCTGCTCTCGGATTCTTTGCCAAAAATTCATAACTTCCGGCAAGCTTTAATCCCATCCCCTCTTCTACAAGAGATTTTCCATGCCAGTCCAGATAAGGACCGGTTACACTCTTACTTCTTCCCACTCGAATATCATAAGTATCCCCAAGCCAGCCATAAGACTGAAACAGATAAAAATAACCAGTATTTGGCACATAGATAACGGAAGCCCCCTCCGGTCCGTCAATCAATGGATGCTTCGCTTTTCTCGAAATGCAGATTCCAAGTTCTTTGGCATTACCAGAAAGTGGAAGTCCTGTTTTTGCATCTAATTCTTTGATATAAATTCCACCAAAGAAAGAACCGTAAACCAGATAACATTTTTCTTTATCCCAGATAATATGCGCATCAATCGCATTTGGCAGGGTATCATCTGTTCCCCAAGTATCCGCTACAATCCCTCTGTTTTCAAACGGTCCAAGTGGATGTTTGGAAACTGCAAGCCAGATTCTGGACTCTGAACTTCCAAATGCTTTTGTCGCCGAATAATACATGCGGTATTCTCCATGCGTATATTCCACATAAGGTGCCCAGAAATTCACAGTTGGCGGATACTCTCCATTCTCTCTTCCTTCTTCAATTGCTTCTTTGGAAAGTACTGTTCCTTCATATTGGAAATAAACCAAATCTTCGGAACTTCTGACCGGAATCCCAATTTTATCATTTAAGCCGTCTTCCGGCATATAGATATCCGTTCCATAAGAATAATATTTCTTTGTGACCGAGTCCCACATCATAGACGGGTCATGCGACCATCTGGATGCATTTTTAAAAACACTGCCTTCATTTAATGTTAATATTCCTGTTTTCAAAATTTCTCCTCTTTTTTAAAATAGGGCTGTTTTCAGAACAAGCTGAAGACAACCCTATCTCTTTTTCTTAAATCGTTTTCTTAAATTTACCCTTCTTAAAAATGCATTTTAGCCTTTTACACCTGATACAGCCATCGACTCAATAATGTAACGCTGGAAGAAGAAGAACAGCAACAGCGTTGGCAGAATCGAAAGTACAGATGCAGCCATAATCAGCGGATAATCACTGTTTACTGCGTAGTATGCATTAAAAGAACGAATAACAACCTGTAAGGTGAACCATTCTTCATTCTGAATGAAGATAGTTGGGGCAAGATAGTCATTCCAGATTCCCATAAACCACAGGATAATCTGTGTCATTAACGCACCTTTCATCAATGGAAGGAAGATACTCCAGTACATACGGAAGTAACTGCATCCGTCCAGCTTTGCAGCTTCTACGATAGAATCCGGAATACTGGTCAGATTCTGTCTTAAGAAGAAGATAATACTTACATTTCCGAATAATCCCGGAATGATAAGTGGAAGCAGACTGTTTGTCCATCCCATTTTTGTAAACATTACATACTGCGGAATCATAACAACTGCAAATGGAATCATCATGGTTGCAAGCAGTCCTAAGAAAATACCATTTTTTCCTTTAAATTTTAATTTACTAAAGGAAAATGCTGCAAGGGAGGAGGTAAATGCTCCAACTACCAGTACTGGAATTGCAACGGTTAAGGTATTTCTTAAACCTCTTAAAAATTCCGGTTTCTGTAACACTTCAGAGTATTTTCCGAACTTCCATGGGTCCGGAATAATGCTGAAGTTTGCAGAAAGAATCTGGTTCTTTGTCATAAAGGAACTTAAAACCATGTATAAGAGCGGGAATACCATTGCAACCGCACCAATTAAAAGCAGTACAAATATAATGCCGTCTATCGTTTTCGCTTTTTTTGTTTTTACTTCTGAACTCTGTTCATCTAATTTTGCCATATTCCCACCTCCTTACTCAATTGTCTTAACCCACTTATCCTGACCTTTAAAGTTAATTGCTGTTACAATAAAGATTAAGATAGCAAGGATAAATGCCATTGCAGAACCATATCCCATCTGGTTATTTCCAAACGATTTATCATACATATAGAATACAACGGTTGCTGCACTGTAGTTTAATCCACCGTTTGGAACCATAACGAGCACTTCTACGAATACCTGAAAACCACCAATCAAACCAGTAATCAATAAATAAAACGTAACCGGTGATACCAGTGGAAATGTAATGTGACGGAATAATCTCCATCCACTCGCTCCATCGATTTTTGCAGCTTCATAATAGTCTCTTGGAATACTCTGCAGACCAGATAAATAAAGGACAATAGAACCACCCAGTCCTTTCCATACCATGAAGATAATCATGGAAACTTTTACCCAGAACTGGTCACCCAGCCAGTTTGGTCCGTGTACGCCGGATACTGCTTTGATAATGCTGTTTAAAAGACCGTAATCATAGTTAAATACCCACATCCACAGAATTGCAACTGCAACCAGAGAAGATACTACAGGTACATAATATAAAGTACGAAGAATTTTAATTCCTCTCATCTTACGGTTCATTCCAACTGCAATTACCATAGCTAACGCCATTCCAATCGGAATACCAAGCATGTAAATAATGGTATTGCCTAATACTTTCCAAAATTTTGCATCGGTTAATAATTTTGCATAGTTCTGAAATCCTACAAAATTATCTAACATGCTGTTCATACCATTCCATTTTGTCATACTGGCAATTAATGCAAATACAATTGGAAATGCCATGAAAATACAGAACCCGATAAACGGCGGTGCTACAAATGCCAGTCCCCAGCAGTGTTCCTTATATGCCGCACGGTTCATTTTTTGCTTTGTCTTTGTTTTGCTCATCTCTTACGCTCCTTAATCTTTAAGGAAGCAAAGCCGGTTTTGTCTGCTTGAACGAAAAACCGGTCCTGCTTGAATTTACTATTATTCTACACTTTCCCAAGCTTCATCCAGAGATGCCTGCATCTGAGGCTGTACCTGCTCGATGTATTCATCTACTGTCATAGAGCCGTTCTTAACATTATCAAGTCCTTCAAGGAAAAGGTCATGCCATTCAGCGTTTGGAGTATAAGTTGTCTCCTGGAATCTTCCTTCGTATTTGTCTGTTCCCTGTAAATAGTTAAAGAATACGTTTACGTTTGATGGGAATGCAAGTGTTCCATCTTCGATTGCTGTCATAAATTCACCCTCAGCAAGTGACTTCATATTTGGTAACTGGATGGACTGTCCACCGTCAATACCACTGAGTTTTTTCTGTCCTGCATCGTCTGTACACAGATAAGAAACAAGTTCGGTTGCTTCTTCTTTGTTTTTGCTCTTTGCAGATACACAGAAACCAACTGTTCCAAGCCATGTCATGGATTTTCCTGTTGACAGCGTCGGATATGCACATAAATCCCAGTTGAATGGGAATGTTTCATCATCCATAAATGCAGCTACGTCCCAAGTACCGCATGCATAGAATGCTTCCTGTCCAGCAAGCCATCTCTGATATACACCAAGAGAAGCATCCTGTTCTACTGTAGGAGTCAGTCCAAGGTCTACTGTAAGGTCAACATATTTCTGAAGTGCTTCTTTAAATTCTGGAGTATCAATTGTTACTGTTTTGTGGTCATCACTTAAATAGCTTGCCCCGTTTGACCATACGAATGGCTGAAGCATGAATGCATTTGCAAATCCGCATCCCCACTGGTCGATTTCTCCATCACCGTCTGTATCTTTTGTAAGTTTCTTGCAGACTTCAACGAATTCATCATAAGTATATGGATTTTCCGGATCCGGGTAATCCAGTCCTGCTTCATCGAATAAGTCTTTGTTGTATGCATAAGCAAATACAGATGCATCTTTTGGAAGTGCGTATAAATCTCCGCTTCCTGTCTTGTCTCCGTCATAACGGTAGCTGTCCAATGCTTCCTGTGCTAACATTCCGTCTGTGCTGATTCCTTTTTCATCTAAAATCGGCTGTAAGTCCTCAATATAGCCATTTTCAACGAACTGTTCTACGGATTCCGGTCCAACATAAAAGATATCCGGCAAGTCGCCTGCTGTCATCATACCTGTTAATGTTTTGGAATATTCATCCTGAGTTGTAATCTGTACATCAATATTTCCAATTGTATCTGCATGGTCTTTTTTATACTGGTCAATCATGCTTTTGTATACTGTTGATTCATGGTCATTTGCAAAAATGAAAATTGAAAGGTTTTTCTTTCCATCTGCTGTTTCTGATGAATCTTTACTTCCGCCACATCCGGCTAAAAGTGATGTAGCCATTATTGCTACCAGTCCTGCTGAAACTAATTTTTTTAACTTCATTTAGGGCTCCTCCTCTTTCTCTCTCGATAGACTATATCGTAACTTCGTTTGTAATGACATACTAGCACTTCATTTTAGATTTAGCAATAGTTTTTTATATTTTTCTAAATATTCAAGTTGTTTTCGCCGTTTTATACAATTTACGCTTTGTGTTTTTGTATATATTTTCATTAATATTTAGAATAATCTAAAATGCCAATCTTATTCAAATACTTCTTCCAGTGTCTGATATTCAAATACCGGGAAATCATTTTCATCATAACGTACTTTCATTACCATAGCGTGGCGGTTCGGGTCATAAAGAGGATCTCCCACGATTTCATCATAAGGTCTTGCATGGTAAACGCAGAGGTCTGTCTCTCCATCTTCTGCTTTTACAAATGAGTTATGACCAGGTCCAAAGACGCCTGCTTCTCTGTCTGTCTTTAATACCGGACGACGCAGTTTTTTCCAGCATGCAGGGTCTAATAAATCTGCATCCTCATCAATGTAAAGCATACCCATGCAGTAACACTCTCCAGTTGCACTTGCAGAGAATGTCAGATAAATTTTTCCATTATGTTTTAAGATTGCCGGTCCTTCATTTACCCAGAAATCAATTCGTTCCCAGTCATAATCCGGAGTTGTTAAAAGTACCTGAACGGTAGCTAATTTGTTCGGAGCTTCCATTTTTGCAATGTACAGGTTTGAGATTTGCTTGCCAACACCTGTTTTTTCAGCCCAAATGTAGTAATATTCCCCTTTATGTTCAAATATAGTTGCATCCAATGAAAACGCATGGAAAGAGAATTCATCTTCATCTGCTGCCTGCATCATGCCAAGTTCTTCCCATTCATCTTTCATTGGGTCCTGTCCTTTACAATGAAGTACGTAAGGGCGAATCTCCCAGATATCATCTTTGTCTCCTGCTGCATAATAAATGTACCATCCGCCATCTACATAATGGATTTCCGGAGCCCAGATATGGATACTCTGTGGACCTTCTTCGTGTTTTACCCAAAGTGTTCTCTCTTCTGCTTCGGCCAGTCCCTTTACTGTATCGGCTGAGCGTAACACCACTTTGTCATAAGCCGGAACAGATGCGGTAAAGTAATACGTTCCCTCTTTACTTTTATAGACATAAGGGTCTGCTCTTTGTAAAATCAGTGGCTGATTGTATTTGGTTTCTTTATAATCGTTTTTATTCATTCTCTTTTTTCTCCTTTTATTTTTAGATTAATATAAAGTAATT
>ERZ826613.4435-NODE-4435-length-10377-cov-3.230091_pt1 | contig 10377 bp, 17 predicted proteins | sample MGYA00519925_ERZ826613 | MGnify/ENA primary metagenome ERZ826613 (study PRJEB31778, sample SAMEA3449236) | human gut metagenome | biome: human gut; feature: human-associated habitat; material: faeces | place: United Kingdom | collected 2010/2012 ... | reverse complement strand
GGTGCATTTTAGAATATTTAATGAGTTTATTTAAGTTAATATATTCAGAAATTTCAGATAGAATTGATGAAAATCTATTGAAATGTGTAATTTGTTCTAAATATTTAATTTTGGTAATATTAGGTTCTTGTAATAATCGTAATATTTTTAACTGTTGATATGTAATATTATTTCTTTTCATAAAAGGATAAAAGTTTTTAGAAACTCCGAAAGTTTTATAGAAAGAACCATTAAAATGTAAATCTGAAGAGTCTAAAGCTAGATTATATAATTTCATTTTTGAAAGAATTTCTACTTTAGAAAGGTCAAATTTATTTTTTAAAAGACTTGATAAATCAATATAATTGCAATGTTTTGCTATATCCCATATTCCAGAATATTTGAAATCTGTATTTTGCAATAAAGCTTTTAGATTGTCAGGAAATACTATTGAATAATCAATAAGAGAGTAATTTCGAGTATAAGGTCGCCAATGTGTAGAACTATATATATCACTATGATTTATATAAATATGGCACTGACAGCGTGATAAATGATCATTAACAAATATTTGTCGTTCCCAACTATTATTGTTTATTATTTCTCTTGCAAATTCCACTAGAGACGAGAGAAGTGTATGCTTTGAATCTAAAGTCGTTTTTAATTCAAAATATCTGATAACAAATGTATTGTCTACAATGTCTAATATAGCCAAGTAATCTTTAAATTCGTAATATTTTAGATTGCTTCTTTTAATAAGATAGACATTATGACAGTTAGGACATTTTAATTTTTCTAATATTTTTTTCTTACTTGTAAAGAAACCATGGCAGTATGTACAGAAACATACATTCTTTGCTGACTTTATTATCAAATTATGATGTACAGTTTGCTTTTTTACAAAATTATTCCACATATATGGAAATGTATTATTATAGTCTAATTGATTTAGAATTGCACGTAGTGCTACTTTAATGTATCCCATTATTTTTTTACCTCCTCGAAAATAGAAATTTGAGAAGTATTATTAGAATTATTGACTGTAGTTTCTTTTTTTGATGGAATAGGAGCTTTTTTAGTTATACCTAATTCATCATTACTTTTATCAAAATAATTATAAGCCCATAAAAATACGACTTTGTCATCTATAATTGCAACATTATCAGTTGCTGATTTACGGGCTTTATCACATATAAAGGAATACATGTCTTTTATATTTTTTTCTGAATTGTTGAATTTTTCTTTTTGAGTAATAATTTCTTTTAAATGATTAAATATTAATATAATATTGTGATTATTTGTTTCAAGAGCTTCTTGCTCTAAACGTAATAAACCTTCCATAATAAAAATCTCCTTGTAGTAAATATAATATAAGAAAGGGAAAGTTTAGCTTATCCCTTTCAGCGTGAATTATGCAATATCCTCTTTAACTTCATAGAAATTTAGGTATCTTATGGTATCAATTTTTCTAATGACCGATTTCATATATGGAGTAATTGATGATACTTCTTCTTGAGGAATATTTATTCGAGAAACCTTAGCAATTTTTTTACCAAAAACTGTAGGTACTTCAACTAAATTTCCAATATTTAATTTTATATTAGTATAATAGCAATAATCTTTTCCACGAAATGTGTGTGGAAATTCACTATCTTCAAATTTTACACTTATGATGTTTTTTTCCATTTTCCCTCCGATTCGTTGTAATATTCCTTTAATGTATCAAATAACTTATTCTTATCTTGCAAAGTATAAAAATCAGCCATTGGATGATAAAAAATACCTATTACATTATTTAGATTATGATATTTTTTTTGTATTTCTTCTATCAATGAAGTAGTTTCCAAAGTTATGAAAGTAGCATTTTCATCATTAATAGAATTTATATAATTAATTTGATTTGCTAACTCCTTGATTACATCTTTGGCTTTTCCAATAATACATTCATCATCGTTTTGAAGGTAGGGAGTATTACTTAATTTTTTAAAATATCTATTAATAAAAAATTGTTTTAGCATAGTAAAATTCCTCCATTAAAATGGTAAATCATCTCCACTGATTAAATCAGTGGAAAAGTTACCTTCATTTATTGGTACAGGAGAGCTTAGGATTGCTTCATTATTTTTTTTACTTTTTGGATCTATAAAAGATGCTTCTTCTGCAATTATTTCTATAGTATTATGTTTTTGCCCAGTTTCATCATTCCAAGACCTGGTTTCTAATCTGCCGGAAATGGCAACTTGCTTTCCTTTTGATAAATATTTAGAAATATTTTCTGCCAGTTTGGTCCATGCAATTACATTAAAAAAATCTGTTTGTTTTTCATTATCACTTTTTGTAAATTTACGGTCAACAGCCAAAGTGAATGACGCAATGGCTGTGTTAGTTACTTGTGTATATCGTAGTTCAACATCTTTAGTAAGACGTCCTATTAAAATAATTTTGTTCATATTTTGAGTCCTTCCTTTTTTTATTTATATTTTTGTTTATTTAAGCTGCTTTTCTTTCTTGAAAGTTTTCAGGGGTGTATTTTTGTATGTTTAAAGTAGTATTTTTTTGAACTTTAGCTATAAGTAATTGATTAGTATCCTTAAAATCTTCAAAAAAATCATAATCTGCACAACTTTCACTATCATCAATGAATAAAGGCAAATTAACATGTGTAATTTTATTTAACATATTGCTTATTTCAACTGATGTAGCAATAAGCTCTGACCTGGAGAGGTTTTTTAGTTCATTACCATTATAAGTAATAATAAAATCTTGTTTAATTTCTCCACTATCTTTTAATACGGTATAGTATTTTAATTTGACTTTATGTAAGTATTTATTGGCAAAAGACATTCTAACTTCAATATAATTTAAAAATAATTTCTGAGCAATTTCTTTAGTCTTTTTTAAACGGTCTAAATTATTATATAAACATTCAATTTCATTTTTAAATTTTTGAATATCACTATATGCCTTTTTGATTGAATTTTCTTTTGCAAGAATTGTTGCATTGTGTTGCTCTATTTCTGATTTTTCCTGTTGTAATTCACGTACTTGTTGCTCTAATTCATTGATTCTTTTTGGAGCATTCACAGCAGAAAGATTTTGGATAGTACATAAATTAGATTTTTCAATAAGTAAATCTCGTTTAAGTTTTTGAAGATCTTGTTCTAATTTTATTTTTGATAAAGACATTTCTTCCAGATTTAGTTTTAAACTTTTTATAGTAATTAATTGACTTTTAATTGTTAAAGGTTGCCCGCAAGTAGGGCAACAAGAAGCTTTAAAATTTTTTAAAGCTAGATATTCTTCATTTGCTTTATTAATTTTTTGATTTAAATCTGAGATAGAATTTTGACAATCTGCTATTTTTGAATTTAAGGAATCTACAATTTGAGATTGTTTTTTTATGTTATTTATTTGCTGATTAGATTTTAATAAAGATAATTCCTGTAGCTTTAATGAAAGTTCTTCTTGTTTTAGAAATTGTTTTGGAGATTCTAATTGTAATAGTGTTATTTCTGTAGCATAAGAAATTTTTCCTTCTAAATTTTTTAGTTTATCTTCATAGACTTTTTTGGATTCATTCAATTCTTTTATGTATTCAATGATGTTTTTAGGACAAAATTCTAAATATTTTTTTTCGGAATCTTCCAAAGAGTCATAGACTAGAGCTAAATTAACATCTGGTAAATATATATCTAGCAAATTTTTCTGCTCTGAAGGAAGACGACTGATAAAATAATTAGAACTTACAATAGATAAAAATAATTTTTTGCTACCGCAATATGCAGTAACACTGTCTTGAGAAGCATTTTGGGAATCAAGTTTTAAAAAGTTCTTTTTGTTATCATATTTATCCTTAAATCTTTGTAGTATGTGATTTTTACCTAAATTATCAGTAAAGTGTAATTCAACAAAGCAACCAGTTGCATTATTATGTCCAAGATATACTTTGTCATCACCTGTTAGGTTAGTACCGAAAAAATCCCCATACAATTGCGTAGAGAATATTGGTTTTCCCTTGAGTATTACCACCAGAAATTAGTGTGGTATCATATAATTTGGTTTTAAATTCGTCTTTGAATTTTCTAAAACCTATAGTTTTAATAAAATTAATATTCATTTTTTTATCTCCTTATGAAATTTTTGTAAACATTCTTCGTCAACCCAATCTTCAAGGCCATCTTGAAATCTAACATTATAATCATTATAGTAAGGGTCACGCCATAATATCTGAGCTATTTCGCCTAAATATTGTGTATCATGTGCCTTGCCGATACCATTGACGATAACAAATTCATTTATTTTAAATTTATTATACATTTTTTTCGCCTTTCATAGTTGTTAACATTGACTTTGATATATTTATAGTTTAATATATATAGTAGTTCCTGAATGGAGTGGCAATTTTTTATGCTGCTTCATTTTTTAATATTTTTTGTTCAAAAGTAATATTTTGAGGAATGAAATTTTTTCCATGGAGTTTTAAATCCATAATAATTTCGGTTCCAGTATCACATTGCTCGAAGTCTTGCCTTAATTCAGGAGGAATGACAATATCAAAGACTTTATTATTTATATCTACAACTTTTGCAATTAAATAATTTGTTTTTACGCCATCCTTAATAAAATCTTTACTGTAAGTTTCATATAATAAATAATGTTTCAAATTGCTTTCTTCTTCCTTTGAATTAATAGAAGAGGCATTATCTGGGGTATTTGTATGAGAAATAATAGATGCAGATGAAGTAACTGCATTAGTTTGATCTAAGGAAACATTATTTGTAGAGGTATTAGAAGTGATTACATTATCGTTAACTGTATTTTGGGATTTAAAATCGTTAGATTTTACTATATCTAAAATGTAATTTTTAAATTTTTTCCCTTCATGATTTGTCTGTTCTGTTAAAGATAAAAATAGGGTATAGTTACCTGCTATAGAGTTTCCTAAATATTTTTGAAAATTGATATATCTTGATAAGTTAAAAATAGATTGTTGACTTGTGATTTTCATTATCCAAATTCTATCTTTACTTATTTCAGGTAATAAAAACTTCAAAGTACCTTCTAAATTGCAAGCAGGCTTTGAAGTTCCCTTTTGAGCAAGTCGATATTCACAATCTTTTGAGCATGATATTTCTTGCCACTTATTTGCTACTTTTTGTTTACCTTTTAATGAATCTTTTAAGCAGTAACACACAGCACCACTCTGATTGTATCTAATTCTTCTTATAGTTAATGGAGAGTCATTAAAGAATTGAATATTGAGATAATTTTGTTTGGAATATTTTTCTTCAAATTTATTTGATAAGTAGGTTAAATTGTCATTTTTTGTTTTAGCAATAAAATAACCTAATTCTTTGACTCTTTTCTTATTGTTTACTATTTCTTGTAGACCATGTTGAATACGTCCAACAATTGGTAAATTCGTTTCAGATAATTGTTCCATAATTTTGTTCCTTTCAATAAAATTTAAAATGAATTGAAATCATTGTTTGTTGTTTAGTGATTTTACAATTTATTCGTTCATATAAATGTTCGTGTATAAGATTTTTTAGATCCTCCTTTCCTTAAAATTAGGGCAAAAAAATAGAAAGCAAAATAAGCATAGGGAGCAACTTATTATTTACTTTCTAATATATTTAACATAATCATTATTTATGTTTGAGTATGCTAAAGCCCAAAACATGCTGTATATAAATATACAGGTATAATAATTACTAACTAACTTAGTAATTATGCTGTAGAATAAATATTCTACAGGTAGTTATAGCGTTGCTATAACGTAATCTTATTACACAAATATATTTTATAAAGTAATTTTATATAAATCAATATATAGTATGAAAAAAGATTTTTGTGTGCAATCATAGCGAATAAGGCCAATTTTTATGTCTAATAATTGAAAAAAGCGTTCTTAGTTTTTTCTAAGAGCGTTTTTTATCTAATATAGAGGCAACTTGCTTATCAACTTCCTTTTTTAAAAGTTTTTTTGAAGTAGCAATAAAGTTCAAAAAATATTTGAGTTCGTCTGTGTCACTTGAATCAAGATAATTGTCAATATATATACGTGTTGCTGATTTTTTAGAATTTGTATTTCCATATAAAATATAATTGGCATTTGCACCAGTATTTGTAATAATTTTATTTAAAGCGTTTGTACTTAACAAAATTTCTCCACGCTCTATTTGACCAATGTGTGTTTCCGTTAGTCCACATCTATTTGCAAAGTCGGTTCTTGTTTCATTATATTCTTCTTCTCTAATTTTTCGTATTCTTGTTCCAATTAATAGTGGATCCAAAGTCATTTTTAATTCTCCTTTTTAAATTATCCTATTTTGTATATTTTACATTCAAAACTAGAAACTTAGTATAATCTGAGAAATAGAAAATGGTTTATTTGTCAGATAATGCTTGAAGATAAATTATAAATATGAAAGCATTTTTTTAAACTTGTATCATTTTATATACTAAAAAATGTCAATTTTTGTCATAAAAAAGAATAATTTGAAGATATCAAACAACGTGAAACAGGCTAAATAGCACAGCTTGGAAAATGTTATTTGATGTATTATAAATTTATGATGATTGGAGGTGAATTAAGGGGAATTTTTTCTTGGATGTGTTATTTAACCTAAAATAATTGTCTGGAGGATAACACATGGAAGAAAAAGAGAAAAAAATTTTTGAAGAAGAAAGATTTGATGCATATTTAAATAAGGTTATAATAATGTCATCAAAAGAATACTTTAGGAAGGAAGCACTTCATAATACAAGAGAGAGTAAAATAATTGATGATGAGAATTTTCTTGAATTTATAAATGAAAAAACAAAGAAAGAAGAAGAATTTAATATAGTAGCAGAGGATTTCATAGAGGAATGTGATAATCCTAGATTATGCGACGCAATAAAACAGTTGTCTGAAATAGAGCAGGCAGTTGTTTTTTTTATTTATGATAAAGAATTATCAAGGGAAGAAGTAGCATTGAAATTGGATATATGTGTTGATACTGTATCTAGGGTTAAATTAAGAGCAGTTAAAAAAATAGAAAAGTATATGAAAGGATAAAAAAATAATGGATAAAAAAGAATTATATGAATTAGGAAAAAAAGCTAAAAATGGCGATGACATGTCGATGATAAAGATAATCAATACGAAAAAGGGTATGATAAAGAAATTTTCTTTTGGAGATGAAGATCAAGAACAGTACATAATTTTAAAATTAATAGAAGCAGTAAAAAGATACGAATATAAAAAATAAAAAAATTTTTTGTGAGAGTCGTTTTTTTTATATATTGTTCCATAACTATATAATGAAGGGCTATTGAAGGACAAATTATAAAAGCAACCTTATAAGTTCTTGAGGTTGCTTCCTATTATTAAAAGAGAGGAGATACATAAAATGATTAAATTTATTTTGATTGGAATAGCACTTGGATATACTTTTTCAATTGTGATTCCTAAATTAGCAGAACAGCTTCGCAAAAAAAGAAAATATAAGGAAAGGATTAGGAAAAGAGAAGCATTTAGGAAACGAATGGAAGAATTAGAGATTAAGTAAGCGTTACTTAATCAGAAATGTCGTACACAAAAAATGCTTAACAAAAAGTTTAGTAAAATGAAGGAAAAAATATTAGAGTTATTTTATAAACAAAAGTGTACTCAAAAAGAAATTGCCGAGAAACTAAAATTAACCAAAAGTTATGTTTCTCAAATTGTTACAAAAGATGAAAGATATCCTGATTTTAAAAAGGAAAAATTGAAAAATAATAAAAAAAAACATAATATGCAAATACAAAAAATAGTAGAACAAAAAAGAAAAAAAGAAAAATTTAATAGGGCTGTAGATAATTCTATATTAAGGGTAATGCATGAACAAGCTGTCAATGAATTATCAAAGAGAAAGCATCTATCAGACGAAAGTTATAGAGAATGGAACAGTAGTGCGTATAAATATAATGCTTTGAAAAGAAGATATGAATTTGACGATAATTTAGGTCGCTCTGCAGATGTTCCAAAATATATTAAAGTGAGGTAATTATGGAAAAATATTTTTTAGAAGTAGTAAAATTAGTTAATGAACTTGGAGATAATCAAGATAAAGTGTTTGGCGAGATAGAATATGTTGCAAATGGAGATAAAGAATTAAAAGTGACAATAAGAGATAAGAAAACTTTTAAATATTTAGAAAGATGCCAAATATATGTTGAAAATAATGATGAGAAAAGTTGGAACAATATAGTAAATATGATTAAATATTATGTTATAGGAGGTTACAAAAATGACTAAAGGACAAGCTATTGCATATGCACAAATTACTTTGAATTTTATAAAAAATCCTGATAATAATGTGAAATTAACATTAAAAAATTTTAGAAAAGAAATGCAAGATGCATTTAAATTATATCCAGCTAATTCTGCAAAAATGTTGGCAAAAAATATGGAAGAAACAGAAGAAGAATTTAATGCAGGTAGGAAAAAAGCACGGTAGTAAAAAAATTAATATGTAAAAGATAAAATGAAGATGAGGCTATATTACAGCCTTATCTTCTTAATGTATAAAGTCAAATTAAAGACTTGTAAAAAAGTTTGTTTATATTATACAAAGGAGTAAAAAAATGCATGGAAAATATTAAAGAAAATTATGAATTAATGTTTACGGAATATCCAGATATAGTAAATATTGTTCAATTAAAAGAAATGCTTGGAATTGGAAGTAATCTTGCTTATAAACTTGTAAGAAACAAAACTATTCCATCTCTTAAAGTGGGAAGAGAATATAAAATACCCAAAAGAAATATTATTTGCTACTTAATGAATCAAAACTAAAATATTATCTATTTTTAATAACTGTTTTTATGTCTCTTAAACTAGACTAAAATTTGCTTATGTGATATGATTTTAATGTCAATAGTAAGCTAAATTTAAACTGTTATTCTGAAAGGAGCTTATGTATGATAACAGGTAGCGTACAAATTAATAAAGGTTATTATTTTATAGTATTTAATATGTATGATGAACATGGAAAAAGAAAACCCGAATGGCATTCTACTGGATTAAAAGTAGATAGTAATGAAAGAAAAAATAATCAAAATAGAAAACAAGCCGAAAAAATATTAAATGAGGAATTAGTAAGAGTGAATGCTGAAAATAGTTTTAGTAATAAAATAAATAATATTGCCAAAAACTCAAAATATTCAACTATGCTTCTTAGTGATTATATGATGGAATGGTTGGATAATATAAAACATAAAGTAGCTCAATCAACTTATATTGGTTATGAACAAGTGGTAAAAGGAAGATTATGTCCGTATTTTAAATCTGAAAAAATAAAATTAGTTGATTTAAGACCTGGAGATATAAAAGACTTTATAAATTATTTATATAAACAAAATTTAAAAGGCTCGACAATAGCACATTATACTTCTAATATGAATACTGCTCTAAAAGAAGCCGTTATTGCCGAAATAATACCATTTAATCCTATGGAGAGAATAGAGAAAGTAAAGAAAGATGTTTTTATACCAGAATTTTATACTGACGAAGAACTGATTGATTTAATTAATGTTATAAAAACTCAAAAATTAGAATTACCACTTACTTTAGGTATTATATATGGCCTAAGAAGAGAAGAAATTTTGGGGTTAACTTGGCATGCAATAGATTTTAATAATAAAAGTATTACTATTAGAAAAACAGTTGGTAGAGGAAAATATGAAGGTATTACTCAATTTCTTATAAAGGATATACCTAAAAATAAATCAAGTTATAGAACTTTACCAATGTTTGATTTTATTGCTGATTTATTGAATAAATATAAAGAAAAATATAAAATGAATGAGAAAATTTTTGGAGATACCTATATAACAGATTATAAAAATTTTATTTGCTTAATGGATAATGGAGAGCTAATAAAACCTGATTATGTAGATAGAACTTTTAGTAGGATATTAGATGAAAATGCATTTAGACATATTAGATTACATGATTTGAGACATTCTTGTGCTACACTACTTTTAAGAAATGGTGTACCACTTCCAGAAATTCAAAAATGGTTAGGGCATTCAAATATTATCACAACTCAAAGATATTCTCATTTGGATCAGAATGATAAATCTATACCAGCAAATATGATTGAAACAAAATTTAGTATGTCATTTTTATCAAATGATAATAAAAAAGAACAAATATCTATTGCAACTTAGATAAATGTTCAAAAGAATATATTTCACAACATTTTCCTAACATACACAAAAATTTAAAAAGTGTTAGGAAAAGTGTTAGGAAAATCTGCATTTTTGATAAATTAAAGCCCCAAGTATATCGTCTGAAACACTTGAGGTTCTAATGGTGCAGATGGCCGGAATCGAACCGGCACGGTTTATTCAACCGCAGGATTTTAA
>ERZ826613.4429-NODE-4429-length-10395-cov-3.883075_pt1 | contig 10395 bp, 10 predicted proteins | sample MGYA00519925_ERZ826613 | MGnify/ENA primary metagenome ERZ826613 (study PRJEB31778, sample SAMEA3449236) | human gut metagenome | biome: human gut; feature: human-associated habitat; material: faeces | place: United Kingdom | collected 2010/2012 ... | reverse complement strand
TAGAGCACTTGACTTTTAATCAAGTTGTCGGGGGTTCGAATCCCCCGTGTCTCACGTAAAAAGCTCATAGTTTATCTATGGGCTTTTTTCTATTAATAGGATTAAAGTGTCTTAAGTGTCAAAGGGTCTAAATTTCCCTGACAGGCTATTTTTCTGAATTTTTGACCATAATAGCTATCAACAATGCGCCGCATCGCCTTAAAATATCCCAGCACAAAAAGCTTAAAATATCCCGGCACAAAAAGAATATCCAAAAAAGGATTTTTCACACCTTAATCTTTTAAAAAGAAAAGGGAGCTATCATAGAGAGATAGCTCCAGATGTCAAATAATATTTTGTATTCTAATTGATGAAATACATAATTAGAATTTCTTTTGTAACAATGCAAACCACTGAGCAAGTCCAACCAAAAGTATGGCTGCTAAAATTGATTTTGCAAATAATAATTGATGACTCCAATTAAAATAAAAAAGTGCACCTAATTCTACAATGAGAATTATTATGGTATTGCGGCGATATATTATCCGTTCTTTCTTACACAAGGGTTTGTTCTTGTGCTCTATGGGGGATAATAGAACTATAGAAATGAACATTGTTATGCAAGCAATGAACATCAAGAAAGTTGATATGTGCATGTAATTTATCAGACAGAGGCTTATGATTATGCTAGAGTATGATAAAACAAAACAATAAGTTTCTTTTGATGCATGAAAGCCTCCTGCATAAATGCGTAATAGGGAATACGCTAGTTCGAACAAGATCCCCACCCATATATTTCCTAAGAGATACGACAATAATAAAATTATTGCAAAATCAGTTAGGAATAAACATACACGTCGCAATCCATATTTAATTATTTTGTCATTGGAATCATCTACCAATCCTAAGGATCGGAAATAATTCACTAAACGATCAATCATGTTTTAATCGCGGTAACGATTTAAACTCATTACTTGCTCGTCTAATTCTTCCTGGTAAAACCAACGTGAACATGATGCTGTTACAGCAAAAGCTGCAGCAAACACAGCAACGTTGCACAAGTTTTTGCTTACAAATAAAATAAGTTTTTTCATAATGACTCCTTTCAAATGTAGCGGGGTGAATATATTTGATATATCCAACCGATGATTTGCTGTTACATTTATATTATAACAGGAAAAAAGTACTACTTTTGGTATATGTCAAAAATATAAGGTTATATGTCAAAAATAAAAGGTTTGATAATCAAAATATCGAAAAAATGGTCAAATTTTGCAAAAATATCATATATTAGATAACAAAAAAAGGAAATGATAATTAGAAAAGATACTATATTATTCTTGAAGATGAGAGTTTTTTTTCTGAAAAGATACTATATTATTCTTGAATTTGAGAGTTTTTTTTCTGAAAAGATACTGTATTATTCTTGAAGATGAGAGTTCTTTTTTTCTGAAAAAAGGGTGATATTTACAATAAACCAATTGCCCTCGGTCGTAAAGGAACTAATCCCATCATATTTTTCCACAACTTCATTAACATTAGATAACCCATAACCGTGATTTCTGGAGTCCTTTTTTGTTGATTTAAAAGTGACCTTATCAATTTTCTTAAGAGATCCACTAAAAGTATTTTTAATTTCGAGATACAAAGTGCTCATTTTATAAAGGATAGATACAGAAAGTTTACGCTCTGCATCGTCTTGTAATTTTTCTAGGGCCTCTATTGCGTTGCTCAGCAGATTTCCAAGGGTAATACTAATATCCAGATCACTAACAAATATGTCCGGTGGAACTGCTATAGATAACGAAAGTTTGGTGTTTAACTTTGCTGCCTTTGATAGGTAAAAATTGATTGAGCTGTCAACTGCAATATTGGTAGAGTTAATGTATTGATTACGTGGTACAACCATATTATATAAACCTAAAACATATTCACTTGCTTTATCAGGCTGCTTACAATCTAAGTAGTAAGCAACAGTTTGACAATGGTTTTTGAAATCGTGCTGCAAAGCGTTTACACGATTACTGGCTTCTTTGGTCAGAGCAATTTGCTGCATGTAGAATTCATTTTGTTGAGAAATGGCCTCTTGCTGCAGTACCTGCTGATACATCTGATTGGTCTTATCCATCATATAATAGATAAGCATATTTATAAGACATAGGATCCCCATAGCAAGCATAGTCAGATTTTCGTTTTTATTGCCAAGATTGACCAGCAGGTCACACAAAACAACGCTTCCCACCAATATTATAATAAATGCAAAATAAATATGAAAAGGCATTGGCGTGGAAGAACGCATATTATAAAAGCGGTTAAGGAATATTACAAATAAAAAGTAAAGCAGTACAGAAAATGCACTACCAAGAGTATAGTTAAAAGGGATAATTGTGATTTTTTGCATTATTAAAAATACAATACCTTCGCAAAGAATGCTTAATGCCATGACAAAAACAGTCGACAAAATTTTTTTGGCTACAGATCCTCTATAAATTAGAAGACAGATTAGCATATAGCCTGCAAATGAAATAAATGTGTTAAGGTTAACGCTGTTTCCAAAGGTATTGATCAGCCAGATAACAAACCACACTGTGCAAATTACTGCGCTTTTGAAGGTTTTGTTTATTTTTTTTTCATGTAAAAATAAACTCAGACAGCTAACCAATATAAAGTATCCGGCAATATTGATCACGGTATCAAAAAATAAAGAGTAGTAGTTCATCTGTAGTCCTTCTTTCTGGTGTTTTCTGGTAATTACAGAAAAAAGGCGTCAATGTTTACATTGATAAAATGGTCAATTTTTGAATATGAGAAATAGAGCTTATCTGAACATTCAAAATAATGAAAATACCATTCATTTCAAGTAATTGACACCTTAGTCTGAAAGTTTACCGGGTTTGTTTGCGATTATCGTACATGGATTTCTGATATAATGCCTTTCCCTTAAAAACAGGTACAACAATTAATAATTTAATCTCAAAAAATTATGTACATCTTCTTTGCGGGAATAGCTGATCGGTATATGTACACCATCGCTCATCACAACTTCGTTTGCGCTGTATTCTACAATAAAGCTTATATTTACTATATAGGATTTATGTAATTGCACAAACAGATTTGGTGGTAATTCCTTTATTATTTTGGAAAGTTTATCATAACATAATAGATTACCATGCGTTGTTGCAATCCGGACATTTCTGCCGGAACTCTGGAAATAAACAATTTTACGGCAATCTGCAAAATGTTTTACTTTATTAAAAGTAAATGAAAAATATTTATTGGTAGTTTCGTATAGGCGTTCATACGTTTTTACTACATGTAAAATTTTATCAAAGTCAATTGGCTTTATGATAAAATCTAATGGTCGCACTTGAAATAATTGCATTGCATATTCACTCTTAGAGGAAACAAATACAACTTGTGTTGCTTGCCCTTCTGACTGTTCACGCAAAAACTGTGCAATATTTACTCCATTCAACGATTCGGAATGGAATTCAATATCAAGGAAGAGAAGATCAATGGACATGTCATTTGCTATGTATTCTTCTAATTTTTCAGCTTCATTAAACATAGTTATTCGTGGAGGAGTTGGTCTCCCCTTAAATATTCTGTTTAGAATGTCTTCCAGTTGAAAACAAAATATTTCATTATCATCGCATATAACAATATTATACATTTCTTCACCTCTTTACATAACCTAAAGGTATAAAGTAGAATGAAAATTGTTCAGTCTAAAATATACACACAATATAATTGTAAATATAAGCAGGTTATGGCTTATAGATGTCTTGATATTTGTAACTTGTACAAAATAAGGCACCATAAATAATATACAATGAATTGAAATAAATAACAATAGAATAAACAAAATAATTATAGGCAGAGGCTGCCAAGGAATATGGTTTATAAGGCTGCAAAGTTATATGGTTTATAAGGCTGCAAAGTTATATGGTTCATAAGGCTGCTAAGGAATATAAGAAGACTGCTAAGAAATATGGTTCATAAAGCTGCAAAGTTATATGAGAAGACTGCCAGGGAATATGGGAAGGAGACTTGACTTCCAATCAAAAAGGGAATATCCTTTGAAGAGGAAGTTACGCTGGATATGCATAGCTAGATTGGTGTATTGAGGCGAATGAAAGCAAAAGCTCGAAACGTTGTGTCTGGCAGACGATATGGTATTGTCAGAGAAATGGAGGATTATTATGGAGTTCAAAAAATTACAGAGCGATATGGTAGCAGCAATGAAGGCAAGAGATAAAGCACGAAAGGATACGATTTCATCTTTGATTTCTGCAGCAAAGAAACTTGCTATTGATGAAGGAAAGAGAGACGATATTCCGGAAGAATTGGTAGACCGCGCTATTATAAAAGAAGAAAAAACAGCGCAGGAACAGGTGGACAGTTGTCCGGCAGACCGTGAGGATCTGAAAGCAGAGTATCAGGCTCGACTGGATGTGATCAAGGAGTATGCTCCGAAGATGATGTCACCGGAGGAAATTGAGGAAGTGTTAAAGACACAGTTTGCAGATGTGATCGCTACTAAAAATAAAGGTCAGATCATGAAGGCTGTTATGGCTGAGTTAAAAGGTAAGGCAAACGGCAAGGATATCAACCAGATTGTCGGAAAACTGTGCCAGTAACAGTAATCACGAGATTGCATAGGCAGTGCTTGTTAAATAGGATTAAAACCAGAGATAAAGCGTGTCGGAAGCGATGCGGGTCTTGTGGTTAAAATCCACATATTTTGATCAAAACCGGAGATAAATAAGCCAGAAGCAACGGAATAGTGCTTGACTTAAAAATCTCCTTGTGTGCGGTATTTGCCGGGGGTGATGCCGTATTCTTCACGAAAACATTTTATATAATGACTGCAAGAAGCAAAGCCGAGAAATGAGCTTATGTCTGTGCAGCTGATAGAACTGTTTTTAAGCATATAACAGGATGTTTCGCATTTTTTACGGAGGATAAACCTCTGTAGCGGGCATCCTGTTTCTTTTTGAAAAAGATGGGACAGATAGTCGCGGTTCAGTCCGAGAGCGTTGGCAACATCTACGCCGGATATCGATTCTGTAATATGCTTACTGATATAATCGATTCCATGGCGTACATGGTAGGAGTAATTTTTGCCCTGCTTGATGGCGTGCATGGTGTTTGTGAATTCTGTGATCACATCGATCTTAATTGTTTCGAGTTGCTTTTCTGATATGGCGGAATCTATTTTGCGGATAAATAGATCGCTTAACGTGTAGGATTCTTCGGGTTCAAGGCCGCGTTCAATGCAAAAACGTGTAATCATAGCAACTAAAATGACAAGGTGGTATTTGCGGTTTTGCAGCGGATTATGCGAAAGAATACCCATATGTTCGCGGTTTTCAGTCAAAAGGTCTCCTTGCAGCACATCCAGGTTTCCGTTTGCAATATTGCGGTAAAAAGCAAACTCCTCTTCTATGGAAATATGAGAATAGGATTCTTCCTGCTGCTTATACAGCAGTTGGTTTAATTCTTGCTTAACGGTCATAATTAGCCCAGTCCTTTCCTAAGCATACAAAATATGCTTTTTTCATAATTACTGTTGAAATAAGAATAGGTTTTATGATATTTATCTCGGAAATATTATATCATATTACTTCAAAAATTACTATGATGAGTACAGACGATGAATGATAATTCCGGTGATGAATGCATTATCAGGAAATGATCATTGCGATTATTTTGGAAAGGAATGGTGATTACTATGAGACGATGGATTGGATTTGAGCATGGCGTGAATTTGGGTGGATGGTTGTCACAATGTGACTATAGCAAAGACAGACTAGAGCATTTTATTGTTGAGGAAGATATTAAGCGAATTAGTGATTGGCCAGTTGATCATGTGCGTCTGCCGATAGACTATAATGTTTTGCAGGATCAGGATGGTACATTTATAGAAAGCGGCTTTGAGTATGTCAGGAAGGCTATTCATTGGTGCAGAAAATATGGTTTGAATATTATCCTCGATCTGCATAAGACGGCGGGTTATTCCTTTGATCAGGGGGAAAAGGAAGCGGGCTTCTTTGATAATAGCAAGTACCAGGAAATGTTTTACAGCCTGTGGGAGGAGATGGCTAAACGGTATGCAAAATACGGAGATCATGTTGCTTTTGAATTGTTAAATGAGGTGACTGATAAAAACACAATGGATCGTTGGAATCAGATTTCACAGGAATGTATTCGTCGGATTCGCCGGATTGCTCCAACGACGAAGATATTGATCGGCGGTTATTGGAACAATTGTGTTTTGGCAGTACGCTCATTGGCTGCACCGGCAGATGAAAATATCGTATATAATTTTCATTGCTATGAGCCGTTAATATTTACTCATCAGGGTGGATACTGGGTTGATGGAATGCCGGAAGATTTTAGGATGGCTTTGCATAAGACGGTTGATGAGATTAAGAAATTGACCAAAAAGTATTTGCCGAATAATGAAATTATGCTCGAACCGGTAAAACAGGAAGAATGTTTATTCGGCAGCAGTTTTTTTGAGCAGTTCTTTGCGGATGCACTAGCAGTAGCGGAGGAAAGAAACGTGCCATTGTATTGCGGGGAATATGGGGTGATCAATCTTGCCTCAACGGAGGATACGTTACAGTGGTATCAGGCCATCAGCGAGGTGTTTGATAGGTATCATATCGGCCGCGCAGCGTGGAGCTATAAAGAAATGGATTTTGGAATTGTGGATGCACATATGGAAGATGTGCGTGAAAAGGTGATAGCGTGCCTATAGGGCATCTGACCGGTTGTTCAGGCAGAGGCAGAGGTTATAATATCCAAAACTTCGGTCTCTGTCATCTCAACAGCATCTGCAATTTGGGCAAGGGAATAGCCACTGTGATACATGTTTAAAATGATTTTTGCTGTTGTTTCGGCAATTGCTCTATCCTCAATTCCCTGTCCAAGATTGCACATGACATTCACATCCTTTCTAAAATCGGTGTTAATCGGGATATTATATTCCGATTCCAATATCGCGAGCCTTTGTTGCTCATTTAATTGATTAGACAATAAAGCAGCGATAAGCCGATGCAGTTCATATTTTTCTTCATGTTTTGGAAGTTCTTTGGCAATCCCAATCATTACAATATTGATAATGATTTTTGTCAATCCGGGATCTACAGGAATTGTTCCAATTATGGGATCACCCTCGATATAAGCCATGACTTGTTCTGGTTTCATGTCTTTGAACTCGTCAATTACCTTTACCAAAATATGTGCCAGTATGATTTTTTGAGACAATAGGCGTTTTGCATGCGTGTCATATTGTGCCTTGTCTTTCGAAGCAGTTATGGCGTTTGTAATCTCTGTATTCAAGTAACCCTCCTTATCTTATAGTGAGAATTTCAAAATTAATTTACGTATAATTTAGAAATTCATGCAAACAGTGTTATAGCGTATGCATGCATATTTCCATAATAAGGACGTCACTCTAATATCATTATAAAAGAGATTGTCAGTAGATTCAACGGAAAAATCATGCAAAGAGCCTTATGAATGGTTGACGAAACAGTTTCATGAAAAGCGACTAGAGGGGATTTGTAGAACAATGTGAATGTATAATAACATATGATGATAATGATTGCAAGAGAAATATATAAAAACAAATATATTAATCGCAAAAAGAGGAAGCCGAAACGACTTCCTCTTCCATTTTGTAATAAAAATATGTTTCTGTTTGAACGATTCGAAAACAATGTCTCTTGGTTAATTACTGAAGCAAGGACAATACACCCTGGTTTGCCTGATTAGCCTGTGCAAGCATAGACTGACCAGCCTGCTGAAGGATGTTGTTCTTGGAGTAGTTAACCATCTCTTCTGCCATGTCTGTATCACGGATACGAGACTCAGCGGATGTGGTGTTCTCAACAACGTTATCCAAGTTAGAGATTGTGTGCTCTAAGCGGTTCTGAACAGCACCAAGTGCGGAACGCTGATCGGATACTTTCTGGATGGATTCCTTGATGGTATCGATTGCGTTCAGTGCGTTAGTGTCGTCTGCACCATCAACACGTAGACCATTGATGCCAAGTCCCTTAGAACTCATAGAGTCAATGTTAATAGTAATCTGGTTGTTAGAAGTTGCGTCTGCACCTACATGTAATTTAAGTTTTAAGGAACCTGTAATATCCTTTTGACCAGCAACTTCCTTTGGATCCAAATCAACAACATTTCCTAATGCATCATATACTGTTGGTGCATCAATACGCTTAACTTCTTTTCCAGCATTGTTGATAGAAAAATAGTCATCAAGAGCGTTTTCTGCGATTTTGTTGCCGTCGCGGTCATAATAAGCAGCTTTTTCTGTAGCTACTTTTGCAGCAGTTGCTTTAGTTGCAGTAATGTTATCACTTTTTGAAACAGGTGCAGCTGCATCAGTAGCATCTGTATCGCCACTAGCCGTAGCTGTTGCAATTGTATTACCATCAGTATCTTGAATTTCAAACTTTCCTGCTGTTGTTGCATCTGCTACAATTGAAAAGTTGCTATCAGCTCCATTTAATTTGAGCTTATATGTACTATGAGCAGCCTTACCATCAAAAGTTGAGTTAAAATCAACAGTCACACCCTGATTTTTAATTGCTTTTGCAAGTTCATTTTGACTATCTTGGCTAGCTGTAGCTACAAATTCAAATTTGATTTTTAAGCCACTGGCTCCAGTAATGTCAGCACCAGCATTAATTGTTGCAGCGGCAGGATTTTGATTAGTGCCATATTTGAAGCTTGCTTTCTGCGTTGCATCCTGATCGCCCTTCAACAAATAAGTTTCATTAAACTTTGTTGTCTCAGATACACGATCAATCTCAGTTGTCAACTGATCGATCTCGTTCTGGATAGCTGTACGGTCAGACTCAGAGTTTGTACCGTTAGCTGCCTGAACTGCCAACTCATTCATTCTCTGAAGCATAGAGTGAACTTCGTTCAAAGCACCCTCTGCAGTCTGTACTGCGGAAATACCATCTTCAGCGTTTGTAGAAGCCTGATCCAAACCACGGATCTGCTTTCTCATTTTTTCAGAAATAGAAAGACCTGCTGCATCATCAGCTGCACGGTTAATTCTATAACCAGAAGAAAGCTTCTCAGTAGATTTAGAAAGTGAGTTAGTTGTTAAGCCCAACATTCTGTTGGAGTTCATTGCTGTAATATTGTGTTGTACTATCATAGTAGTTACCTCCTTGTTTTGAGTTTGGGGTGAATCCGTTCGCCCCAGTGAAAATAAAAGTTAAGATATTTCCGGAAAAATCCATCATATCAGTGTCGATATCAAGAAAACGACTGTGCCGTATCGTAGATATCATGAATTTAAGTTTTAGATCGTTGCCTCCTTTCGCAAAACAGAAACCCTCGTTTACAAAATGTTGCACTACGTTATTTGCGCCGGAAATAGCCAGCTCAAGGGTTCCGTATTTCCAAGCAAAGGATTAGAATAAAAAACGTAGCAACCTCTGGAAATGCTTGCATTTCCAGGATAAATCAGCAGTACAACGGAAAGGAAAAGGGGAAATGAGTACAACAAGTCCTATCAGGAAAGAAGAGGATTTGCAGCGGTTCCGAAACTACTATTTGGAAAAAGGAAAGATGAGAAATTACTTATTAATAGTGGTTGGATTGAACACAGCGCTGCGCATTGGAGATGTATTAAGTTTGCAGTGGAAAGATGTTTATGACTACAAGCGTAGAAGATTTCGAGCACATTTGCAGGTGGTAGAACAGAAAACCGGCAAAACGAATCAAATTGCACTGAATGACTGCGTTTTGCATGCATTGCGGCAATGCTACAACGGCCAAAAAGCAGACGAATATTTATTTTATAGTGCATGTCATAAAAATCAGCCGATCAGCCGCAGTCAAGCTTGGAGAATTGTGCGGCAGGCAGCAGAGGAGACAGGGTTAGACGGCAATGTCAGCTGTCATTCTTTGCGCAAAACCTTTGGTTATCATGCATGGAAACAAGGCGTTCCGCCAGCAATGCTGATGATGATCTACAACCATTCATCGTATCAGATTACAAAGCGTTATTTAGGGATTATACAAGAAGAAAAAGATGATGTTTTTTACCACGTGCAATTATAAGACATCAAAACATATTCAAAAAGAAAAGAACCCTAGGCAATTAAAAGTGCAAGAATTGCTTATTGGGATAATATACAAGTGACTGTGCCGATAAAATTATTTTAATGAGATCAATATAATGTATAAAGAAGTGTTTTAGGACACAATGTGTTGTGGAATCTCAAAAAAACAAAAAATGCACAATTTTTTTTAGAAAAAGGGTTAAGTTCTCAGCAAATCAACCGATATTGTTAGTGTAATAAAAAATGCAACATTTTGTAAACAATTGTTTCTGTTTGAAGAGGAAGGAGGCAACCGCAAAACAACATG
>ERZ826613.4427-NODE-4427-length-10400-cov-2.855099_pt1 | contig 10400 bp, 9 predicted proteins | sample MGYA00519925_ERZ826613 | MGnify/ENA primary metagenome ERZ826613 (study PRJEB31778, sample SAMEA3449236) | human gut metagenome | biome: human gut; feature: human-associated habitat; material: faeces | place: United Kingdom | collected 2010/2012 ... | reverse complement strand
GTGGCGAACGGGTTAAGAATGCTTCGCTGGAGAGGCTAAGCCAACTAGCTAGATTCAATAACAACAGTCGTCTTTCTGAAATATTGCAGTCTTAAGAGCATCTAGCAGAGGCCGGTCTCTGAACTATAACGGCCTCTTTCTCGGTTTCTTCTTCGTCTCCGTAATCGTCTACCTTTCCCGGGCTCTGCTTCAGGAACAGGAGCACCGAGGAAAATAAAGACTTTACTCGTCAATGCCAAGAATTACAGCAAGTTTCCCAAGAACTTCCTCAATAATATATTGAGGAGCTGTTTCTATGAATCTTGCGTTTCGCTCCACAGGATCGACAGCTTTTATTTGATCGCTGATGACGACGCCCTGTGTCTTAAGGCCGGTTCCTATCAAAGAAACTGTAAAACCCAAAGTGCGGTTTAAGTTTGCACCTTGAGAAATCGGGACACAAATGAAATGTCCAACCATCCGGTTCACTTCTTTAGGAGAAAGAACCAAGGCCGGGCGCGTTCCCTTCTGTTCGGTACCGACAGATGGCTCGAAGTCAATCCAGACGATATCGCCTCGATCAAAAGTTCTCATAGCAACTCACCCCCGGCAGGCTTTGCGTGAAGCCAACTTCTGTCTTTATCCAGCTCAGCTTGAATGAGCTTCTGCTCTTCAAGCAGTTGGTTCAGATCATATTTTGGAAGTGTTCTGCGCTTCTTTTGTCTGGACTCAATAATCAGCTTGCCGTCGTCAAATGTGTATTCAACAGTATCGCCTTCTTTTGCATTCAAAAGTTCAAGCAAAGTTTTAGGAATCGTGGCAACAACAGAACCCCCGACTCTTCTTAATGTCAGAGAAGCCATATCTTTCTCCTAAAGATAATTTTTAGATAACAAATATTATACAGAAAGGAAACAATATAAAAACTGCGCACCAAGCAGAAGCTCCTTCAGCAGCAAAAGAAACTGTGAACAATCCGGCTTATCTCAGTGGTCTTCAATTACCAGTCCGTGGAAATTTGAAGTCGGTGTCAAAGGCTATGCCTGTAAGAGATGCGGCGTAGCTGGTGAAGCAAGAGTCCAACTCGACTAGAAAACCCTACTTCCGTTGTAACGGTATGGACGTAAATTTTCAAGTCCTTTTTCATTTAAATTGGAAGGAGTTTTTTTTTCATCCGGATTAGAGGAAAAATCAAAACCAATCCTGGAAACGCTTTCGTGGTTATTCTGGCGGAAGATTCTTTTTTGACGGTGATTCAAGCAGTTAGTTAGCAAAGCGCTCTGAATGGGTTATTAGTCTTACTCCGTTGAAACACTTAAGTACAAGTACCAAGAATTTGCGTCTAAAATGAAACCATCCTTCAGCAGGCGTATGACTAAATTTGTTTAGGCAACCTGTTGATTTCATTTATTTTCTCTAGGAGAATCTATGAGAATCGTTAAGCTCAGCGCAGCTATTCTTACTGCGTTATTCCTCTCCGCTACAGCTACAGCCGCTACCGTTACTCAGGAAGGTTCCGGTATCGGTAAAGACGGTGAAATCAAAGTCAAAGTTGTATTTGAAGACGGCAAAATCAAGAACGTCGACATTCTTAAACAACAGGAAAATCCTGTTTTGTCTCAGAAGGTTTTTACGGACCTTAAAGATGAAATTGTTAAGACGGATTCCGCTGACCTTGATGTCATTGCCGGAGCGACATACTCTTCCCTTGGTTTGCTTGCTGCAGTAAAAGACGCTGCACAAAAAGCCGGAATTACTTTGAAGAAAGTAGAGAAAAAAGCAGTTAAGGCCCAAGTCGCAATTCCTGCCGAACGTAATTATGACGTCGTCGTGGTCGGTGCCGGCGGTGCAGGCTTTGCCGCCGCTTTAACAGCTAAAGCCCTGGGCGTATCCGTTATTCTCCTGGAAAAAATGCCTCAGGTCGGCGGTAACTCTTTGATTTCCGGCGCAGAAATGAATGTGGCACAAAGCTGGATTCAAAAAGAACTCGGCATTAAAGATTCTCCGGAACTGCACGCTCAAGATACCCTCAAGGGCGGCGATTACAAGGGCGACCCCGCTGTTGTCGAAACCATGACGCACGGTGCATTGCCCGCAGCTGAATGGCTGAAGAACACTGTCGGTATCAGATATGAACCGCATAACCTCTTCCAGTTCGGCGGAAACTCCGTTAAACGCGCTCTGATTCCTGTCGGTCAGACCGGAACCGAATACATTACAAAACTTTCTGCTTTGGCTCAGAAAGAAAAGATTCCTGTCGTCACCGGCATGAAAGCTGTTGCTTTGATTAAGAACAAAGACGGCCGCGTAGTCGGTGTGAGCTGCGAATCGAACGGCAAGAAGTATGATTTCTACGCTAAGGGCGGCATTATCTTGGCAACAGGCGGATTCGGTGCCAATGCAGCCATGGTTAAGAAATACAACCCGAGCCTCGACGAACGCTTCAAGACGACGGACGCTCCGGGAACTACCGGTGAAGCACTTTACATGGCTCAGAAAGCCGGCGCTGAATTGGTCAACATGCAGTACATCCAGACCTATCCGATTTGTGACCCGATTTCCGGCGTGATCGAGCTGATTGCCGACGCAAGATTTGACGGAGCCATCCTTATTAATCAGGAAGGCAAACGCTTCGTCGAAGAACTTCAGCGCCGTGACGTGATTTCTCACGCTATTCTTAATCAGCCGGGTTCTTACTGCTATGTCCTTTGGAACGACAATATCGGCAAGATCTCCAATACCGTTAAGGCTCATCCGGAAGAATACGAAACCTTCACAAAACAGGGCGTTATGCACACCGCTGACAACCTGAAAGAAGTTGCTGACTTCTTCAAGATTCCGTATGACAATCTCAAAGCCACTGTGGATCGTGTCAGCCAGATGGCTAAAGACGGCGGCAAAGACTTAGACTTCCACAACCGCGGCGGTCTGAAAGATTTGTCGACCGGCAAGTACTACATCATCAAAGCCGTTCCTTCTACACATCACACCATGGGCGGTTTGAAGATCAATACCAAGGCTGAAGTTCTGGACAAGAACGGCAAGCCGATCCCGGGTCTCTTCGCAGCCGGTGAAGTCACGGGTACAACCCACGGTACCAACCGTCTCGGCGGCAATGCTTACACAGACATCATGGTCTTCGGCCGTATCGCCGGTGACGGTGCCGCAGCTGAAGCAAAAGCCCGCTAATTCTTACCTTTATTAAACATCTCATATTTGATCCTCCCGCCAAGCACGGGAGGACCGGGGGCTTTACGCCCCCAACTAATCCCCTTGGAAATTCAAAATGAAAACGTTAAAGTTATCAGCTTGTGCAATTGCTATTTTCACAGCTATGAACGCCAACGCCGTCGAACTCAACGGAAAAAATCTGACTCAGCAGGATGCATGGGCTATCGCAGAAGGCGCATCCGTCACGATTGCTCCCGAAGCAATGAACCGTGTGCAGAAGTCTTATGACTTGGTTTTGGATGCCGCTAAAAACGGCCGTGAAATTTACGGTTTAACCGTCGGTGTCGGTCTCAACAAGGACCACAAAGTTCTTTCTGCCAACGGTGAATTAAGCGATGAAGTTAAAGCCGCCAGCCGCCGCTTCAACTACAGCACTTTGAGAAGCCACAGCATTGCCGCCGGTCCGATCCTTGATCCGAAGCTTGTTCGTCTGGCAATGGCCATTCGTTTGAACACACTCCTGAACGGCGGATCCGGTGTCCAGCCGAGAGTTGCTGAACTTTATGCCGAATTCTTGAATAAAGGCGTCACACCTGTCGTTCCGACAAAGGGCAGCTTGGGCGACGCAGACATTACTTTAGCTTCTCACGTCGGATCTGCCATGATCGGCGAATGGAAAGTTTTAGTTGACGGAAAAGAAGTTCCGGCTGCTGAAGCTTTAAAAGCTAAGAACATCAAACCCCTGATTCCTGAAGGCAAAGATGCTTTAGGGATTTTGTCCAACAGTTCCGTTGCGATGGCGCTCACAATGGATGCCGCCAAAGCGATGGGTCAGATTCTGAAAGTTTCTCCGATCGTCTACGGCATCAGCTTAGAAGGTCTGAACGGCAACGTTGCTCCGTTCCTTGCTCAGACAACGGCTTTCCATCCGTTCCCCGGACTGCAGGAAAAAGCTAAAGAACTGCGTGAAGTTCTCGCCGGTTCTTACCTCTGGAAGAAAGATCCGAACAGAAGACTGCAGGATCCGCTGAGCTTCCGTACTACTGTTTACACGCTTTCTGAAGCACAGAATGCCCTTAACGACCTGAACAAAGTGATCGATGTTCAGATCAACTCTTCTGACGACAACCCCGGCGTCATGGTCAATGCCGATAAGGCCGACACTCAGTACGATCAGGTTGCTCAGTATTTCTTAAAGACACCGAAGGCTGAAGGCGCCATTATTCCGACCGCAAACTTTGAAGTTCTTCCGGTTGCGCTTGCCGTTCAGCGCGCTACAGTCGCTTTAGGCCACGTCGGACACAATGCCGTTCAGAGAACGATGCGTTTGGATGAACCGGCCTTTACCGATTTGTCCCGCTATTTGGCAGCTAAAGACAATTTAGGTCATGCCTTTGGCGCCACCGAAGACACCTTGGTTTCGATTTACGCTGAAAACATTGACTTAGCTAATCCGGTTTCTCTGGACAGCTTCCCGGTTGAAGGCAACATTGAAGACTCCGCATCTAACCTGCCTCGTGCCGCTCAGAGACTGAAACGTGCGACAGACAATACGTTCCTGGTTCTTTCCATGGAACTGCTTCACAACACTCAGGCTGCTGACCTGAGAAAGATGCAGAACAAGAACTTCAAGATGAGCCCTGCAACAGAAAAACTTTACAAGGCTTATCGAGTCAACAGCCCGTTCGTTGATCAAGACCGTATCTACACGATCGACCTTCAGAACGGAGACGAACTCCTGAAGAACTATCAGCCCTAATCATTAGAAGACAATTGAGCTGAGTTAATTTGAACGACCGGATCATTCGCCAAAACGGCTGAATATCCGGCCGTTTTTTCTTCTTCGGATTTTGATTCCGATATAAGGTTCCGTTCAGTTGTGCAGAGGACTCATTGGAGTTATCAAAGCCTAGAAAAGATAGGTAAACCCGAAGAGGATTCGAGTAAGGCGAACGCTAAAATAGACAAAAATTATAAATGTGAGAGAAATGCTCTCAGGAGAAAAATGACAGAGACCACCGACAAGCCAAAAGTTATGAGCGAGCGCGCCTTAAAAACACGCGCCAAAATCATGGACGCCACACGCGCGTTCATTGTGAGAGAAGGAGTCGGCCGCCTCTCAATTGACAAGATCGTCAAAGAATCCGGCACGAGCAAAGGTGCTTTTCTTTATCACTTTAAAAACCGTAAAGCACTTTTCTGTGCCTTAGTTGAAGAATACGTTGACCATTTAAACGAACGCATGAACGCCCACATGGGCAAGTATCAGAACTCAGAGGAACCTTTGATTCTTGGGTACGCCTCTTGGTATGAGGACTTCGATAAAGATGACGGCGGCTATGCCGTTCTCGGTGTTGCGCTGTTGGCGCTTCTCCTGCACGAGCCGGACGCATTGAAGCCGTTCCATGACTGGTACGCCAAGGTCTTTAAGATGGTCCAGGATTCTCCGATCAAAACACCGCAGCTTCTGACAGCCATTATGGCCTTTGAAGGTTTCTTCTTTACGCACAAGATGGGCTTTGACTCATTAGATAAAGAAACCAAAGAGGCGACCTGGAGGTACATCATTGAGCAAGTGGCTCCGCAGCCGAAAAAGAAGGCGTCCAAATCACCGGACAAAAAGCTCCCTGCCTAACACTCGATCGGCCCGCTCTGATAAAAATCAGGTCGGCCGAATTGTATTGATCGATAGAACTAATGCGCAGTAACGCCTTCGTATGAAATAACGAATTTTTGTTCTCTATAACAGGATAAAAGAGGACAGCGCCGGAAAATTTTTCTCTTTGAGTTCTCAAGACGGGAAACCTTATCGAGCGACAAGCAAAATACGGGCCATGAATGAAGATAATTGTTTCTAGTTGAAAAATAAGGAAACTCGAACAATGAACTCTTCAGACGGGATGCTGATTGTCAACGTGTCGGCAATTCAGGCGGTAGCGATTGCGGCGGTGACTTATTATTTCGGGGCTTGGCTGCGTAAAAAAGTCCCGCTTTTGGAAAAGTACTCGGTGCCGAGCCCGGTGGTGGGCGGCATGCTTGTCGCACTGGTGCTCTCCTGCTTGGAGTATTTCCGCCTCATGCAGGTTAATTTCGACACCTCTCTCCAGACTTTGCTGATGCTCGCTTTCTTTACGACGATCGGTCTGTCGGCCAGTCTGAAAATCGTCACGGAAGGCGGCAAGCTTTTAGTGTCGTTCTTGTTTGTCATTACGATCCTCTGCGTACTGCAAAACTTCTTGGGCATGGGCTTGGCAGAGATGATGGGCTTGGATTTCCATTACGGTCTGCTGGCGGGTTCCGTTTCCATGATGGGCGGCTTGGGCACCTCGGCAGCTTTCGGGCCTTATTTTGAACAGACTTACGGCGTTCAGGGCGGAACGGCGGTCGCCATTACTGCTGCAACCTTCGGTATGGTGGTGGCTTTATTGATCGGAGCACCGTTTGCCGAATGGCTTATCCGCAAATACAAGGTACTGACTCCGAAGGAAGTGGACAATCCTGAGCCGGAACTCCATATTCCTGAAGATCTGGAAACCGCAGTTGTAGAAGGAGAAAAAGAACCGACCTATACGCCTCAGCTTCTGAAAGCGGGAACGATTGTGGCTATCTGCATGGGCTTGGGTGCCGTTCTGTCTCAATATATGGGACAGTACATTACGCTGCCCGCTTACATCGGATCCATGATTGTGGCGGCTATCGTCAGAAACGTCGGAGACTTCTCGGGCAAATACACGGTCGAAGGCAAGGGTATGAACGCAATAGCCGAAATTAGCTTAGTTTTGTTCGTGACGATGGCTATTAACGGACTGAAGCTGCATGAACTTTTAAATTTGGCACTTCCGCTCATGATTATTCTTGCAGGACAAACCATTCTTATGGTGGTGTTTGCCTGGGTGATGTTCTTTATTTTCGGCAAGACCTACGATGCTGTGATGCTGTGCGCCGGCGGTATCGGTTTCTCGATGGGATCAACCGCCAACGGTTTGGCCAATATGCAGGCCATTGCCGAGAAATACGGCTCAAGCCCGAGGGCATGGCTCATCATTAGTTTGGTGGGAGCATTCCTGATCGACTTGATCAACGCTTTGCTGGTCACGTGGATGGGCGCCTGGTAGAAAAGCGGCTAGTTTTTTTAGTCAGCTTCGGAGCCTGTTAACAAAAGTAACGGGGCCGAATTGCAACTAATAAGTGGTAACACTAATAATGCAAGTTAAAGTCAAAATGAGCGTTGTTTTTCGTTTAGCGCCTTTCTTTTTCCATAGAATAAACACGTTCGTCAAGTTTTATTGACGGTCTGCTTAAAAATTATTTTATTTTTAATGGAGTTAAATCCGATGAAAAAACTCGTTCTCTTGCTCGCCAGCTTCTGCTTGATGACCGCTGCTTCTGCTGCCTACAAAGACGGCACATACGAAGGTCAGGGCGATGGTAACCACGGTAAGATCGATGTTTCCGTCGTTATCAAAGGCGGCAAGATTGCCGATATTAAGGTCCTCAAACACACTGAAACCGACATGATCATTCAGGCCCCGATCGACAACATGATCCCTGAAATCATTAAGAAGAACGGCACCAAAGGCGTTGAAACCATTGCCGGAGCAACAAACTCCTCCAAGGGTATCCTTGCCGGTGTTAACGCTGCTCTTGCCAAAGCTCAGTAATTTCTGCTGAACAGTCTTTCTTCGAAAGAAGAATGAACTCAGGAGGTCTCTTGCGAGGCCTCCTTTATTTTAGCCTAATTTTTTTATTCTCTGCGAATTGCCCAACCTTAGGAAAAACAAGGATTTCAGTTCGTTAGTACACAACATTAAGATGTTATTATCAACAACTGTGTTTGAGGACAGCCGGATCAAAATTTGATCCGCTGAGCCGCTCCCTAAGAGTTTTCTTTCAGCAAAAGTCGTGATGACATCGTTGTTTGAGAAGACTTAAGGAGAGATCAGACACAAGGTATTTTCTTATGCACAGCCAACCGTCCGGCTTTATAGGTTGGGGAAAGAGAGAACGAAATGGGTCAGGCTAAAAATACAATTTTGATTGTGGATGACGTCGAACTGAATCGAGACGTCCTGTCTATCATGTTCTCTCAAAGTCACGAGATCGAATTTGCCGAAAGCGGTCCTGAGGCTCTGGACATTCTTCGAAAGAAGAAAGACGACATCTGTGCCATCCTTCTTGACTATGTCATGCCTGAGATGGATGGCTTAGCCTTTTTGGAAGAGGCGATCAAGGAGGGATTAGTTGAGAGCATTCCCGTCTTTTTGATTACGGCATCCTTAGAACATGATGTCGTGCATCGGGCTTATTCGTTGGGCGTAGCTGACTACATTCAGCGGCCGATTTCTCCGTACATCGCTCAGCGCCGAATCGAAAACATTATTGACTTGTTTAAGACACGCGCTGCATACAAGAAGCTCCTTGAAATTAATCGAAATCTGCTGGAACGCCTAAGCGAGGTCGATGAATCCATAACGGACGTTCGCAATCCTTAACAGGTTTGAAAAGCGCTTCAGACCGGAGAAAAACTCTCCGGTTTTGGTTATTCCCCGTCTTCGTCCGTTTCTCTTTCTAAATATTCTTTTTGACTGAGTGTTATCTGGGCGTCGTTCTTCCACATGGCGACCCAGCCGTCCAGCATTCTGGAGTCTTGGATGTCGACTTCTAAGTGCCAGGTTCCGTCTTCTTTTCGAGTCAGTTTTTGAGAAGTGTTGAAGGGCGTTTCTTCCAGATTCTTTGCGGTGACATCGCTCTTGAATTCAAGAATCCAGTGCACCCATTCTCCGTTGCTGTAATTAAAGTGGCGGTCGTGGATGTAAGACTGAAGATTAAAGTCTTCGGGTCGATGAGCATCAAAAGAGGTGACTTCTGCTTTTTTGAACCGGTGAAGAGCCAGATGGACGACATTGTCAAAATGATCGAACTGACAAATTAAGTAGAGTCGGACATCCTGCTGGACCAGTGCAAGCGGAGAGACGACAGCACTCGTGGTTTTGCCGTTCATGTTGGTGTATTCGATTCTGAGTTTCTTCTCCGAATACAGAGCTTCGGAAACGGCATCAAAGATTCTCGGAAGAACCTTTGAAGGCATCTGAGGAATTGAGGATGAAATGACGCAGACTTTGTTGAGCCATTGATTTTCTTTGGCGTTCGAACCTTTTTCTTTGAGCATTTCGGAAGCGGCATCAAATAAGAATCCCAACGATTTGAGGACCGTTCCCGGAATCTGATACTTCATATGTTCCTGCGCGATTCTCAGGAGCAGACATTCATTTGGTTTTAAATGAATACTGTCGGTGATGGAATCTGTTCGCTCTCTTCGGTAACCGTAAGCATTTCCTCGGTCGTCGCGCACCAAACCGTATTTGCCGCAGTCATACATTTGCTTCAAGTAACGCTGCAGAGATCGTCTGCTGACATCAATTTCTGCGGAAGCCAAAGAGTTGAGAATGTCGTCCACAGAGACAAAACGTTTGCTTAAAGGGATTCGATTAAGAATCTCCAAAATGATCGATGCTTCTTCTTTTTTGTCGTGTTTTCTTCCCATCCTTAGGCCCTCCAAGATCAAATTTCTGTCGCAAGGCGCGTATTGATTTTTATTTTAATCGGTTTTACTGCGTCAATTTCTTTCGCGTTAAATGCAAAAATAACAACATAGAAGGAGAACAAAAATGCCTCGCAGAAGAACAAGCGTCTTTGAGAAAATGTTTACCGACAACCGTCTTCGTTCTATTCCGAATTCGGAAGTACAAGGAACCTTATGTGTTGAATACTGGACGTCCAAGATTTTGATCGAACTCTCCGCCTATAAATCCTTGGAACTCGATGATGTGCAGGAGATGGCAAATATTCGAGTGGTCCAGGCGTGGCAGCAGGAAATCGAAAATGACGTTTCGGAACTTAACGCGCGCAATGATACAGAAGAAGGCGACAGAGATATATTTGATGATTCTGGAGACAGTGTTTTTCGACGTTATAAGTCTGTGAAGACAGAGCTTGGAAAGCGCATCAATAATCCTCCGTCTTCCATGAAAAAGGTTTATCGCGATATCAAGAAAGAAATTGATTTGCACGGTTTTTACCCGAAAGGTTTTGCGGCTAATCTTGAACTCATCAAAGAAGCCTATGACCTTTCTGAAGATGAAGGTCTAGTAGTTCAATCTATAAATACGTTATCAATTAAGCAAATGCGGACTCAATGTCTTCAAGCTTCCATTTCCAGCGGTAGATCACCGGTTCCGCATTCACTTGCA
>ERZ826613.4415-NODE-4415-length-10426-cov-3.410568_pt1 | contig 10426 bp, 10 predicted proteins | sample MGYA00519925_ERZ826613 | MGnify/ENA primary metagenome ERZ826613 (study PRJEB31778, sample SAMEA3449236) | human gut metagenome | biome: human gut; feature: human-associated habitat; material: faeces | place: United Kingdom | collected 2010/2012 ... | reverse complement strand
AGAAGCTGATTTTGCAGTGATCACAACACCGACAGTAACGGATAAGACACTAAAAACAACCCGTCTCTGTGAATTTCAGGAGATCCTGATCGCCGGAAATACCTTTCAGGCGCTTGCAGAGCAAAAGCTATCGCTGCAGGATTTATTGCAGTTTCCGTTGATCTGTATGGAAAAGAACACGATAACCAGACAATTTTATCAGAAATTATTTTTGGAACACGGTCTTTCCTTGGAGCCGTCGATCGAAACTGCTACAGCGGATCAGATTCTTCCGTTGGTAAAGCATGAGCTTGGACTTGCTTTTCTTCCAAAGGCAATGGCGAAAGAGGCAATCGCGCATAGGGAGATCCTTTGTATTCCGCTAAAAGATAAAATCCCTAAGCGCAGCGTTTCGATGATCTATGATGCCAGAGGACCAAGAAGCGTAGCTGCGCAGACATTTCAAAAAATATTGCTGGAAGAGGGGGAATAGCATGACCTTACAACAACTAAAATATGTAGTGACCGTTGCCGAAACCGGGACGATCACGGAAGCGGCAGGTAAATTATACATTTCACAGCCGAGTCTTACGAATGCGATCCATGAATTGGAACGGGAGATGCAGATTGTGATCTTTAACCGGACCAATAAGGGAATAAGCCTTTCCAAAGAGGGGGATATCTTTTTGGGTTACGCCAGACAGGTGCTTGAGCAGGCTGAAATTCTAGAGGATAAATACAAGGGAGAAGGCAGCGGCAAAAAGCAGTTTTGTGTTTCGACCCAGCATTATTCGTTTGCAGTAAATGCATTTGTCGACCTGATCAAGAAATATGGTCAGGAAGAGTATGACTTCAGCCTTCGCGAAACGCAGACTTATGAGATCATTGAAGATGTAGCGAAAATGAGAAGTGAGATCGGCATTCTCTTTTTGAATGATTTTAATGAGAAAGTCATCACGAAAATATTAAAGTCCAATGAGTTGGAATTTCACGACCTTTTTGTGGCAAAGCCCCATGTATTCATCAGTCGCAGACATCCTTTAGCAGATCGTCAGATCATTACGAATGAAGAGTTGGAAAGTTATCCGTATCTGTCTTTTGAGCAGGGCGAGCACAATTCATTTTATTTTTCGGAGGAGATTTTTTCCGTATCGGAGCGCAAGAAAAATATTCGTGTGCGTGACCGGGCAACGCTGTTTAATCTTTTGATCGGATTAAACGGTTACACGGTATGCAGTGGTGTGATCGATAAGAAATTAAATGGCAAAGATATTATCGCCGTGCCATTAGCGGATGAAAGTGATATGCGGATCGGCTATATCACGCACAGAAAAGGAATGTTAAGCCGATTGGGAACCACTTATCTGGATGCATTAAGTAAATATATTGGCTGACCATAGTTTCAAACTATGGTCAGATTGTATTTTTATGTATTTTTCAATAGGTACCATTCCTCGTATAATAGGCACATAGCGTTGCAAGGGGGATTTGTGTTTTGTACATTTGGCATGAATACCGTAGGAAGAGAAAGTGTGCAGAAATGAGGAAGAATATGCAGACAGCAGTCATTGGTTACCCAAGAATAGGAACATTACGAGAATTAAAATTTGCCTCCGAACAGTATTTCCGAAAGGAGATTGAGGCGGGAGAACTTTTGCAGACCGCAAAAGAATTGAGAAAAACGCATTGGCTTACACAGAAAGAGGCAGGGATTTCTTTTATTTCCAGCAATGATTTTTCGTTCTATGACAATATGTTAGATACCGCCGTATTATTTGGCATTGTTCCGAAACGATATAAAGAACTTCAGTTATCAGAGTTAGATACCTACTTTGCGATGGCGCGTGGCTATCAGGGCGATTCCGGTGATGTAAAAGCATTGGCAATGAAGAAATGGTTTAACACGAATTATCATTATATCGTTCCAGAAGTGGAAGATGAGATGGTGATCGAGCTAAAAGGGAACAAACTTTTTGCAGAGTATCATGAAGCAAAAGAGCTTGAGATCACAACAAAGCCGACAGTGATCGGTGCTTATACACTGTTAAAACTTTGCCGATATACCGGAACGAAAAAAATGGCAGATTATGTGGATGCCGTGAGTAAAGCATATCGGGATCTGATTGTGAAATGCGAGACAGAAGGTATTGACTGGCTACAGTTTGATGAGCCTGCACTTGTACAAGATATGGGACAGGATGAAATTCAGTTATTCCACAAATTATATGATGAAATCCTTGCTGCAGATAACAAGTGTCATGTGTTATTGCAGACTTATTTTGGCGATGTGCGTGATATTTATGAGGATTTGATCCAAATGCCATTTGCCGGGATCGGACTTGATTTTATCGAGGGTAAGCAGACAGTTTCATTGATCGAGCAGTTTAGTTTTCCACAGGATAAATTGTTATTTGCAGGACTCGTTAATGGTAAAAATATTTGGAAAAACCATTATGAGAAAACGCTGCAGACGATGGAAGATTTACCGGTTGCAAAGGATCATATTGTGCTGTCCACATCTTGTTCTTTGCTCCATGTGCCATATACATTACAGCATGAGCAGAAGTTATCGGAAGAATACAAAGCATACTTTGCATACGCTGAGGAAAAATTAGTGGAACTGCAGGAACTAAGCACTTTGGCAGAGTCCGCAGATCATACAGCAGAAAGTACCTTTGTGAAGAATAAAACATTATTTTTACAGCATAGAAACTGCGAGAATGAGGAAGTTACAAAGCGTCTTGCCGGAATAAAGGAGACTGATTATACAAGACTTCCGGAGCGCGTTGAGCGGCAAAAATTACAGAAGACGGTACTTGGCCTTCCGGAATTTCCGACGACAACGATCGGATCATTCCCGCAGACAAAGGATGTCAAGGCAAATCGTTCTGCGTACCGCCGTGGTGAGATCACAGAGCAACAGTATATTGCTTTCAATCAGCAAAAGATCGCAGAATGCGTTCAATGGCAGGAAGAGATCGGTTTGGATGTTCTCGTGCATGGCGAATATGAGCGAAATGACATGGTAGAGTATTTCGGAGAGGCGTTAGGTGGATTTTTGTTTACCGAAAAAGCATGGGTACAGTCTTATGGAACGCGCTGCGTAAAACCACCGGTCATTTGGGGCGATGTATATCGCAAAAATCCGATCACGGTAGAGTGGTCTATCTATGCTCAGTCTCTTACGAAAAAGATCATGAAGGGAATGCTTACCGGACCGGTAACAATCTTGAATTGGTCGTTCCCTAGGGAGGATATTTCCATCAAAGAATCTATTTCTCAGATCGCATTGGCAATTCGTGATGAAGTGCTAGATCTCGAAGCAAATGGCATTCAGATGATCCAGATCGATGAGGCAGCACTACGCGAGAAATTACCACTTCGTCATTCGGATTGGTATACAGAATATCTTGATTTTGCAATTCCTGCATTTCGTCTGACCCATAGCGGTGTCAAACCGGAAACGCAGATTCATACGCATATGTGCTACAGTGAATTTACAGACATCATTTCGGCGATCGATGATATGGATGCGGATGTGATCACCTTCGAGGCGTCTCGTTCCGATTTGCAGATTTTGGATTCTCTCAAAGAAAATCGTTTTGAGACAGAGGTTGGCCCCGGTGTGTATGACATCCATTCACCAAGAGTTCCATCGGTTGAAGAGATCGTAAAGGCACTGCATGCGATGCTTACCAGGATCGACAAAGATAAATTATGGGTGAATCCGGATTGTGGCTTAAAAACCAGAGGTGTACCGGAGACAGATGCCAGTCTTCGTAACATGGTGGCTGCGGCAAAACAGATCCGGGAAGAGGTTTGATCGCGGGTATTTTTGTGGCAAAATAACTTTGGAAAAAAGTTTGAGCTCTCATATTTTTGCGATAAATTAAAAGGTGAAAATCTACGTATAAAATAAATATTTCTTTTTCGTGTAAAAAGGTGTAAAATAGCAACGGCAATTTTGTCGTTGCTATTTTTGATAGTATAGGAAATGGTTCGTTTTACACTACAGGCAGCACAAAATGCCGATTTTACTTATTACAGGAGAGGAATGTTCGTAGCATGAAATCAGAAGAAACGGAGGTATTACCATGAACGAAGTAATCAAAGCAATGAAAGAAAGACGCAGTATTCGTAAATTTAAGGCAGAAATGCCACCTAAGGCAGATCTGGAACAGATCGTAGAGGCTGGTTTGTATGCAGCCAATGGCAGGGGCAGACAGGCAGTGATCACTATTGCAGTGACGGATAAAGAACTGCGGGATAAATTGTCGGAAGTCAACAATGAGATCATGGGTGGTCCGGAAGGCAACGATCCTTTTTATGGTGCACCTGCGATTTTGATCGTACTCGCTAATAAGGAAGTGCCTACAGCTCCGTATGATGGTAGTCTTGTTATGGGCAATCTGATGCTTGCAGCACATTCTCTGGGTCTTGGCAGCATTTGGATCCACAGAGCGAAAGAAGAGTTTGAAATGCCGGAATATCAGAAGCTCTTAAAAGATCTTGGAATCGAAGGCGAGTGGGAAGGCATCGGTCATTGTGCGGTAGGTTATATAGATGGCGAAAATCCTGCTGCAGCACCTAGAAATGATGGAAGAGTATTTTGGGTAGAGTAAAAGGAGGAATTTATGAATAAACTAAACAAGGTTACTTTAACAGCAGCAACTTGTGGGTTAGATCTAGGCGATGGCAGCGAGAGAGCAGAATATGTCAATCAGGATTATATTCTGAACACGCTCGGACGACCACATCGTAATATTGGTATCATGTATACCTATTATCCAAAAGATAAAGAATGGCCGGAGCGAATCAGTGTTGCTTGTAAAGACATGGAAATTCATTTTCAGTGGGATTATCCTTATGATGACTATTTCCCATATCGCGGCGGTATTGACGGTGATACAACCGGCCAGCCATTTGAGCAGATGCGAGACATCAGACGTCATGGACAGGATGTTGCGCTTACTTTGACCATTGATTGTTCTTTGGAAGATCAATATCTTAGACAGATTGCTAAGGATTTAAAACCTTTTGGCAGAATGCGTCTTCGTATCAATCACGAATGTGGTGGCGATTGGTTTACCCATAACCAGCGTTTTTCTTATCAGGAGGTTGGTGATTTCTTTGTTCGTTTCGCAAAGATCGTCAAAGAGGAAGCACCGCAGATTTCTGTTGTATTTTGTGGAAGTGCCGTTGGCGACATTAGTGTAGAAGATGCCCCTGTTCAATTTGAAAAAGAGTTCAAAGAAGCTTTTGCAACTGCAGATATCTGGTCGAATGACTGCTATTTGGCACTGCATTACGGATGGCCGTTTGACGTATGTGAAAAGGGCGGTAACAGCTATGCTATGACACCAGTGGATGAGTTTTTTGAGCGTTTGCGTAAGACCTCGAAACGAATTACAAAAGTAAACGGCGGAATCTGCAAGCCAATGGTAGTATCTGAATTTAATACTGACGGCGATGTGACCGGACCATTACATCAGGGCGAATCGATCAAGCGTTTTGTTGAGAAGTTAAAGTCCGAAAATGCGGACTGGTTTGATGGATTCTCTATGTACCAATTTAGGGACAGAGGACGTTTAGGTCTGGAGATCGAGGATCCCAATAACGCTTCTGTAGGTATTCCACAGCCAATCTTAAAGGACTATAAGGATATTTTGAAGGATCCATTTTTCCTGCCGGGTTTGAATGAAGCAGAGGAAGTAACTCTTCCTGCAACGTTACGCTGGGGAAGCGCTGAAGATGCAGAGGGTATTGCAATTCCGATCAAGTTTGAGAAAACGCCGGAATTTTGCGAAGTAACCTTTGAAGAAGAATTAAATTTAATGATGGAATTAAATGGCCGTTGGTTCTATAAAGCACCAGGGACGAAAACGGTAGATATGATGTCTGCGTTTTTTGAAACTCCGATCGAGCCGGGAGCAGAGCTTTCCTTAAAAATATTTGCCCCACCGGCTTCCGGAGAAAACGATCCGGCACAGGGAGAGGATTGGGCAGTTAATTATTACACAACGATAACTAAAATGCCGGAGCTTCGTATTCGTTACGAAGAAGTGCAGGAGGTACTATAAGTTATGTTATATATTATGCGACATGGCAAAACAGATTGGAATATACAGCGCAAACTGCAGGGGCGTACGGACATTCCTTTGAATGAAGAGGGACGACAGATGGCAAAGCAGGCAAGGGAAGATTACCTCAATATTCCTATTGATATTTGTTACTGTTCCCCATTGATTCGTGCACGAGAGACAGCAGAGCTTGTTTTACAGGGGCGAAATATTCCGATATTATGTGACGACCGATTGATCGAGATGGGCTTTGGAATATATGAGGGAACTGCGAATTGTGAAGATATTCCAGACTGTCCGGTCGGCATGTTGTTTCGGCATCCTGAGCAGTATATTGCCCGAGACGGTGCAGAGAGTATGCAGGAACTTTGGGAGAGAACCGGTCAATTTTTAAGCGAAATTGTATATCCGCAGCTCAAAGAGGGAAAAAACATATTGATCGTTGGACATGGTGCTATGAATTCCAGCATTCTTTGTCAGGTGAAACATATTCCACTTCAGGATTTTTGGAAAGCCGGCATCCCTAACTGCAAATTAATGAAGTTATGCTAAACTTTTGATTCACTGTTAATGACAAAAAGAACCAATCCGGGTTTTACCGGGATTGGTTCTTTTTGGTTCTAAAGACTTATAAAATAAGGCTTTATGGTATTTATAAAAAATGCGAATGATAAAATAATCAGAAGTTATTAGACATCAGAAATGGAATGCATATAATGGGAGACATGGCAAAAAGCCATGGAAAGGAAGTGAGTATTACGGAGGCATTAACAAAGGAGCTGATGGAAGAATTAAACTGCAATACAGTATTCACAATTCCCGCTTTTGGCGGCATCAAAGTTCCGGAATCAGTCGTCGTAACATGGATCATTATGGCGTTATTGATTCTCCTCTCCATTTTACTGACAAGAAACTTATCCATTGATAATCCTGGCAAGGTACAGCTTGCTTTGGAATCGGGATACCAGATGGCAGAGAGCTTTTTTGGTGAACTGCTCGGAGCAAACGGATTAAAATATCTACCGTATTTGCTGAGCGTGTTGCTGTATATCGCAGTAGCCAACCTGATTGGGCTGATCGGATTCAAGCCACCTACAAAAGATATGGGTGTTACCGCTGCAATGGCCGTTATGAGCATTGTTCTGGTAGAAGTAGCAGGAATCTGCCAAAAAGGGACCAAAGGCTGGTTGAAAGGTTTCTTGGAACCAATATGGATCGTAGCACCGATCAATCTTTTGGAAGTGTTTACCAGACCGTTGTCGCTGTGTATGCGATTGTTTGGTAATGTACTTGGTTCCTATGTTGTTATGGAGTTGTTAAAAATTGTCGTTCCGGCAGTTTTACCAGCCGTCTTTAGTGTTTATTTTGATATTTTTGACGGACTGATCCAAGCATTTGTATTTGTATTTTTGACTGCTTTATATATTGGTGAAGCAGTGGAGATGGATTAAGAGTTTAAGTATTAAGAGTTTAAGTATTAAGAAAGCTTGCAAGGCGGGCGCTGTGCGCAGCAAGCTATTGATTACATACAGGCAGCGCAGAAAAGAGGTAAATTATGACACAGTTAATCGCTATTGGAGCAGGTATTGCAGTTTTAACAGGTATCGGAGCAGGTATTGGTATTGGTTTAGCTACATCCAAAGCAGTGGATGCAATCGCAAGACAACCGGAAGCAGAACCAAAGATCAAAGTCAACTTAGTGCTTGGTTGTGCATTAGCCGAGGCAACTGCTATCTATGGTTTCGTTATTGCCTTACTGATCATATTGATGCTTCATTAATACAGACAGAAAGGCTGGCGATACAACATGTTACGTTTTGATGGATTTATCTTTACCTTGTTAAATTTGGTCGTTTTGTATGTTGCCATGAGACATTTTTTGATCGGACCGATCCAAAATGTATTGGCAGCACGCAAAGAGATGATCGACAAGCAGTTTGCTACTGCACAGAGCAAGGAAGACGAAGCTATGCAGTTAAAACAGCGATATGATGGTCTGCTCGAAAATGCCAAAGAGGAATCCAAACAGATAGTAGAAGAATCCCGAACGCGTGCCGGTAAGGAGTATGAGGAACGTGTTCAGAAAGCAGAGCGGCAGGCAAATCGTATATTGGAAAAAGCAAAACAGGATGTAGAAAACGAGCGCGAGCAGGCGATGGAAGCCATGCAAAAACAGATTGCCGGTGTCGCCATGGCTGCGGCTGGTAAGATTCTGAAAGAACAGGCGGACTCCAGTGTGGATCGCTCTATCTACGATCAGTATATTGCTGGAATAGGGGAATCTCATGAAGCAGACGGCAATTAATTATGGAAAAGTTCTGTTTGAACTTGGAATTTCAGAAGATGCTGTTGAAACCGCTAAGCAGCTTTACTTACAGTCGGAAGAATTGCGTAAAGTGTTGAACAGTCCGATCGTGACCCGTGCTCAAAAGCATCGGATTATTGACAAACTGTTTCCTCAGGAAATGCATTCTTTTCTTAAGAAGGTTTGTGATTACAACGAAGCAGAGATTCTTCCTGACATATTCTCGGCATATGAGATATGGCGCAGAGAAAGTCAGGGTATTTTGGTCGGAACACTTTATTATATGACAGAACCGACGAAAGCACAGCTTAGAAATATCGAACAGGGACTTTGTAAAAAGCTTGGCTGTCAACAATTACAGCTAACGCTGGAAGAAGATCACAGTTTGATCGGTGGATTCGTGATCCGGATCGGTGATCTGGAGATCGATCAAAGCATTTTAGGCAGTGTAAACGGCTTAAAACAAAAATTGACTAGGAGATGATGATGTGAGTACAATCAGCTCAGAAAATATTATATCTATTTTAAGAAGCGAGATTGAAAATTACGAAATAGAAAGCAGAGAGCATGAAGTAGGTACCGTAATCTGGGTTGGTGACGGAATTGCAACCATCTATGGTATGGAACATGCGATGTATGGCGAGATCGTGATTTTTGAAAACGGTGTAAAGGGAATGGTACAGGATATTAAACAGACGGAGATCGGCTGCATTATCTTAGGTAAAGACACCGGCATTCGCGAAGGAATGAAAGTAACTCGTACCAAGAAACGTGCCGGTATTCCGGTTGGAGAACATTATTTAGGACGCGTTGTCAATGCACTGGGTGCGCCAATTGATGGCAAGGGCGACATTGAAGCCGATGACTATCGCCCAATCGAATGTGATGCACCGGGAATCGTGGATCGTAAATCCGTTTCCGTTCCGCTGGAAACCGGAATCTTGTCTATTGATTCTATGTTTCCGATCGGCCGCGGTCAGCGTGAGTTGATCATTGGTGACAGACAGACCGGTAAGACTTCAATTGCGATGGACGCTATTTTGAACCAGAAAGGCAAAGATGTTATTTGTATCTATGTTGCAATCGGTCAGAAAGCATCTACCGTAGCAAAGTTAGTGAATACTTTAGAAAAAAATGATGCGTTGGATTATTCCATTGTCGTAACGGCTACCGCAAGTGAATCAGCATCATTGGAATATATTGCACCATATTCCGGAACTGCTTTGGCAGAATATTTCATGTATGAAGGAAAAGATGTTTTGATCGTTTATGACGATCTTTCTAAACATGCAGTTGCCTATCGTGCCTTATCTCTGTTATTAGAGCGTTCTCCGGGTCGTGAGGCATATCCTGGTGATGTATTTTATTTGCATTCCCGTTTGCTGGAGCGTTCCAGCCGGTTAAGCGATGAGTTAGGCGGTGGTTCCATTACGGCACTTCCGATCATTGAAACGCAGGCAGGAGATGTGTCTGCCTACATACCGACAAATGTAATTTCCATCACAGACGGTCAGATATTCTTAGAGAGTGATTTGTTCTTTGCCGGAATGCGACCTGCTGTCAATGTAGGTCTTAGCGTATCCCGTGTTGGTGGTGCGGCACAGACGAAAGCAATGAAAAAAGCATCCGGTACCGTTCGTATTGATCTGGCACAGTTCCGTGAGATGGAAGTGTTTACGCAGTTTAGTTCAGATCTGGATGAAGAAACGAAGGAACAGCTTGCTTATGGTAATGGACTGATGGAATTATTAAAGCAGCCTTTAGGGCATCCAATGTCTTTGGCTGAACAGGTAGTCACTTTGGTAGCAGCAACTTCCAGATTGTTTATTCCGATTCCAAAGGAGCAGATCAAGGAAACACAGCTTGGCTTGTTAGATTATTTCCATAGTAATTATCCGGAGATCATGAAACGCATCGATAACGATAAGGATCTGACCGACGAATTGAAAGAATCCATCGTAGCCGGTGCTAAGAAATATTTGGAACAGAATTAATAATTGATGCGCAAATGCGTGTGCAGAAACGAGGAGTATTATGGCGAATACGAAGGAAATACAAAAAC
>ERZ826613.4412-NODE-4412-length-10437-cov-33.618763_pt1 | contig 10437 bp, 6 predicted proteins | sample MGYA00519925_ERZ826613 | MGnify/ENA primary metagenome ERZ826613 (study PRJEB31778, sample SAMEA3449236) | human gut metagenome | biome: human gut; feature: human-associated habitat; material: faeces | place: United Kingdom | collected 2010/2012 ... | reverse complement strand
AGCAGAACGAGGACGGGGGCAAGCGCAGGAACGCCGCCAAGAAAAAGGAACTGGAAGCCGCCGAGAAACGCATAGCCGAGTTATCCGCTATCTTCAAGCGGCTGTATGAGGACAGCGTGACCGGGCGCATATCAGACGAGCGTTTCACAGAGCTGTCGGCAGACTATGAAGCAGAGCAACGGGAACTGAAAGAAAGAGCCGCCGCTATCCAAGCGGAGCTTTCCAAAGCACAGGAAGCCACCGTGAACGCAGAAAAGTTTATGAATGTTGTCCGGCGGCATACCAGCTTTGAAGAACTTACCCCTACTCTGCTGCGGGAGTTTGTAGAGAAAATCGTTGTGCATGAGTGCAGCTATGACGAGAACAAGACCCGCAGACAGGACATTGAGATTTATTATTCTTTTGTTGGCAAGGTGGACTTGCCCGAATAACCGCCCGACCTATCCGACATACCTCATGTGCCGGATAGGAACGGCAAAATTTTTTACACTTCTATTACTTCTTTATCACACATCAGTAAAATCACAGGGCATCAAGCAGCTTATGAGTGGCGGTGGCATCATCATTGTGGCACAGACGGTAATTCCACAGCTTACCACTCTGTTTTCATAATTCATGGGTGGGATCATTGATAAGATTACTGAATTCATAAAGGAACTGTTGCAGGGGTGGGTTCTGACCAACTTTGAAACCATGTTTACCGATGTTAATGACAAGGTAGGCACGATTGCAGGGGAGGTCAGCAAAACTCCCAGCACTTGGAACTCCGGTATTTTTGACATGATAAAAACCCTGTCCGATAACGTGATGATTCCCATAGCGGGCATGATCATCAGTTTTGTACTCGTCTACGAGCTTATTTCCATGGTTATTGACAAGAATAATCTGCATGACTTCAATACGGCAATTTTTATCCGCTTTTTTATGAAAGCGTGTATTGCAGTCATGCTGTTAAGCAAGACTTTTGACATTGTCATGGCTGTCTTTGATGTGGGAAGCCACATAGTCAATTCAGCAGCGGCAACAATCAGCGGGGAAACCAGTATTGATGTTTCAAGCACGTTGCAGACGATGTTCAATGAGCAGTTCTCGGAGATGAGCATAGGCGAGCTGTTAGGACTGGGGATGGAGACCATGATCGTCAGTTTATGTATGAAAATCATGTCAGTCCTTATCACCGTCATTCTTTATGGGCGAATGATTGAAATATACCTTTATGTATCAGTAGCACCTGTTCCCTGTGCAACCGTAACCAACCGGGAATGGGGAACGATAGGAACGAATTATTTTAAGGGGCTTTGTGCCCTTGCATTTCAGGGATTTTTTATGATGGTATGCGTTGCAATCTATGCGGTGCTTGTGGCTGGTGTGGCAGTGTCCGACAACCTGCATACGGCACTCTGGTCGGTGGCAGCATATACCGTTATTTTATGCTTTTCACTCTTTAAGACTGGTTCATTATCGAAATCTATCTGGAATGCGCACTAAGGGAGGAACGATATGGCAATATCCGTGCAGGTGCCAAAGGATTTGTCCGGTATCAAGACAAAAGTGGCACTGAACTTGACAAAGAGACAGATCATTTGTTTCAGCGGTGCGGCAGTAGCCGGTATACCCTTGTATTTTTTAACCAAGGGACTGATCGGAACATCAGCCGCATCACTTCTTATGATGGGAGCAATGCTTCCGTTCTTCTTTTTTGCGATGTATGAGAAAAACGGGTTTCCGGCGGAGAAGATTTTGTATTTTATGCTCCGGCAGAAGATACTCACACCGGGCATAAGACCATACCGGTCAGAGAACTTATACAAGCAGTTGGAAGAAAAAGAAAAATTACGAAGGGAGGTTCGTTATCTTGAAGAAAAAGCAAAAGGCAGAACCGGAAAGCCGCAGAAAAAGCAGTTATAAAGGCAATAGCAGGAACAACAGTAAAAGTGGCGGTCTTACCTTTTCAGAAAAGAAGCGTCTTATACAGTTAAAGCATATTTTATCGGGAAAGAGCATTGAGAAAGAAAAGCCGACTACCGCACAAAGGACGATCACTTTTGAAAAGATGTTCCGTGACGGTATCTGTCAGGTCAGCCACCGTTATTATACAAAGATGGTGGAATTTTTTGATATAAACTATGAGCTTCTGGAAGTGGATGACCAGGCGGACATACTGGCACAGTACAGCAAGCTCATCAATTATTTTGATCCGTCTGTGAAGTTTGAACTGATGCTTTTCAACAGGCAGGTCAACGAGCAGATGCTTACGGAACAGTTTGACATTCCGTGGCAGGAGGATGATTTTAACGATATTCGTGAGGAATATACGGAAATGTTAAAGAAGCAGGCGGCAAAGGGCAACAACGGTATCATCAAATCAAAATATCTGATTTTTGGTGTAGAAAGCAACGGCTACAAGGAAGCCAAGAGCCGCCTTAACAACATTGAAAAAGATGTCATACGGAACTTAAACAACATAGGAACCCTTGCGAGGGGACTGGACGGAAAGGAAAGACTGCGCATCCTGCATGAATATTTTAATCAGGATACCATGGAACCTTTCCGTTTTTCATTTAAGGATTTGGCAGAATCCGGTAAGTCGGTCAAGGACTATATTGCACCGCCGGGATTTGATTTCCGCTATCCGAACCGCTTTAAGTCAGGGAATATGTATGGCTGTGTGTCCTATCTGGATATTATCGCACCGAAGTTTACGGACGAGCTGATCAAGCATCTTCTGGATATTGATGCTAATCTTACGATTTCCATGCATATGCAGACGGAAGATCCGGTAAAGGCAATCAAGAAGTTAAAAGCGGTTATTTCCAATATCCAGAAAATGAAGATTGAGGAACAGAAAAAGGCAGTCCGAAGCGGCTACGATATGGATATTCTTCCAACGGATATTGTGACCTATGAAAAGGATACGCTGGAATTTCTGGATGATTTGAATACGAGCAATCAGAAGATGATCAACATGACATTCCTTATTACCTGTTATGGCAGAACCAAGCGGGAACTGGAGAGCTTAATGCAGAGAGTGTCCGGTATCATTCAGCAGGCAAACTGTGACCTCAGATGTTTACAGTATTTGCAGGAACAGGGACTTGTGGCATCCGCACCGATTGGCTGTAATGAAACGGGGATAGAACGTACTCTTGCCACAAAGAGTACCGCAATCTTAGTACCATTCTGCACGCAGGAATTATTTATGCCTGCTCCGGCAATCTATTACGGGTTAAATGCACTCAGTAACAACATGATCATGGCAGACCGCAAAAGGCTCCGTACACCAAACGGAGTTATCTTAGGAACACCCGGAAGTGGTAAGAGTTTTAGTGCAAAGCGTGAGATTTTAAGTTGTTTTCTTATCACAAAGGACGACATTATTATCTGCGATCCGGAGGGCGAGTATTTTGCACTTGTAGCTGCACTTCATGGACAGGTGGTAAAACTTGCCACCAATTCCAAAGACTATCTGAACCCTATGGATATTCAGTTGAGCCATAAGGGGGATAAGGAAGCATTAAAACTGAAATCGGATTTTATCATAACATTATGTGACCTGATCGCAGGTGGCAAGGACGGTCTGGAGAACGATGAGAAAGGCATCATTGACGAATGTATCCGTCATATTTATGACAAGTATTTTGAAAATCCGGTGCCGGAAAATATGCCGATACTGGAGGATTTATACAATGCACTTTTGAAGCATAAGAATCCAAAGGCAGAACGGATTGCAAATAGCCTTGTGCTGTATGTGCATGGTTCCCAGAATTATTTCAACCACCATACTAATGTGGACAGTGGCAACCGTATCATGTGCTTTGACATCAGAGACTTGGGAAATCAGTTGAAAGAGCTGGGTATGTTAATCGTGCAGGATGCGGTGTGGAACAGAGTGTCACAGAACAGGGAGCGAAAGATTGCAACCCGTTATTACTGTGATGAGTTCCACCTTCTTCTGAAGGAGAAGCAGACCGCTATTTACTCTGTGGAAATCTGGAAGCGTTTCAGAAAATGGGGCGGAATACCGACAGGCTTGACGCAGAACGTGGGTGATTTTTTGCGTTCAGAGGAGATTGAAGGTATCTTGGGTAACAGCGACTTTGTATATCTGTTAAATCAGAATGCCAAAGATCAGGCAATCCTCGCTGATAAGCTGGGATTATCGGATAAGCAGTTATCCTATGTCACCAACTCTGAGCCGGGAAGCGGTCTGATACTGTTTGATAATGTGGTTATTCCATTCGTGGATAAATACCCGACAGACACCAAGACCTACAGAATTATGAATACCAAATTATCTGACATGTCAGATAATTTGGTTAATTCGACAAGTAACATTATTCGATAAGTCATAATACCTCCTTAAAAATAGTGCTTTTGCAATAATCTTCTTGAATAACAATAATCCTTTAGATGCCTGCTTTATAATTAAGTCGTGTCGAACCGACAACAAATACAGAGGAGGTTATCATGATGGATAATTGTACAAAATTTAGTGATTTGACAGCGCATTTACGTGAACTGTTCAAGTCAGCATCCTACAGTGAAAGTACTGTTAAGGACATGGATTTCATCCTTCAGGCATTTTCAGACTGCATGGATGCAAACGGCTTGGACGACTACTCACCGGAGATGGGAGAAATCCTGATCCGCTATTGCGAAGAAACTCTGAAAGTCTGTACTTCCAGAGTTACACGGGCGAAAATAATCGTATCTAAGCTAAACCGGCTGTTTCAGGGGCTTGACGGTGAAGAAGCTTTGTGGGCTGGTAAATCAACAACTGTTGAGCTTCCCGACAGCCTTTTGCATGTTTTGGATTCTTTTATTTCCCATTGCCGTAATAATGGGAATAAGGATACTACGCTCCGTTACAAACGGTGGATCTGCGGCCGTTTCCTGAAAAATTTGGAGAACCTTGGGTGTTCCACTCTTTCGGATTTGTCTGGTGAGCTGATCCAAACCGCCTTCCTGCAGCTTGGTTATTTACGCTATTGGGAGAGAATCGGTCCATTTCTGCGTTATCTTTTTGAAAGCGGGCAAGTCCAAAGAGATTTTTCCAAGCTGGTTATAAACCGGAAAAAATACTCACCCCATCCAACGGTATACACACAAGATGAAATTTCTCTTATTGAAGATTCCGTTGACCGCAGCACAGCGGCAGGCATCAGGAACTATGCGATCCTTTTGTTACTGTCCCGCTATGGTATCCGCTCCCGTGATATTTCAGCCCTGACTTTTGAGAACATTGATTTTACAAACAACCGGCTTCATTTTATCCAGCAGAAAACCGGAGATTTATGGGAAATGGAGTTGTTCCCGGAAGTAAAGGATGCGTTGCAGGATTATATCCTGACCGCAAGACCGCCCCTGCCTGACTGCCCAAATGTGTTTTTGACAGCCACTATTCCCTATAAGCCACTAGATAGCTTTGCGATCAATACCGCCATCTGGATGTTAGTTGCCAAATCGGAAGTTGATATCACAGACAAAAGACACGGCAGCCGTGCCTTCAGATCGTCCATTGCAAGCAACATGGTAAATGACGGGGTTTCAACCGAGGTGGTCCGCAAAGTGTTGGGGCATGGAACCAAACATGCAATCCGCCATTATGCCAGATTAGATATTCAAAATATGCGGCTGTGTCCACTTGCCACGCCAGAGCCAACCGGCATTTTTGCAGAAATGCTTTTGTGGAAAGGTGGTGAACACCATGTTTAACAGTTCTTTTGCCAGGGAGATGACAGATTATCTTGAACTGCGGACCGCTGTGCTTTCTGCATCCTCCGCTTCAAATGACCGCCGGGTGTTGCTGCTGTTAGATCAATATTTAGTCCTTTCAGGCTTTCAGGGGAAAGAGCTGACGGAAGATATTTTGTCTGCATGGTCAAAAACGCTTTCAGGAAAAAGCAAAACGGTAAAAGAAAAACTGGCAGTAGTGCGTGGCTTTGGAAAATATCTGAATACACTCGGGCACCAGTCTTTCCTGCCAACGCTCCCTAAGGTTAAGTCGGACTATATCCCTTATATTTTTTCGGATGAGGAAATAGTGAGTATTTTTCATTATGCGGATAACCTGACTCCCCAGAATCCACGGTCTTGCAGCAGTTTCTTTCAGTTAAAGATCCCAATGGCGTTACGCATTCTTTACAGTTGCGGAACCCGGCTCCAGGAGACAATGTCACTCCAGCGTAAAGATGTTGATTTCAAAAACAGAACCCTCTTCCTGAAAAAGACTAAATTTTCTAAGGAACGTGTTATTCCGGTGCACGAATCCCTCATTGCGGTCATGGAGAGATACTGCCTGACATTGGGTATCATGCACGAACCGGAAGCATTTCTTTTTCCGGGACGTAAAGAGGGAAGCCACTATACGACTCGCCAGATGGATTCATGGTTTTCAGAAATCCTGAAACTGGCAGATATTGACCAGCGTGAGCGAGACTGCCATGAGCGTGGTGCCTGTCTGCACTGTTTCCGCCATCTGTTTGTCTTAAAATCCATGCAGCAGCTTGAGGCTGCCGGACATTCCGTTGATATGAATGATTTACTCCTTCCGACATACCTCGGGCATGAATGTCTGCTTGATACCGATAAATATATGCGGTTTTCAGGGGGGCAGGTTGCCGGGGCGATCGAAGCCTTCGAATCTTTTACCTCTGGTTTAATCCCGGATGTGGAGGTGCCTTATGAAGAAGAATGATTCTAAAAATGAATTTATCTCCTTGCTTGGGAGGTTCTTTACGGAGTATCTTCCGGTTTCCGTGAATGCAAGTCCGAATACTATTGCTTCTTATAAATGTGCATTCCGACTGCTGTTTCAATATCTGAATGAAGAAACTGACATCAAGATCGGGCATATCACATTTGAGGCATTGGATTTTGAACTGCTGACAAAATATTTTGACTGGCTGATAACCACGAGGAAAAACAGCAGGGCAACGGCAAAACAGCGTCTGGCTGCGCTCGCTTCTTTTGCAGATTATTCTGAAAGCAGAAATCTGGAAGCTGGTTATATTTTTAAGAACAGCCTCAAGAAGATTTACAAGAAAACATTCCGTAAGGTAAAAGGGAAGCAACGCTGTTCTTTCACCCGGAGAGAATTGGAAATCCTGTTTTCTCTTCCAGATACAACAGAAAAGCTCGGCTGGAGAGACCTTGTCCTTCTGTGTGTAATGTATTCCAGCGGAGCGCGTGCACAAGAAATTTGTGATCTTACCGTTAAGGACGTAACCCACGATGAGAGAGGCAATGCGATTCTTACACTTGTTGGTAAAGGTGAAAAAGCCAGACGGGTAAAGATAACTTCCAGTGCAACACAGCTTTTGGACAAATACATTGCATCACGCAAAATAAGCATAGAACTGAACAGGCATGTATTCCCCAGCCAGAGGAACGATCACCTGTCAGTAGCGGCAGTCGAGGAAATTTATGAAAAATATACCAAAAGAGCCAAAGCAGAACATCCTGAACTGTTTTGCCACGGTCCTTACACGCCTCATGTTATGAGGCATACAACGGCGACACATCTCATCGAATCCGGGGTGCCATTGGCAATTGTAAAAAATATCCTCGGACACACATCAATACAAACAACACAAATCTATCTGGATATATCCCAGCAGACAGTTGACCGTTCGATGGAAAAGTGGAACGAAAAATGGTTTTCAAAGAATAATCCAGATGAAACCGCACTGCCCCAGGAAGAAGAAAGTATTCCGGCTTTCCTGAAATAGCAGTGTATTATTATTCGAGGAGAATGGACGGTTTTCTTATATTTCAAGAGGATTGCCATTCTCCTTGAATAACATAACTCACTTAATTAACCAAGCTGGAGGAATCGGTGCAGAAGGAGGACGCAGTATAAAATGGCAGAAAAAAGACAGAAGAAGCAGGCAGTAAAGGCATTTGAAAAAGAGACATTTTCCAAGGATAAGGAAGTGACTGGAGCAAATCATACAGAATACAGGCAGGACAACACCTTTTCTGTGGAAAACCAGTTTAGTGCCAGCGAGAAGCCTGTGAGCAATCTGCCACGGGATGCAAACCATGGCAGTCGTACAGGAAATGCAACTTCTGGTCACAGCGTCCAGAAGTCAGAATTTAGTGCCGGGACAGAATTTCAGCAAGGCACTTCTGGTCACAATGTCCAGAAGTCAGAAGCCGATGCGGAAAAGGCATTCTTAAAGGAAAACAGTTTCATGCAGGAGGAACAGCCGGGGGATTCTGACAGCACGATGGAAAATGAGGTTCATGTCAGGGACACCTACCAACGGTCTGAGGAAAAAGGAAAATATCACAAAGGGCGTGTGCAGAGGGAACACGCACACAGAGAGCGTGCGAAGTCAGAAAATACAAAGCAGTCCGATTATGGAGATTTCCAGACAAAGGATGCCACATTTTCGCAGGGACAGGCGGAAGAATTTACCGACAAAAAAGTACAGAAGGCTTTTGATAAGTCGGAAAAGAGTCGTCAGAAGTTACAGAAAGCAAAGGACAAGATGCCGAAAAAGCGGCAGTATGAGATGAAACGTGTCTTTGATGAACAGACCGGAAAAGCAAAGTATGTGGTGGTTCCGGTGGAAGTGGAGAAGCCATTCAAGCCTGACGGACTTGGAAAAGCTGCGGTTCACAAACTCCAGACCGAAAATATGTATTTTGTGCATCGAAAGATTGCAGAGACAGAAAAGGATAATTCTGCTGTGGAGGGTGCACATAAGACAGAACAGCGTGCAGAAGATGTTTACCATTACATGAAATATCACCGCAAGAGCAAGGCACAGAGAAAGCGTGACCGATTAGAGCGATTGCAGAAAAAACAGGTCACAGCGGATATGAAGCTGGAGTATGAGAAATTCATCAGTGAAAATCCACATCTAAAGGGCAACAGTCCAAAGAAGCAGTTGCAAAGGCAGCTACAGAAACAGCGTATCAAGCGTGAGTATGCCAAGGCAAGGCGGGCAGGAGCAGAAGCCAAGACTGCAAAGGAAACATTTACAAAGACAGCCAATGCTGCAACCGGCATTGCAAAGAAGTTACAGGAGATTGCCACAAAAAATAAAACACTGATTATCACAGTGGGTATTTTTGCTCTTCTGCTTATTATGATCATGTCGGCATTATCAAGCTGCGGTTCCATGTTTACCGGAACTGTGACAACAACGATGGCAAGCACATATCTTAGCCTTCCGGCAGAGATTGATGCAGCAGATTTATCTTTTACAGAAAAGGAAATGGAGCTGCAAAACAAGATTGACCGGATTGAAACTGATTATCCGGGATATGATGAATACGATTATAACCTTGGTGCAATCGGGCATGATCCATATACACTGATCAGTTATCTTTCCGCAGTCCATACGGAATTTACTGCCGAGGGGATGGAGAGTGAGATTCAGGAATTATTTGATGCCATGTATTCCCTTACTACTGAGGAAGTGGAGGAGACACGGACAAGGACAGTCACAAAGACCGGAACCAGAACAGTAACAAATCCGGACGGGACTACCCATACCGAGGAATATGAGTACGAGGAGGAAGAAGAATATACCGTAACAATTCTTCGTGTCACACTTACGGTCACACCGCTTGAGAGCATTGTAGCCGGACGCATGGACAGTGAGCAGACGGAAATTTTTGGAGCCTATACGGAGACAAAAGGCGGCTTACAGGTCTTTGCTTCTCCGGTTGATTATTACTGGTATTACTATATCAGCAGTTATTACGGATACCGGAAAAATCCAAACACCGGAGCTGAGGAGCTTCACAGGGGTGTGGACATAGCAGTACCGACAGGAACGCTCGTGTATGCAGCCCATGACGGAACGGTTACGGAAGCGGCTTACGATTCATACTATGGGAATTATGTGGTGATTACGGACAGCAAGGGATATAGCACAAAATATGCCCACATGGACAGCTTAAATGTATCCGCAGGGCAGAGTATAAAAAAGGGTGACAATATAGGCAAAAGCGGAAATACAGGAAGCAGTACCGGAAGCCACCTTCATATTGAATGTCTGTATAACGGGGTGTATTATAACCCGTTATTTTATTTTGAAGCAGGAGAACAGACCATTTATGGGGAAACAACGGGCGGCACCGGAGGAGGAACCGGCAATGTGATACCACCGGAGTCCTATGACGATGCAACGGTGCAGACGCTTATGCGGGAAGCAAACAGATATCTGGGAATGCCATACACCTTTGGAGGAACAGCTCCGGCAAGTTTTGATTGTTCAGGCTTTGTATGTTGGGTATTTACAAACAGCGGCGTACATAACCTGCCAAGAACCACCGCACAGGGCATTTATGACCAGTGTACTCCGGTATCAGCGGCAGACGCAAAGGCAGGGGATATTATCTTTTTTACCGGAACTTATAATGCGGGACGTCCGGTTACACACGTTGGTATCTACTGTGGAAACGGTACGATGGTGCATT
>ERZ826613.4393-NODE-4393-length-10465-cov-12.850720_pt1 | contig 10465 bp, 7 predicted proteins | sample MGYA00519925_ERZ826613 | MGnify/ENA primary metagenome ERZ826613 (study PRJEB31778, sample SAMEA3449236) | human gut metagenome | biome: human gut; feature: human-associated habitat; material: faeces | place: United Kingdom | collected 2010/2012 ... | reverse complement strand
CTGGTGTTCCAGTACCCGGAGTACCAGCTGTTTGAGGAGACCTGCTATAAGGATATCGCTTTTGGCCCCAAAAACATGGGGCTGGACGAGGCCGAGATCGACAGACGGGTGCATGAAGCAGCGGATTTTGTCGGCCTGGATGAGGCACTGCTGCAGCGCAGCCCCTTTGAGCTGTCCGGCGGCCAGAAGCGCCGGGTGGCCGTGGCGGGTGTGATGGCCATGAAGCCCCGCATTCTGGTGCTGGATGAGCCTGCCGCCGGGCTGGACCCCGAGGGCCGGGACGAGATCCTGTCTGAGGTCAAGGAGTACCACAAAAAGACCGGCACCACCGTGCTGCTGGTCTCCCACAGCATGGAGGACATTGCCAAGTACGCCGACCGTGTGCTGGTGATGAGCAACAAGAAGATCGCCATGTACGACACCGTGGAGAACGTGTTCGCCCGTGCGCCCGAGCTGCTGGCGCTGGGCCTGAGCGTGCCGCAGGTCACAAAGATCTTCCTCAAGCTGCGGGAGATGGGGGTGGATGTTCCGGCGGATGTTTACACCGTGCCCTATGCCGTCAAGATGATTTTGGAAGCCAAGAAGCGCCGGGACGCAGGCGAAAGCCTTGTGCTGCCCCGTGTGGATGCAAAGAAGGGGGGCGCTGCCACATGCTGAGAGATATCACCATCGGCCAGCACTTCCCGGGCGACAGCCTTGTGCATAAGTTCGACCCCCGCATGAAGCTGGTGCTGACCATCGTCTACATCATCCTGCTGTTTGCAGCGTCCAACCCGCTGGGCCTGACGCTGTCCCTTGTGTTCCTTGTGGCCATGTACGGCGTGGCAAAGATCCCCTTCAAGCTGATCACCAAGAGCCTGAAGCCCATTTTGCCCATCATCCTCTTTACCGCGGTGCTCAACCTCTTCTTTGTTTCGGGCGAGGGCGAGCCACTGGTGCACTTCTGGGTGCTGAACATCTACGCCGAGGGCCTGCGCTATGCCATCCTGATGGCGGTGCGCGTGATGGCACTGATCGCGGGCACCAGCCTGCTGACCTATACCACCAGCCCCATTGTGCTGACAGATGCCATCGAGCAGCTGCTCAAGCCTTTGGGCAGGCTGCACTTCCCGGTGCACGAGCTGGCCATGATGATGAGCATTGCCCTGCGCTTTATCCCGACCCTGATCGAAGAGACCGACAAGATCATGAACGCCCAGAAAGCCCGTGGTGCCATGCTGGACAACGGCTCCATGATGGAGCGCGTCAAGGCGCTGGTGCCGGTGCTCATCCCGCTGTTTATCTCGGCCTTCCGCCGCGCCGATGAGCTGGCCATGGCCATGGAGTGCCGCTGCTACCGCGGCGGTGATGGCCGCACCCGCCTGAAAGTGCTGCGCTGCACCCGGCAGGATTATATCGATCTGGCGGTGTGCATCGTCTGCTTTATGGTGATCCTGAGCTCGAGACTGGTGTTCCCGAATTTTTAAAAACTCCCCCAGTCGCCTGCGGCGACAGCCCCCTCGAGGAGGGGGCCTTATAGCCTCCCTCTTTGAGTGAGGTGGCACGGCAAAGCCGTGACGGAAGGAGTTCCATGCAGAACTATTTACTGACCCTTGCCTACGACGGCACCAACTACTGCGGCTTTCAGGTGCAGCCCAACGGGCGGAGCGTGGCCCAGACCTTTCAGGATGGGCTGGAAGCGGTGCTCCACAGCCGCCCCGATATCAAGGGGTGCAGCCGCACCGATGCCGGTGTCCACGCGCTGGGCTTTGCGCTGAACTTCCACGCGGAGACCCGCATCCCCCCCGAAAAGCTGCCGTTGGCCATCAACCAGCACCTGCCCCCGGATATCCGGGTGCTGTGCGCCCGGGTGGTGCCGGAGGAGTTCCACGCCCGCTATGCCGCCCATACCAAGACCTACCTGTACCGCATCCACAACCACCCCATCGATTCGCCTTTTGATGAAAAATATTACACCCGGGTGCCCCGGCGGCTGGATGTGGATGCCATGCAGAGGGCGGCGGAACAGTTTGTGGGAAAGCACGATTTTCTGGCCCTGTGCGCGGCGGGTTCCTCTGCTGCTGCCCACGGAGATACCGTGCGCACCATCACCGACTGCCATGTGACCCGGAAGGGCGACGAGGTGGACATTGAGGTGACAGCGGACGGCTACCTCTATAACATGGTGCGCATTCTGGCAGGCACCCTGTGTGAGGTGGGTGCGGGCCGGATGCAGCCCGATGCCATCCCCGGCATCCTTGCCAGCCGGGACCGCAGCCAGGCCGGGCCGACGCTGCCCGCGAAGGGGCTATTTTTGGAAAAGGTGGACTACGACCTATGAGAAAAAATCGCAACCGTCCGGAGAGTGACGAGCCGCTTTCGGAAGGGCGGGTCGAATATCTGGAAGCTGCCCGCCAGCGTGTGCGGAACCGGCGCATCCGCCGCACGGCGGTGCTGCTGGTGCTGCTGACGGCGGTGGTGCTGTTTGCCACCGGCATCGCGGGCAGCTCGGTGGCGGCCCTGAAGGACCTGACCGATACGGCCCGCATTGCCCTGCTGCCCGGCTCCGGCTGGCCCCAGCAGACCGGTGTGGCCGAGCTGGAGCAGATGGCCCCCCTGACCGGCAGCTTTGTGGAGCTGGGGGACGAGGGCTGTGTGGTCTGGTCGCGCACCGGCAAAAAGCTGAACAGCATCCAGAGCGGCTATGCCCGCCCGGCGCTGGCCGCGGGCAAGACCCGCTTTGTCCTCTACAACCGCTCCGGAAATGAGCTGCGGGTGGAGAGCCGTACCCAGAACCTTTACACCAAGCAGCTGGAAAACAGCATTTTCCTCTGCGCCATGTCGGACAACGGCACGCTGGCTGTGGTCACGGAGGACCAGACCAGCATGGCGAAGCTGCTGGTATACAGCCCCTCCATGGAGCAGCAGCTCAGCTGGAGCATGACCTCCAACGACGGCACCCCCCTGCGGATGGCCTTTTCCCCCGACAGCCGGAAGCTGGCGGCGGCAGCCGTCACCGTCAGCGGGGGACAGGTGATGACCAACCTCTACCTCATCAATCTGGCATCGGGCGATCCCGTCAGTCTGGTGAATCAGGGCGGTGTGCCCCAGTGGCTGGGGTGGACCTCCGCTTCCACGATCCTGGCTGTCTACGATACCAGGGCCGTGCTCTACAATGCGGGCGGCGGCGAGCGTGCGGTCTATGATTTTGCAGGCACAGAGCTGAAGGATGTTTCGGTGGACGCGGCAGGCAATGTGGCCCTGCTGCTGGCATCGGGGCAGGTCTCTCAGGCTGTGACGCTGGACAAAAACCTGAACGTCCAGTTCAGCGCTGCTGTCTCGGCGGCAAATTCCATTGTCCGGGCGGGGAACCTGTTCTATCTGCTGGCCGATAACGCCGTGGAGTGCTTTGATGCGTCCGGCACCCAGCAGTGGAGCCAGAACCTTGACACCGGCCCGCAGGCATTGCTGGCCAACAGCAAGGATCTGCTGCTGTTCAGCGGCAACACGGTGCAGAAGTTGGAAGCACCCGCTGAATAGCCCTCTCCGTCAATGCTTGCGCATTGCCACCTCTCCCAAAGGGAGAGGCAATTGCGGCTTTGAGGAAAAAGAGTGCAATTTATTTTGTGACTTCCCCTGTCAGAAGCGTTGGCTCCCCCTTTGGGGGAGCTGGCACGACGGCAGTCGTGACTGAGAGGGTGAGCCAGTTCGGAATAAGGTTAAACGTATGTTCAAGAATCCGTCATTTATTTTTGATATCCTATGTACGGTGGTCTGGCTGGTGCTGGCCGTCCGGTATGCCCGCAAAGGCTTTCTGGCCTCGGTGGTGCAGCTGACGGGCAGCCTCATCAGCCTGTTCGGTGCCAGAGCCTTTTCAGGCTGGGCAGCCGGGCAGGTGTTCGAGCGCTTCCTCGCCGGAAGCTTCCGGGACCAGATCGCTGCCAATATCGCCGCCGGGGGAGCCGTCAGTCTGGATGGCATTGCCCAGCGGTACGCGGGCTTTCTGCCCGAGGCGTTCCGGGCATCCATCGTGGATGCCTGCGAGCGCTCCATCTCTGCCGTCCTCAATGACAACGCCGTTGTGCTGGCGGATACCATCGTCCAGAAGGTGCTGGCTCCGCTGCTGACCCCGGTGATCTCGCTGGTGCTGTTCTTTGTGGCGTTCGCCCTGCTGCGGATGCTGGTCAGCCTGCTGGTCACAGTGCTGGGGCTGGTGAACAAGCTGCCCGTGATCGGTGCAGTGAACCACTGGCTGGGCTGGGGCGTGGGCGGCATTGCCAGCCTTGTGGACATCTATCTGGTGCTCTGCGTGGTCTGGGCGCTCATTGTGATCACCGGCGGCAACCTCACCATGCTCAACGACACGGTGATGAGCGGCAGCCTTTACTATAAAGTATTCAATGTGTTCAACCCGTTTGTCTGAGCGGGGAGGGAAAAGGAGGAACAATGGTCTGCATTCGATGCCAGAAGCGGCCTGCCATTATTTTTGTCCAGCGGATGGAAAATGGCCAGATGAAAAACGAGGGGTACTGCCTGCACTGTGCCCGGGAGATGCACATCAAACCGGTCGATGATCTGATGAAGCAGTTCGGCATGTCCGACGAGGACATGGATGCCATGGAAGACCGGATGGAAAACATGATGCAGGAGATGGGGGACATGAGCAATATGAACCCCTTCTCCATGATGATGGGCATGGGCCAGCCGGACCAGAGCGAGGAGGACGGCGACCTTGTGCCCGGCTCCAGCGCCACCTTCCCGCTGGGGGTGAACGGCGGTGCCCAGAACGGCAAAAACGAAAAGAAGGCGGGCAAAAATGAGAAAAAGCCGCCCCGCCGCAAGTTTTTGGATACCTACTGCGAGAACCTGACCCGCAAAGCCCGGGAGGGGAAGCTGGATGATATCATCGGCCGCGACCGGGAGATCTACCGCACCATCCAGATCCTGAGCCGCCGCCAGAAGAACAACCCCTGCCTCATTGGTGAGGCGGGCGTTGGCAAGACCGCCATTGCCGAGGGCATTGCCGAGCGCATTGCCAAGGGGCAGGTGCCGGCAGGGCTGCAGGATAAGGAGATCTTCCTGCTCGACTTGACCAGCCTTGTGGCAGGTACCCAGTTCCGCGGCCAGTTCGAGCAGCGGGTCAAGGGCCTGCTGAGCGAGGTCAAGGCGGCAGGCAACGTCATCCTGTTCATTGACGAGATCCACACCATTACCTCTGCCGGTGAGAGCGAGGGCGCCATGAATGCGGGCAACATCCTGAAGCCCGCCCTCTCCCGCGGCGAGATCCAGGTCATCGGTGCTACCACCTTCAACGAGTACCGCAAGTATATCGAGAAGGACCAGGCGCTGGAGCGCCGGTTCCAGCCCGTGCGGGTGGAGGAACCCAGCGTTGCTGATACGCTGGCCGTGATGGGCGGCATCAAGCACTACTACGAGGAGCACCACCATGTGCAGGTACCCGCCGATGTGCTGAACGCCACCGTGACCCTGAGCGAGCGGTATATCACCGACCGCTACCTGCCCGATAAGGCCATCGACCTGCTGGACGAGGCCTGTGCCTGCTGCAATCTGGCCCACCCGGTCATCTCCGAGTACCTGACCATGCAGAAGGAACTGGAGGCCCTCAAGCAGGAAGAGGCCGACATGGAAAACGCCGATGTGAACGAGCCCATCGATTACGAGCGTGTGGCAGAGCGCAAGACCCGGATGGCACAGCTGGAGCGGGAATTGCCCGCCAAGCAGGCTGCAGCCGGGGAGATCCAGGTGACCATGGACGATGTGGCCAAGGTCATTGAGCTGTGGACGGGCATCCCGGCGGTGAAGATCCGGGAGACCGAGTATGCAAAGCTCGCCAGCCTTGAGACCGAGCTGAAAAAGAAGATCATCGGTCAGGACGATGCCGTGCATCTGGTGGCGCAGGCGGTCAAGCGCAGCCGCGCCGACCTTTCGGGCCGCCGCCGTCCGGCCAGCTTCATCTTTGTGGGCCCCACCGGCGTGGGCAAGACAGAGCTGGTGAAGCAGCTGGCAAACCAGCTCTTTGACGGCCCCGACCCGCTGATCCGGCTGGATATGAGCGAGTATATGGAGAAGTACGCCGTGTCCCGCATGATCGGTTCCCCTCCGGGCTATGTGGGCTACGAGGAGGCGGGTCAGCTGACCGAAAAGGTCCGCCGCCGCCCGTACAGCGTGGTGCTGTTCGATGAGATCGAAAAGGCCCACCCCGATGTGATGAATATCCTGCTGCAGATCCTGGACGAGGGCAAGATCAACGATGCCCAGGGCCGCACCGTGGATTTCTCCAACACCGTCATCTGCATGACCTCCAATGCGGGCAGCAGCGACCAGACCACCGCAAGTCTGGGCTTCAACCGCAGCGAGGAGGAGCGGAACGAGGAGAAGAGCCGCAAGGCACTGAGCCAGTTCCTCCGCCCTGAGTTTTTGGGCCGCGTGGATGAGGTCATCACCTTCAAGCCGCTGAGCGAGGAGACCCTGCAGGGCATTGCCGCCCTGATGCTGGACGAGTACAAGCCCAGCATGGAGGCCAAGGGCATTGCCTACAGCTATACCCCGGCGGCACTGGCAGCGCTGGTGCACAAGAGCCAGGGCGGCAAGTTTGGTGCCCGCGACCTGCGCCGCACCATCCGCAAGGCTGTGGAGGACCCCGCCGCTGAAAAGATCATCGACGGCACCCTTGCTTCCGGCTCCACCTTGACCGTGGATGCTGAGAACGATGAGATCGTGCTGAAATAAAGAGCAAACAGAAAGCCGCTGCACAGCGTAACAACTGTGCAGCGGCTTTTGTAGTGTAAGATCGCTCCGTCACCTGCGGTGAGGCTGATGGGGGAAATCAGTCCACACTGACCGGCTCCTCCGGCTTGTTGGTGGTACGGGCGCTCGTGCGGCCCTCGGGAATGATCTCGCCTGCGGCGGTCAGGCTGAGCTTGGCCAGGGTCGGGCCGACCAGCTCGTACACCAGCACCGAGAAGAGCACCACGTTGCGCACCATGTGGCCATCGGAAAGCTCGGCAGCCTCGGCGGCCATGCCCAGTGCCACACCGGCCTGCGGCAGCAGGGTGATGCCCAGATACTTCTGGATCTTCTCGCTGCAGCGGGTGGCCTTGCAGCTGACATAGGAGCCGGAGATCTTGCCCAGAGAGCGGGAAGCGATATAGACGGCACCAATGAGCAGGACCATGGGGTTGGCGAGGATGTTCAGGTCCAGCTCCGCGCCGGACAGCACGAAGAACAGGATGTTCACCGGGCTTACCCAGCGGTCCAGGCGGTCCATCAGCTCATCGGAAGTGGGGCAGATGTTGCAGAACACGGTGCCGGTCATCATGCAGACCAGCAGCAGCGAGAAGCTGCAGTGGATGGGGCCGACCTCAAAGCTGACCATGGAAAGGCCTACCGTCAGCAGCACAAAGGCCACCGAAAGGCTCATGCGCTTGGAGCGGGAGTGGAAATAGATCTCCAGCTGGTTGAGCAGCAGACCGGCCAGCGCGCCCAGACCCAGGCTGAGTACGATCTCCACCAGAGGCTCCAGAAGGATGCTGATGGGGTCGATGCGGCCCTGTTCCAGCGCGTTTGCGATGCCGAAAGAGGCCGAGAAGAGCACCAGACCCACGGCATCGTCAATGGCGACCACCATCAGCAGCAGGCGGGTCAGGGGGCCGCTTGCCTTGTACTGCTTGACCACCATCAGGGTGGCGGCAGGGGCTGTGGCAGAGGCGATGGCACCCAGCGTGATGGCCGATGCCATTGAGATGACATCCGGCCGGGCAAAGTGCAGGGCCACCAGAGCGATATCCACCAGCACGGTGGTGATAACGGCCTGCAGGATGCCCACAGTGACCGCCTGCCTGCCCATCTTCTCCAACGCGCTGAGCCGGAACTCATTGCCGATGACAAAGGCGATGAAGCCCAGTGCCACCTGTGTGATGATGCCGTAGCTCTCGACCTGTGCAAGGCTCCCGAAGCCGAAGCCCCAGCCGCTCAGGCCCAGCCGACCCAGAAAGAAGGGGCCTAGCAGAAGCCCCGCCACCAGATAAGAGGTGACAGCCGGCAGACGGACCGCTTTCGCTGCACGGGATGCCAACAGGCCTGCAATGAGCGAAAGAGACATGCAAATGAGCAATTGCTCCATAAAATAAGATCCTCCTCAGGGATTAAGATACGTTAAAAAGTATATCTTATCTGAGGAGGAAAAGCAACATTTGTTAATTGAATTTAAAAATCTTCTGTGCAAGGCGGTAACCGCCCAGCACGAGCTTGTCGCCCTTGGGGATCTTCAGGTTGGTCACGCCGCCAAAGCCGTAGCGGATGGAGCGGTAAACCCCGGCGCTGGTGTGTGCCTTGAGGTAGGCCCACAGTTCGTTCTCCTTCTGCTTGGCAGCGGCACTGCCGTCCAGCAGCAGGAAGATGTCGCTGATGGCCATCATCATGGAGAGGTAGTGCAGCATATAGCTGCGCAGCTTCTTCTGGCCCTTGAGGGCATCCAGGTCCTGGCAGTCGATCATGTGGCGGGTCACCCGCAGCTGCTGGTCCACCCGCTTGACCATCACATTCTCGTTCACGCTCTGGTCGGCCCGGCCGATGAAGTAGCGGTACAGGTCCAGATCCATATAGTACATGCTTTTGACAAAAGGCAGGGGCTGGTAGACAAAGATGTTGTCCACATAGAAGGTGTGCTTGGGCAGCACCATGCCGCAGTCCCGCAGCACCTGTGTGCGGTACATCACCGAATGCATCAGCAGGTTCTGGTCGGGCCGGAAGTGGCCGACATGCGTCCAGCTGAACAGCCGGTTCTGGGGGAACACGTTGGTGTAGCGCACGGTGTGGCTGGTGTTGTCCTCCACGTGCTCGTAGACATAGTTGCAGATCATCAGGTCAGGCGCGGTGCCCCGGGCAGTCAGCGTGTTCAGCTTGGCCAGCACGGTCCTGAGGGCTGCTTCGTCCAGCCAGTCGTCGCTGTCCACTACCTTGTAATACAGGCCGGTGGCGTTGCGGATGCCCTGATTCACGCCCTCGCCGTGGCCGCCGTTCTCCTGATGGATGGCCTTGACGATGGTGGGATATTTGGCGGCGTACTCGTCGCAGATGGCGGGGGTGTCATCCTTGGTGGAACCATCGTCCACCAGGATGATCTCGGCCTGCTCCCCGGCGGAGAGCAGGGTCTCGATGCAGTGGCGCATATATGCCGCCGAGTTGTAGCACGGGACGGCGAAGGTGATCAATTTCTGAGCCATACAAAATACTCCTTTGCTTTTTTCCGGCAGATGCACAAGGCAGGGGCCGGGATGGAGATATGTACCCATATTATAGCATTTTTGTGCAGGAAATGCTATCGAACGTGGGAAATGTCAGAGATGTTTTACAATTATCCGGGGAGTTGTGGTATACTGATTGGGTTATAAACCGCTCAGGCCGCTTTGCGTCCAGCTTCCCTGGTAGGGGAGCCAAGACTTACCTCTCCTACCAGGAGAGGTGGCATTGCGAAGCAATGACGGAGCGGTTTTGTATGGATAGGAGGAACCATGGAAAGTCCGCATAGTATTCTGAAAAAAGTCTTTGGCTACGACAGCTTCCGACCGGGGCAGGAGGAGATCGTCTCCCGTCTGCTGGCCGGGCAGGATGTGCTGGCCGTGATGCCCACAGGTGCGGGCAAGTCCATCTGCTATCAGGTGCCGGCCCTGCTGCTGCCGGGCATCACCATCGTGGTCTCGCCGCTGGTGAGCCTGATGAAGGATCAGGTGGGGGCGCTGGTACAGGCCGGTGTGGCGGCAGCTTTCCTGAACAACAGCCTGACGGACAACCAGAAGGCCCTGATGCTCCGCCGCGCCCGGGAGGGGTGGTATAAGATCATCTATGTGGCTCCGGAGCGGCTGGAGATGCCGGGTTTCCAGCGGTTTGCGCAGGAGCGGGAGATCAGCATGGTCACGGTGGACGAGGCCCACTGCATCAGTCAGTGGGGGCAGGACTTCCGCCCCAGCTACCTGCGCATCAAGGCGTTTGTGGACAGCCTGCCCAAGCGCCCGGTGGTGGGAGCCTTTACGGCCACCGCCACGGCCCATGTGCGGGAGGACATCCGCACCCATCTGGAACTCCACACCCCCTACGAGGTGACCACCAGCTTCGACCGGCCCAACCTCTATTTTGCCACCCGCAGGGCCCTGCCCAGCGAGAAACCCAAAGTTCTGCTCGAACTTGTGCTCAGGGAGCGGGACAATGCGGGCATCATCTATTGCAGTACCACCCGGCAGGTGGACGAGACCACCCGCCTGCTGCAGAGCCGGGGGATCCGTGCGGCAGCCTACCACGCCAAACTGGATGCGGATACCCGGCGGCAGAATCAGGACGATTTCCTCTATGATCGGGTGCAGATCATGGTGGCGACCAATGCCTTCGGCATGGGCATCGATAAGCCAAACGTCCGGTTCGTCATCCATTATAATATGCCCAAGGATCTGGAGAGCTATTATCAGGAGGC
>ERZ826613.4391-NODE-4391-length-10466-cov-7.748919_pt1 | contig 10466 bp, 7 predicted proteins | sample MGYA00519925_ERZ826613 | MGnify/ENA primary metagenome ERZ826613 (study PRJEB31778, sample SAMEA3449236) | human gut metagenome | biome: human gut; feature: human-associated habitat; material: faeces | place: United Kingdom | collected 2010/2012 ... | reverse complement strand
AGAAAGATGGCGTACGTGCCATGAATGCGGTACATGATGCGTTTAATCTTGCAGACTAAACAGATGTGAAATATGAGAATATGATATATCTGAAGTAAAAAATGACGGGGCGGAGGCTTGGATGAGTCTCCGCCTTCTATAACGAAGGGATACAGAATTATGAGAAAAAATCTGAAGGGCTGTAAGAAGCTGGCAGGGGAAACTCTGGCCGGTAATTTTACGGTCCCTGTGATCGGGAGTATTGCGGTTGCGGCGATGAGCGCAGTTTCAAGCTATATTTCCACAGCACTTTTTCCGGGAGATTCCCTGTATGCGATCATTGGAGGAGAGGTATTCAGCTTTGTCCTTTCTCTGGTGATCTGTATTTTTTCCGCAGGACTTTACCGGATCTATCTGAATATTTCCAGAAGGGAAGCCTACTCTTTCGGAGACCTTCTGTACTTTTTCAGCCATCAGCCGGATCATGTGATCGTGGCATCCTTTGTGCTGGCATTGATCAATCTGGTGACATCACTTCCACTGGCGTGGTTTTCTTTTACAAGCAATATGGGAAATACAACGGAGGAGCAGATGAACTGGGCAGTAACTTACATGCTGCTCACACTTCTCGGGTTCGTGCTGAACCTGCTGGCAGCTATGCCGTTCACCATGAGCTATTACATTTTGTCCGATAATTCGGACATAAAAGGAGTGCAGGCACTGAAAGCTAGTGCAAAGCTTATGAAGGGACATTACTGGGAATATATGAAAATGCTCTTAAGTTTTGTTCCGTGGATCATTTTTTCCATATTTACATTGTATCTGGCACTGATCTGGCTGGTGCCTTATATAGAAACCTGTATGGCAGTTTTCTATCGGAATATTTCCGGAGAGTTCGATGAACCTCCGGAGGAGCCTCATCCTCCGGTAACTCCGATTCCGCAGTTCCATGATGAAACCGAAGCCTGATCGCCTTCCGGAGGATGTTTTCCCTTTCCGGGGGGATGCTTGAGACGCAGGTGATGCCCTTTCCGGGGGGATGCTTGAGACGCAGGTACTTTCCCTTTCAGGGGGACCATTTTGGCATGGGCAGGTACGAGGGGGAAAGCACTCAAAGTTGCGAAGCCCGCTTTTCCTCCTCGAGCTCCCCCTTTCCGGGCACGCAACTATTGTAGGCTGTAGAAATATGTGAAGATATTGGCGGGGCGATGGATTCTACTACGTTGGCTGTGGAAGGTTGAGCCGATTTATGCTGACGTAAATATATTGGCGAAGCCTGTTCCTGAATAACAGTGATACACCACAATCCAGAGAACAAGCCCGCTACGTAGGCCACTTTCCCATTCAGCCAGAAGCGATAAACAGTGAAGAAGCAATAAACAGTGCCGAAGCAACAATCGGCTCAGCCTGCTACTGTCGGTACAGCAGAATACAGTGCCGAAGCAATAATCGGCTCAGCCTGCTACTGCCAGTGCAGCAGAATACATGGCCGAAGCAATAATCGGCTCAGCCTGCTACTGCCAGTGCAGCAGAATACAAGACAGAATCAATAATCGGCTTAGCCTGCTACTGCCAGTGCAGCAGAATGCAAGGCCGAATCAATAATCGGCTCAGCCTGTCACTGCCGATACAGCAGAATACAGGACTGAGCCGATACACTTACACATTCCACAACGCATCACAGTGGCGTGGCCAGGAGGGGAAGAGCGCGAGAAGGGGAGACGGCCTTCGCAACTATGAGTGCTTCCCCTTCTCGCAAATTACCCACTTTCAAAAAGTGAAAACTATAATCCAAAAAAATCAAACCATCCAATTTCCTCACACTTCAAAAGGTGAAAACTACAATCCCCAAAAATCAAACTATCCAATTTATCTCACTTCAAAAAGTGAAAACTATAATCCAAAAAAATCAAACCATCCAATTTCCTCTCACTTCAAAAAGTGAAAACTACAATCCCCAAAAATCAAACTACCCAATTTATCTCATTTCAAAAAGTGAAAATTATAATCTAAAAAATCAAACCACACAATTTCCCCTCACTTAAAAAAGTGAAAACCATAATCCAAAAATCAAACCACATAATTATAGATTCAAAGGAAGTCGTCCCACAACCTCCTTTGTCAACCCACCTATGAGAATCCCCGCCAGGACACCTGCTACCAGCAGTGCCGGTGCATAAACCATCAAACTCGTATTGCTCACCACGATCATGGCAACGATCAGCTGCCCGATATTATGTGTGACACCACCGGCCACACTGATACCGATCAGACTGAAGCCGGAATGTTTTTTCAAAAGCTCCATCACAGTCAGGCTAAGCGCAGCGCCAGCCAGACTATACAAAATACTGAACAGATTTCCAAACATAAATCCGATCACCAGGATCCTGACAACGGACACGAGAGCCGCTTCTTTAAAGGAATATCGGTCCAGTATAAAAAGCACCGCCAGGTTTGCAAGCCCGAGCTTGATACCCGGAATCCCTGTAAATACAGGGACCAGAGACTCCACGTATCCAAAAATGATCGCTACTGCGGCAAATAATCCGAGATAAGCTGTTTTTCGTTTCATAAATAAATCCTTTCATTTGTTGCAGGAATATCGTTGCAGGAATAGCACAGACAGAATATCATCTGTCAGAGAAAACTCTACGGAGAACACGCATTGCGCATATTCTCCGGAAATTTTATGTCACCGCATCAATTTTAGGCGAACTCTCCGAATCCTCTGCAGTATTTTCCCCTTCTATCACAACCTTATTAGGAAGGCAGATGATGGAACCGCCGTGCTCGTCCACAGCCTTCTGTTTCATACAGTAATGATCCGGGCAGGTTGCTTCGATCATTGTAACTTTTCCATCTTTGATCTCGCAGACATTGGTGTCTCCGATGTGGATGATCTGGTCCTGGGAAAGCGAATAGGTTCCGAATTCTTTTCCGTCAACGGTAATACGGATCGTATTATGGGAACGTTTCCCCGCAATCTGAAAACCAAGCCAGAGAACCCCCGCCAGAATCAGGATCCCGGCAATAAAAATCAATTCTTTTTTCTTCAAAACAAATCTCCATTTCTGTTACAGATTCAGAAAAATCATATCATAATCGAAATTAAAAGGCAAACATAAGTTAATGATATCTAACCATAATTCATACAGCTGTTCCCAACGGAAAGGGAGGAGTGGCGATGATTTTTCTTTTATAAAAGACATAAAACAGAAAAATTCATATTGGAAAAAGTTATAAACTACTAACAAAAGTGTAGACAAGAAAAAAAACAGGTGATATAATACCTAACTGTAAGTTAGCATCGTCTAATTTTACAAAAAAGATTAATCAAAACTAATTTATGTATATGGATAAAAACTATATAATTTGTCCAAAAGACAGTTATACGCAGATTACAGGACTGGATCGAGAGCATCTGACGTAGCAATATATGTTCGCATAGCGTGAGTCTGATGCAGCAATTTACAGAATTGTTAAAAATACAAGGGAGAAAAGAGATGAAAAATCTGAATTTTTATATGAGAGTGATCTCCTTACTGCTGGTGATCCTGGCTGTACTTTTTTATAACAGCAGCATGAAAGCCCAGGCAAATGAAAAAGAGATCGCGGCTCTGACAGATAAGGTAGATACACTTCAGGAGCAGCAGAATGAACTTCTCAGTGCGCTGGAGACGAGTTATGTAAATCGTATGCAGAATCAGGCAGCATCTGCAGAATCAGGCAGCAGTGATGCAGATGCAGCAGGCGATGACAAAACAACAGACACTTCAGATGGCAATGTATCCGATGCAGACGCAGAGGACACAGCAACCGCAGATTCCGATAATGTATATAAAGATGGAACCTATACAGGAGAAGCCGAGGGATACGGCGGGACCATTCAGGTGGAGGTGACACTTACCGGTGATGAGATCACATCCATCAACGTAGTCAGCGCCCCAGGTGAGGACAGTGCATATCTTTCACAGGCAGAGAGTGTGATCGATTCCATCCTGAGTGCTCAGAGTACAGATGTGGATACCGTATCTGGAGCAACGTTCAGCTCCACAGGAATCCTGAACGCAGTGGATGCGGCACTTGGAAAGGCGGAAAACTCATGAAAAAAAGACAGCGGGAGGTAAGGCTGATGCGTGCGGGAATACAGCTGGCATTTTTTATTGCCGCCCCGTCTCTGTTTTCTACAGCCTTTGCAGGTATCAAATCGATCTTTCTTGCCATTGCGGCCGGTCAGCCGGTGGAGTGGAATTCCTTTCTGACTGTAACGGCAGTGCTTCTGATCTTTACCTGCTTTTTCGGAAGACATTTCTGCGGATATGCGTGTGCATTCGGATCTTTCGGAGATGCCGTATATGAAGGCTTTTCCTGGATCCGGATGAAATGCTTTCACAAAAAAAAGAAACCGGCTCTTTCCGAAAAAATGGTTCACGGGCTTCAGAAAGTCAAATATATCGTACTGGCACTGATCCTGCTTTCCTGCCTTACAGGTGTATACGGAAAGCTTACGGGAACCAGCCCGTGGGATGTTTTTTCCATGCTCACGGCAGGACGGCTCCCGAACAGCAAATATCTGGTGGGAATTGTGCTCCTGGTGCTGATCATTGTGGGAATGTGTACACAGGAAAGGTTTTTCTGCCAGTTTCTCTGTCCCATGGGAGCGGTTTTTGCATTAATGCCAATCCTTCCGGGTGCACTGTTTCGGAGAAACCGTGAGAAATGTCCGCCGAAATGTGGTCTCTGTAAAAAAAGATGTCCGGCTCATCTGGATATCGACGGCGACACAGACAGATCCGGCGAATGTCTTTGCTGCCACGCATGTGCCGCAGCATGCCCGAGAAAAAATATTCACATTGGAATAATTGAGGAAAAATGATCTATGAGATATCAGGCTCTGAAAAAGAAAACTTTTCTGGCAGCAGCTACATTTACAGGAATTGCGGTGTTGTTTCCTGTGCTGTGCATGGCTGCTTCGGAAAATGATGTACAGACATATACCGATACAGATTTTGCAATGGATACTGTGGTATCAGAAACACTCTATACCACAGGTGACGATATAAACAGTAAGCTGACAGCTGTGCTGACAGATGTGGAGACGAACCTTCTTTCCTGGACCAATGAGAAGTCCCAGATCTATAAGGTGAATGCAGACAGCGGAAAAGATACGGAGATTTCCGACGAGCTTTCCGGATACCTGAAACGTCTTCTGAAGATCGCAGAGGATTCTGACGGAGCCTTTGACCCAACCATCGGGAAGCTGATCCGCCTGTGGGATATTGGAGGGGAAAACCAGAAAATTCCGGAAGAAGCAGAAATTAAGAATGTTCTGAAGGATTCCGGATATCAGAAGATTTTTCTTGACGGAAATACGGTCCACATGGAGGAGGGCTGTTCTCTGGATCTTGGAGCAGCGGGAAAGGGTATTGGCTGTGACCTGATCCTTAAAGAACTGGAAACAAAGAAGGATGTAACAGCAGCACTTATGAATCTGGGAGGAAGCAGTGTCATGACCTACGGAAGCAAGCCGGATGGTTCTTCTTGGAATGTGGCAGTGACAGATCCCAGAGCTGAAAATGAGGATGACTATCTTGGTGTGGTTGCCTTAAATGGTACAGAATTTCTTTCCACATCCGGAGATTATGAGAAATATTTTATCGAAAATGGTGTAAGGTATCACCACATTATGGACCCGTCTACCGGCTATCCGGCAGAAAGCGGAGTGACCGGGGTAACGGTAGTCTGTGACTCAGGTCTGGAGGCAGATGCGCTTTCCACAGCATGTTTTGTGCTGGGGGTGGAAAAAGGGACACAGCTGTTGAAAGCTTACGGTGCAGACGGACTTTTTGTGGATGAAGACCATCATGTATATCTCACTGAGGGGATGAAGGAGCGGTTCAGCCTGCTTGCGGATTCCTATAGTGTGGAGGATATTGCAGAGTGAAGCTGATCTCCCGGCGATCCGGTTTATGATTGTTTGGCAGAGGGGAATGCTCATATCCGCAGTACTTGCGATAGTAAACCTGGAAAGGGTTCTATAAATATATCATATTTTTAGGAGGAATAAGCAATGCAGAAGTGGAATCTATTGAAAAAAACAGCTCCATGCATTTTAAGTCTTGCAGTGGCAGCAACAACCTTTCCGACCGCTGTAATGGCATCTGATCTTGATGCAGCCGTGGTTTCCGAGGCAGAGGCAGGAGATACGGAGGATTTTAGCACAGAGGAAACGGCAGAGGATACTGAAGCTGTAGCAGAAGAAGCTATAGAGGATGCTGCAGACATAACAGAAGAAGCAGCAGAGGATGCAGCAGTGCCAGAAGCTGCTGCAGACGAGACAGAGGATATCCAGCAGGAAGATACAGCAGAGGAAGCAGACCCGTTCTCTACAGGGGAAGAGGATTTCACAGAAGGCGATGAAGTGGCGGAAGCATTTTCCGATTCTGACCAGCTGACAGGCGAGTATCAGTACGTATATGCAGGACTTACCTGGGGTGAGTACTGGGCAGCAGAAGGCGTATATGCAGCTGGAGATACAAGCTCTTCAGAAGAGAAGGATTCACATAGTGAGTTTGATATAGGAGCTTTTGATACAGTAACAAGAGCGACTGCAAATCATGGACTTCACAGAGGAAGCTATCAGACAGAAGCTACGATCATTGCTGAAGACGGAACCAGATTCGACGTATCCTACTGGGAGGATAAAGGAAGCACACTTTATCTTACAGACGGTTCCAAGGTAAAATGGAACAGAGGCAGTATAACAACAGAAGATGGAAAAACCTATACGATGGATCATTATGAGATATATGGTCTGAAATATGTTCCGGTAGCAGTTAAGACCGCAGATTTTGCAGATTTCTGCAAAAAGTATAATGTCGTACAGGATGGAGCTGTGCTCTCCGGAGGATACAGTGAAAACAATCTCCAGTATTATAAAGGCCTTGTGGCAGACGTAAATGCACAGACAAATGGTCTGAAATATGCGGAGAAAAATGGTGACGGCTTTACATTTACAGCAAGAAAATCAGACGGAACAGCTTCCGGTATCAAGGATCAGGCGTTAAAAACAGTAACAGGGATCGAGCCGAGTGTAAAAGCAGCAAGCGGAAGCTACGGCGAATTCCTCCGTGTGGATCTCAATGGAAATTATGGCGATCTTGGTGCAAATATGCAGGCTGTACGCTGGGATTATTATGGAGATGATTCCACATATACAAAATGCCTCGCTTCTTATGGAACCAAGTTTGCCGCAGATAACTGGATGCATAAAGCAATGGGAATCCAGCTTGGACTTACAAAATCTGCACGCTGCAAGCTTCCGGGAGGAACAGACGGAACAGGATACTGGAAACTGACAGTGTATGCTCTTGGATATAATGACTATACCTACAGCTTCCAGGCAACTGCAGAGAATATCGTAAATCCTACAATGGAGCCGACTGATTTTACAAGTCTTAAAACGGAAGTGGAAGCTGCAAAAGCTCTGGCAGAGAAGGATTACACAATTGCAACCTGGAAGTCCTTTGCCGGTGAGCTTCAGGAAGCAAAAGACATTCTTGCAAAAACAGATGCAAGTCAGGCTGAGGTAAATGAAGCACTTGAACATCTTCAGGGAGCAGAGAAAGAGCTTCAGAAGGTAACAGTTACACTTGATAAGACAGCAGCAGCTGTATATACAGGAAAAACAACGACTCTTAAGGCAACAACAAATGACAGCGATGCAACAGTGACATTTAAGTCCGGTAACACAAAGGTTGCAACGGTAAGCAGCAAGGGTGTTGTTAAAGGTGTAAAAGCAGGAACAGCAGTTATCACAGCAAAAGTCGGAAATGCCACAGCAACCTGCAAAGTAACAGTAAAAGCTTCCACAATTAAATTCGCAAAGGCTTCCGTAACGATCTACAAAGGAAAAACAGCAACTGTAAAAGCAACTGCAACACCATCTGCAACTGTAAACTACACAAGCAGCAACACAAAGGTTGCAACCGTAAACAGCAAAACAGGTGTTATAAAAGGAATCAAAGCAGGAACCGTTACGATTACAGCAAAGGCAGGAACTCTGAAGACAACCTGCAAGGTAGTTATCAAGAATCCTGCATTCAGCCTTGTAAAATCCTCTGCAACGATCAAGAAAGGTAAAACAACAACCATCAGATCCAAAGCAGCACCTGCAGGCAAGATTACATATACAAGCAGCAATAAAAAAGTTGCAGCTGTAAACAGCAAGGGTGTTGTAAAGGGAATCAAAAAAGGTAAAGCAACAATCACAGTGAAATGCAACGGAATTACAAAGAAATTTGTGGTAACTGTTAAATAATGCAACTGTTTAGCAAAGAGTAAGAACAACCTCTGCCGCAGACCCTTTTATGTCTGCGGCAGAGGTCTGCTCATTTCTACAGCAATCCGGAAAATCACCTGGAATGCGATACAGAGCATATGCCTGACGGGAAGCCGCATAGAAAGAGGGGAGAACAAGTATCCATGGAAAAAGAGTTAAAAGATAAAAAACCAGCCGAAAATGGCACACCCAAGGTGCCCTGGACGAAAATGATCCCTGCAGCAGCTGTGATTGCGGCGCTTGCGTTTTCGGGCATAAAGGCGAAGGGATCCGAGGAATCAACGGAAGCAGTACAGAAAGCAGAGACAACCGTGATGTCTGCTTCGGAGTTGGAAAAATATCTCGGATATGAAGAAGGAAATACTGTTTCTGACAGCACATCTGCCTCAGATAAGAAAAACAGTACATCAAAGAAAAGCTCATCAAAGAAAAGTGCGAAAAAAACAGCAGCAAAAAAAAGTTCTGGTACGAGAACGGTTTCAGAATCAGCAAAAAGCAATGTCGGTGCGGCAGGACAGGGTTCTACCCAGACCCCGGTAGCGGCAGTTCCGGCCAATGGCTATAAAGATGGAGTATATGAAGGATCTGGAACCGGATTCGGTGGTACGATCCGTGTACAGGTAACAGTCAGCGGAGGAAAGATCGCAGCCATTGATATTCTGGAGGCATCTGGAGAAACTGCGTCGTATTTTGCGTCAGCTCAGGGTGTGATCAGCAGGATGATTGCCGGAAATACACCGAATGTAGATGCAGTAAGTGGAGCAACCTATTCCTCCAACGGAATCATCCAGGCAGTTCAGAATGCCCTCTCCCAGGCAGCGGCAGATGGAAACAGCCAGCAGGTCACCCCTACACCTGCAGCAACTGCTTTACCAACTCCGACATCAGCTCCGTCACCTACAAAAAAACCATCTCCTACAAAGAAACCGGAAGATCCGGACAGTCCCCAAAAATATCTGGACGGTAAATATACAGCTTCGGCAAAGGGCTTCAATGGAGACGTGAAGGTAACTGTGACCATCAAGGATGGAGTGATCGAAGCCCTGAAACAGGAAAATACGGACACGGAGCAGTTTTTTGAAAAAGCATGGAGCGTGCTGGAGGAACAGATCATTGGTACAGATTCTGTAGATGATATTGATGCAGTCAGCGGAGCAACCTATTCCTCCAACGGAATTCTCAACGCTGTAAAAAAAGCTCTTAAAGAAGCGATCAATCCGGAGTATGGAAAGAAACCGACACCAACTCCGACAAAGAAACCGACACCAAAGCCAACAGCCACACCGAAACCTACGGCAACGCCGAAACCAACAGCCACACCGAAGCCAACAGAGACGCCGGCAGCAACCCCGACGCCGGAGCCGGACGACCCGGATGTGACGCCGGTTCCTGAAAAACCCAATGTAACTCCAACACCAGGGACAGATGAGCCGGATGCAACACCGGAGCCAACGGAAGCACCGGAACCGGTGGGAATGTACAGAGATGGAACGTATACAGGCTCGGCTTTTGGATATGGAGGAAAAACATATCTGACAATTACGATCTCAGGAGGCCAGATCGTATCCATTGAGCAGACAAATCAGGATACACCGGAATTTTTTGATCCTGCATGGAGCACGATCTATTCTCAGATCATGGCAAACCAGTCGGCGGATGGAATCGATACTGTCAGCGGAGCCACATATTCCTCCGAAGGGATCCTGGACGCTGCACAAAAGGCCCTTGCCCAGGCAAAGAATTAACCGGGTGAACGTTGGAGCAGCTATAAACATCTGAATCTAAGCCAATAATAAGAGGTGAAAGAAACCTCTGGACTTCTTGATTTTTTTGAAGTTCAGAGGTTTTTTGCTAGGTTTCTGAAATTGCTTCTATAAATCGATAAAAAAATAACAGGAATGTATACAGAATAATAGGAAAAATATCAGAAAATATAAGCGGTTTAAATAATTTGAAATGCAAATTAGCGGGGATTAACCTGAGAAATACAATAAAATTTTTATTGCACAGGGCAATGTTTTATGTTATGTTTGAATGTGTGTAATTAAAGTTGTTATTAAAATGACAAACAATGCTGAAAGGAGAACAAATATGAGCAGTAAAATTACGATCATCGGAGCAGGAAGTGTAGGAGCAACTATCGCTT
>ERZ826613.4378-NODE-4378-length-10493-cov-2.808009_pt1 | contig 10493 bp, 13 predicted proteins | sample MGYA00519925_ERZ826613 | MGnify/ENA primary metagenome ERZ826613 (study PRJEB31778, sample SAMEA3449236) | human gut metagenome | biome: human gut; feature: human-associated habitat; material: faeces | place: United Kingdom | collected 2010/2012 ... | reverse complement strand
CGTCACCCTCCGTATCGTTAGAATTGTTCTCGAAAAACATCCTGCTGAACGTCCTCACCATACCTCCGGTAAAGAGCCTGTCCCGAAGCAGATAAAAGAGCAACGCCGCAATCAGATAGAAACCGCCTACAATGACGAATGCCCAGATAAGTGACCCTATCCAGAGGGCTACGGCAGCGACGAGCGCACCCGTAAGCGTCAGCATAGCCAACAGCAACATCAGCAAGAATGCCGTCAGGGATATGGCTCTGCTGCAAAATGCGGAGAGGTTATCCACCATATTGAGTTTAAACCTCTTGATGCGCAGGTCGATGTAGTATTTGATATCCTGAAAAAGTTCTTCCATTGTCACCGTGTGTTACGCTTACACTATTCCTCCTTATTTTCGCAGTCGCAAAGCTCGGCCCGAACACCGGCGATTTCATTGTTCACGAACTCGCGGGCCTGCGATACGCCGTGCCTGACCTGCTTTACACCGCGGCTCACGGCATCTTTCGCTTTGGCCGTAGTACGCTCCACGAACTCACCCGCCTGTTCCATCTCCTCGCCCACATATTCGCGTATCTGTTTACGGGTTTTTTTACCGCTCTGGGGCGCATAGAGAAGCGCCGCCACCCCGCCGGCGATAGCGCCGATGAGGAATGCTGCCACATGAGAACCTTTCATAGTTTTATTTTTTATTAAGTTAAACGAATAATTTCTTCTCTCCGCCTATCTGCCCACCCGGTGGTGAAGCCTCACTTCGATATTGCCTCTTACGGCCTTGGAATAGGGACAGAAACCGTGCGCCGCCTCCATCAGTTCGCCGGCCTGCTCATCGGTTATCCCTGCCGGGAATGTTCCCGTAATGTCCGCCTGCAATTTGAATCCTCCGTCGGCAGGGTCCTTTCCTATCCCTACCTCTAAGGTAATCTCAGCTTCCTCCACATCGAGTCTCTTGCGCCGCGCCAGCATGGTCATGGCCGAATCGAAACAAGCCGCATACCCAGCTGCGAAAAGCTGTTCGGGGTTGCTGTATCCACTCTCACCCCCCATCTCCTTCGGGGTACGGAGTTCAAGGTCGATGATACCGTCCGACGACGCAACGTGTCCGTTGCGCCCGCCCTTGGTCGTTGCCCGGGCCGTATATAATACTTCCATAATACGATATTTAAAATTCCGCCGGAACAGGCCGGCTCTCCTATAGTAACATACAAAGCAATATCCTTGCCAACATCGGCCGCCGACCAACCGGAAAAACAATTCTGCGGCCACCGTACAGACAGCGATAACAGATATGCCAAAAAGGCGCATCCGGACGGCATGAAACCTGCCGTCCGGATGCTACATAATAGGGTGTAAATGAAAAGGGAGTCGCTTCTGTCACAGGTGCGATTACCCGCACCCCTGCCTATCTTTCCTTTATATTAGGACGCATTACAGTCCCTTTTCGTTGCATGCGCCATCATTTTTATTATTCCTCTTACGGTACGATACGCGTTCCGCCACCTGGCACACCGAGCTGCGTAGCATCGGTTATCACGCACTCCTTACCGCCGTTGCGGACGAAATAGAGCGCCGCTTTCACTTTCGGAAGCATGGAGCCTTCCGAGAACTGCTTCTCCTCGATGTAACGTTCCGCCTCGGCCACCGTGATGGTATCCAGCGCCTTTTCGTCAGGCTTACGGAAATTGACGTACACCTTGGGCACATCGGTAAGAATATAGAATTCGTCGGCCCCTATCCGGACAGCAGTCAGGGCGGATGCCAAATCTTTGTCGATAACGGCTTCCACTCCTACGAGACGCTCTTCCTCGCGATAGACCGGTATGCCGCCTCCGCCCGCGGTTATCACGATATTTCCCTCCGCCGCGAGGCGTTTCACGATATCCACATTGATTATCTCGAGCGGTACGGGCGAAGCTACTACCTTACGCCAGCCGTTCCCTTTCGGGTCTTCCCGGAAGATGGAACCGTCGGCCTCGGCCATCCTGTCCGCCTGCTCTTTCGTATAATAAGGACCGATGGGTTTGGTCGGATTGGCGAAACGCTCGTCGTTGCGGTCCACCACCACCTCCGTTACCATCGTGACGACATTGCGACGAAGTTTCCTGACAGCAAGTTCATTACGCAGGGTATCATGTACCCTATCGACCCCTGTGTTTCGGCCACACAGAAATCCATCGGCATGACCTGCAGTTCATACACCTTGCGTCCGGCATCCTGCTGCAACAGCACGTTGCCCACCTGAGGACCGTTACCGTGGCCTATGACCAGATTGTAGTTCATGGAAACAAGCTGCAACAGGGAGTCGCAGGTATCTTGTACGTTTTGTAACTGTTCGGCGTAAGTACCTTTCTGGCCGCTCCGCAGAAGGGCATTCCCACCCAACGCGACTACTGCGAGTTTTGTCATTTTTTAAGGCATTTATAAAATATCGGGCCGAAAGCCCCTCGGCTTCCGGCGTCCGCAAAAGTACGCAAAACTAAACAAAAAACAAATCCTGAGTTACATTCCGTTACGATTCCGCTTAAAAAACTGCCGATTCATAGCCTTTTCTTCCCGAACACACTCATCCTGCCGCGGCCTCTTTCCGTTTTATCAGCGGCTTCAGTCCATCTCTTTTCTCAGACGGGCCGCAAGCAGCGGCAGTCCTTCGGCACCGCGCATCCGGATGTGCTCCTTGAGATTGCGCAGGCCGCGCACATCCGGTTCGCCCGGGTCCACGAGATAGACCGGAACCCCACCGGGCACGTACCTTACGAGCGAGGCCGCAGGATAGACGGCAAGCGAAGTTCCCGCAACTATCATCAAGTCGGCCTGCGCCGCAATTTCCGCAGCTCGCTCGAAATTGGGGACGGCCTCCCCGAAAAAGACGACGAAAGGCCGTGCAGGCGAACCGTCCGGCGCACGGTCGTCAGGTTTTTGTTCCCAGCCTTCGATGGGAAAGACGAGTCGTTCGTCGACCGTACTGCGCAGTTTGCGCAGCTCTCCGTGCAGATGAAGCACCTGCCTGCTGCCCGCCCTTTCGTGAAGGTCGTCGATATTCTGGGTAATCACCCGAACATCGAACACATCCTCCAGCCCGGCCAGGGCATAATGTCCCGCATTGGGTTTCGAAGCCAACAGCTCCCGTCTTCTCATGTTATAAAATCCGATAACCTGTTCCCGGTTTCGTGCCAGAGCTTCCGGAGTACAGACATCCTCTATCCTGTAATTAGCCCACAAACCGTCCGCATCGCGGAACGTAGCGATACCGCTGTCAGCACTGACGCCGGCTCCGGTGAAGACAACCAGTTTTTTCTTTTCCATACCCCTTACTTCCGATTTAATACGAATTTACACGGTGCCGTTCTCTTCCTGCCGACGTTTGACCGTCCGCCATACCGGAAATACGACACAAGCTACGACCATCAGTCTGACAATCACTTCCGCTACACACTCCGCAAGACTCCGTCCGCCCGCAAGAAAACGCTGTATGCTCGGATAGGCAAGCAGTACCAAAGCCGCCAAAGCACATCCTGCGAGTTTCAGACGCGCCGATATCGTTTCCCTGCCGCCGTTCGCTTCCTCCTCTTCCTCCTCTTCCTCCTCCCGGTCGGGCTGTACGGCACACCAGATACCCACGACATAGCCGAAACCGCACACTCCCGCCGCCACCAGCGCTCTGCGCATGACGGCACTTTCCGACGCCCCGCCGACAACACAATAGAACAGAAAGATGACCGTAAACGCGAGCGCCATGGCAGGCAATACGCCCCGCCACAGACGTGTATGGAAAAACGCCCTCCATACGGAGGGGTCGAAACCGAGTCTGTGCATATCGAATCCCATCGTTCGTCTCCCTGAATGCGGATGCCCACATTGTTCCGCATGCAAAGATACGGAGATATCCGCCTCGCTGAACGAGGAAACCTCGATTTGCCTCTCCGCCACATCCCCTCCATCACTCCGGATTCCGTCCAAGGCCTCGAAAAAGCACAGACACCGCCTGTCTGACATGAAAAAATCCCCACGAACCGCCCAATGGCTTCCCGCAGGGATTAATCATTTATTCATGAGCGGAAAACGGGATTCGAACCCGCGACCCTCAGCTTGGGAAGCTGATGCTCTACCGACTGAGCTACTTCCGCGTTCGGAGTGCAAATATACGAAATCTGCCGAACTTTCATCATCATTCGGCCAATTTTTATTTTCTCCGTCCGACATCGACGATAAACGGACCGGGGCATCGGTGCTATACCGGAAAACCGGGCCGCACGGATACGGCTTACCGGAAAAAGCGGCCATCCACAACCTGCGGCAGACCGTCCCCCTCCGACACTCTCTCCGGCTATCCGCAACAGCCGGACACAGTCCGGGAAACAGAATGCAAAACGGGGGTATCTCCTACCCCCGTCCATTGTTCGGCTGTCGGCCGGTCACTTCGTAAAACGCATGGCGATACTACGGTCTACGGCCCGCTGCGCTGCGGTCGCATCGGCAGGCACCGTCGCGAACTCTTTTCCGAAGCCCTCGGTACTGATACGGTCTGCCGGAATCCCGTCCTTCACGAGTATCGATTTGATATACTCCGCCCGTTTTTTGGAAATTTCGTAATTCACCGCCCGAGTACCCGTCTTATCCGCAAAACCGCCTATCCGAATCCTGACATCGGGATAGTTTTTCAGTATCGCCGCAATATTGTCGAGCTGCTCCATCGAATTTCCTGCAAGAGCCGTCTCGCTGTCATGCATGAAATCTATCTTGTCGAACTGTATCCAATTCTTGCTCAGCTCTTCGTTCGTGGCTTTCCGGTATGCATCGGACTGGAGATACTTCAGCATGCAGTCCTCGCATCCGCCTTCGGCCACCCGGATGGTTCTGCCGTCGGGCAGTTTGTGTTCCACGAAAGTCAGTTCCTCCTTCGCAGCAGCAGTCTGTACCGCCGGAGCAGTCGGAACGACGGTCACATTTTCAGTAACCGCTACGACCTCTCCACCACCGTTCCGATTGCACGAACGGATACTCAGAAAGACGATAATCACAACAATCAGGACAATGATAAGCCATACCAGCCAATTGTTCTTTTTGCCGTCCCGTCCGGCAACCGGCGCACTGCTGCTGCACATGCCGCTGATTCCCGCAGCACGGCCCACCTTCACCGGTATCTCCTTTACTGCCGAGCCGCGCTCCTGACGCAACCCGGCCATTACGGCAGACATGGAGAGATTGTTACGGACTATCTTATGGCCCACATAGCCGGCGATAATCGCTGCCACCCATCCCGACAACCGGTCGGCGCTCGCTGCGGAGATACCGCTTTCGGCCGCCACGGCATTCGGATAGGCCTTGTTTTCCGCCCCGACCAATTCGTTTTCGAACCGCTCGCCGAGATTCATTCCTCCATCTATTCCGTGGCCGGCGAATATCTCCGCCCGTCTGTCGAACAGCTCCGCATTGCCGGCTTCGCGAATAGTCTCATTGACCCGTGCCGTCTCACCCTGGTCCATAAACCTGACCAGCAACGAAGGCAGCAATACCGCCACGGCCGAAGCCACTCCCTTTTCATCCTCGCGAAGCGTAGCCGCGGCCGTTTTCAGCATCTGCGGCGAGATGCTCTCTTTCAGTGATTCATAATGTGTCATAATCGTATAATTTAAGTTGAAATCGAATCCGCCTATATTCCGGTCTTTCCGGAAACATCTGCACACAATATATCCTCATTCAATTTCAATGCCTAACCGTACTCAACGCCGCATTTTATGAACCCTTTTCCACTGGAAGAGGCTGCTCCGAGTGCTGCAAAAAGAAACCCGCTCCTTTTCGCAGTCCGTTACCACAGCGTCAGTTGGCGGGAACCGGCAGCCTCCGGCGGAGTGTCGTCGGGCGGTTTTGCATCGCCGTACACCGTTTTTCCTCCCCATCGCCAGGCATTCCTACGCTCCTGCTCCACATATTTGTCGAAATAATCGCCCGGTTCATATCCGCGTTCCAACGAAACGGATACGCGCGAGAGATGCTTCAGCGCCTCCGTCTTGTCCCTCTCTCCGAGACGTGCACTATGGATGGCCCGGTCGAGCACCTCTATGGTTCTGTCGTAGATTTCGGTAGGCACCGGAAAGGGATGTCCGTCCTTGCCGCCGTGAGCGAAAGAGAAACGCGCCGGGTCGGTGAACCGCGACGGCGTGCCGTGTATCACCTCGCTGACCAACGTCAGCGACTGCAGCGTCCGCGGGCCTACCCCCGGCAGCAGAAGCAGCGATTCAAAATCTGCCACTTCCGATTCGTGGGCCAATATCAACGCCGCACCGAGTCGTTTGAGGTCTACATCTCCGGCGGTCACTTCATGATGGCAGGGCATGACCAATGCCGCTTCGTGCAGCAGCCTGTCGGGCCGTTCGCGCGTAAGTTCCAGAATACCCTCTTTCGTCATGGCCGCCTCCCGATGCGTCAGATTCAATATCAATCCCTGATTAAGCCCGCAAACGGACGCATGCGGTTCCTGTGTAAACGACTCCAGCGAAGAAGAGAGCCAATGATACCGCCGGGCCATCCGACCGGCAGGATTCATCCCCTGCTGTATCACCGCCCAATCCCCTTCCGCCGTCACGACGAACGAATGAAGATAGAGCTGAAAACCATCCTGCACGGCCGTATTGTCCACTTTCGTGGAAAGTCTGCTGCACCGTACCAGCGCCTCCCCGTCCAGACCGGTACGTTCGGCTACGTCCAGCAGTTCAGCGGGAGTCTGACGGGACGACCTGCCGCGGCCGCCGCAGATATAGACACCGAGTTCCGACGACCGCAAGTTCACCGATTTTTTCAGGGCATTCATGACCGAGGTAGTAATTCCCGAAGAGTGCCAATCCATTCCCAGCACACAACCCAGCGACTGGAACCAGAAGGGGTCGCTGAGCCTACGCAACAGCTCCCCCCGGCCGTACTCCATCACTACCGCCTCGACAATCGCACCGCCCAGCAGGCTCATCCGCCGGGCAAGCCACTGCGGCACGCTCCCGTAATGCAGCGGGAGGTCTGCATGTCCGCTTCTTCCCATTTCGGCAAAGATAGGTATCCGACCGGTGTTGTGTGCAGTATGGACATAAATAAAAACGCACCTTCCGGTTTGTCGTCAGGCAGGTACGACAGCATACGACATATCCCTCCGTCTACTGCAGGAATGACGATTTTTTTAACGTCGGGCTTTGCCTGCATGATTTTATTCATTACTTTTGCACCGCCTCGTCCGAAAACGAGGCATCGGGAAGGCCGGGATTTCACAGCGACGAGCAGGCCATTACCGACAAGTCATGATGGAGAGGTGCTCGAGTGGTTGAAGAGGCGCGCCTGGAAAGTGCGTATACCCCAAAAGGGTATCGTGGGTTCGAATCCCGCTTTCTCCGCAGTTCGTCCGGCCCGTTTTTTTCGGAGAGGCGGACAGTGTTTTTTGACTGCGATGCAGTGCGGTCTGAACGGCCCGCACGGAAAGGGAGAGCTTTTATTTGACTAACGATAAAAACAATAAGTCTAATCAATTCTAAATTAAAGCTATGAAAAAACTTTTTTTGATTCTGGCAGCGGTAGGCGTTATGGGCTTTTCGGCTGTGAATGTTTACGCTCAGGAGGCAGAAACCCAGGCGCCCGAAGCTGAAGCTACGGAGCAGGTGGCAGCCGAGGTAGAGACCGAGGTGGTGGGCATCAACCCCGAAACCGAAGTCGAGGGTACTCCGATGCACCAGGCCATCAAGCAGAAATTCCTCGAGGGCGGTGCAGGCTGGATGACGCCGGTGTTGTTGTGCCTTATCTTCGGTCTGGCTATCGCTATCGAACGTATACTTTATCTCAACCTCGCTTCCATCAACACCAAGAAGTTCATGGCGCAGATTGAGGAGGCCCTCAAGAAGGGCGGCGTTCCTGCCGCTATGGAGATTGCCCGCAACCAGCGCGGTCCGGTTGCCAGCATCTACTATCAGGGACTGAGCCGTTACGGCGAAGGACTTGAGGTCGTTGAGAAGAGCGTGGCTTCCTACGGTTCCGTACAGATGGGTCTCATGGAGAAGGGTCTTACGTGGATTTCGCTCTTCATCGCCCTCTCCCCTATGTTGGGATTTATGGGTACCGTGGTCGGCATGATTCATGCTTTCGACGCCATTCAGGCAGCAGGCGACGTGTCCGCTACCTTGGTGGCAGGCGGTATCAAGGTGGCCCTTTTGACGACGCTCGCCGGTCTTATCGCGGCTGTCATCCTGCAGTTGTTCTATAACTACATCGTTTCCAAGATAGACACGCTGGTCATCAACATGGAAGACAGCTCTATCATCCTGGTGGATATGCTTACGGAATACAATAAAAAATAATCAGTTTCACACCACCTTACAGTAATATGAACAATAAGATTTTCAAATATATCAAATACCTCAGCTACGTGCTGTTGCTGCTCGGCGTCGGGGTATTCGTATATTTCGTCGTCGCTTCGGTGCTCTATCCGGAGCCTGCGACGGAATTCCCGGTGGGTACCGTGGGCAATGCGATGGGTGTGAATGTCATGCTGATTTATGCCTATGTGGTATTTGCCGTCGCGCTGGTACTTGCCATCATGTTCCCCCTTATCAACATCATCAGCAATCCCAAGGGCGCCATGCGTACCCTGATTGGCGTTGTGGCGATGTTGGTAATATTCTTCGTGAGCTATCTCCTTTCGAGCGACGCTCCGGTGCCGAATCCTGCTGCGAACGGTTATTTTACCAATTCGGCCGTGCTTAAGCTGACCGATGTCGGCCTGTATGCGGGTTACGCTATTTTTGTCATTGCAATTCTGGTCATCCTTTGGGGAGAGATAAGGAGTGCGGTAAAGAAAGGCTGATTTGAAAAGTAAATTAATATGGCAATAGATAAAAGAAAAATCCCGGAAATCAATGCCGGCTCGATGGCCGACATTGCCTTCCTGCTGCTGATTTTCTTCCTTGTCGCCACCACCATGAACACGGACACCGGTATTCAGCGTGTCCTGCCCCCCTGGGTCGATAATCCTACGGACGATGCGCCTCCCATCAAGGAGCGTAACCTGATGCAGGTAAAGGTCAATCAGTATGACCAGATACAGGTTCAGGGCAAGCTGGTGCACCTGTCGCAGGTGAAGGACCTCGCAAAGGATTTTATCCTGAACCTGGGGAACAGCGAAGACCTTCCCGAAAAGGTCATGACCGACATAGAGCTTTTGGGGCCCTATCCGGTCAGCGAAGGGGTGATATCGCTCCAGAACGACCGCGGTACGAGCTACGACATGTATATCAAGGTACAGAACGAACTGACGCGTGCCTTTAACGAAATCCGTGATGCCGTGGCGCGCGAGCGGTTCGGTGCTTCGTTCAGCGAGCTCGACGAGGCGAAACGCAAGGCTATCCAGCAGGCGGTTCAGACCAAGATATCCGAGGCCGAACCTAAAAACATAGGAGGAAATTAGTATGGCAGTTATAAGGAAAAAAGGTAACAAGGGTGTGCCGCCCATCTCGACGGCCTCCCTGCCCGACGTAATCTTCATGATTCTGTTCTTCTTTATGACGACCACATCCATGAAGGAGACCGAGTTGAGGGTGGCGTTCACGCTGCCGGAGGCTACCGAAATCCAGAAGCTGGAGAAGAAGAGTCTCGTAAGCTACATCTATGTGGGACAGCCTACTAAGCAGCTTCAGGCCCAGTTCGGTACGGCACCCCGTATCCAGTTGAACGATACCTATCGTACTCCGCAGGATATTCTGGACTTCATTGCTTCCGAGCGCGACAAGCTCAACGAAAGCGACCGCAATGCCATGTCGGTTTGTATCAAGGCCGACCGTTATACGAGAATGGGTATCATTACCGACGTGAAGCAGGAGCTTCGTAAGGCGAATGCCCTTCGTGTGACTTATGCGGCGTCCAAATCGCTGGGATACAATTAGTTGTAGAATATATACGTAGTTTTTGCGGGCGGCCGAAAGGGCGCCCGCATTTTTTTGTTGCCTGCCGCTGCGGAACCGTTCTCTCTCCTGCCGCAGGAGTGAGACGGGGGATGGGAAAGCAAGGGAGGGGCCGACGAGGCGGACAGGAACCGTCGGCCGTTGCGGAACGGTTTTCGGGCGTGTCGGCCGGGAACGGTATGTCGGTGCAACTGTCGTAGTATAGCGGGGACGGCCGGGGGCCGGAGCTACGGGTGACGGAGAAAGTCAATGTATGGGGCTGGTTTAGCAAACCGGCACAGAGGGGCTATGGATGACGGAAAAACGAAGTGTGGAATCCGAAGTACGGACTGGCGTGCGCGCAGGAAGAGGTATTGTGTAAGAAAAAAAAGTTTAAAAGGAATGGCCGGGGCTGCTCGGAAGACGATGGCCTGCGGGACGGGACGATTGTGTGGAGAAAGGGCTAATCGGGCGGTGTGAGGTACTCCGGATGGGCCGGTAGGCCTGCTGGGACCGTATGTCCCGGAAGCCGTTCGGCAATAAAAAAGGCCTTCCTCTAAGAAGGCCTTCGGGGTGGAAGATGGGGCTCGAACCCAC
>ERZ826613.4372-NODE-4372-length-10500-cov-8.979799_pt1 | contig 10500 bp, 9 predicted proteins | sample MGYA00519925_ERZ826613 | MGnify/ENA primary metagenome ERZ826613 (study PRJEB31778, sample SAMEA3449236) | human gut metagenome | biome: human gut; feature: human-associated habitat; material: faeces | place: United Kingdom | collected 2010/2012 ... | reverse complement strand
CGCGGGCGGATATGGAATCCGCCCCTACGGTCTGCCAATCCCGTTGCATTCTGCCTGTCGCCAACTTCGGCGGGGTGGGGGCACCCCGCCCTACATCCTACCGGAAAAGGGGAACGTAGGGCGGCCAGCCCTCTGGCCGCCGTGCCCGCTTGCGGCCACAGTAAACCTTCCGTGCAATCCCCCCACCCTCACCCCGCAGACAAAAGCCTCCCTTGTCAAAGGGAGGTGCCGAGCCTGCGAGGCGGAGGGATTCCTGCCCGTCTGCGGGTGTAACAGCGTGCAGGGCATAAGCCCGTCGGAATCCCTCCGGACGCCTGCGGCGTCCACCTGCTCCCCTTCTGGCGCTACGCGCCACCTCCCCCGGCACGGGGGAGTCTGTCTTTGACAAGGGAGGCTTTTCTGCTCCAACCTTAAACTTCACTTCAAATTTCACTCTTGCAAAATCCGGCAAAGTGTGCTACAATCTCATAGCATACTGTTTTAGTGGGAAATATTCCCGCAACCCCAACCAAAAAAAGGAGAGTTCCGCCTCATGTCCGAACGCCTGTGGGGAATCCTTGTGGATTCCTTTGGTAAAATATTGCTGCCCGGCCTGACCGTCACCATCCCGCTGACTGCCATCTCGTTCACGCTGGCGCTTATCATCGCGGTGGCGGTGGCGCTGGTGCAGTTTGCCCATGTGCCTGTTTTGCAGCGGCTGGCCCGGTTTTATATCTGGGTCATCCGCGGCACGCCCGTGCTGGTGCAGCTGTTCGTTGTGTTCTACGGCCTGCCCGGCGTCGGCATCCTGATTGAGCCGTTCCCCGCGGCGGTGCTCGTCTTTTCCATCAATGAGGGCGCGTACTGCGCCGAGACCATCCGCGCCGCGCTGGAATCCGTGCCCAAAGGCCAGATGGAGGCGGGGCAGTGCGTCGGCATGAGCTACTTACAGATCATCCGCCGCATCATCCTGCCGCAGGCGCTGCGCACGGCCTTCCCCACGCTGGCCAGTACGCTGATCGCCATGGTCAAGGATACCTCGCTGGCCGCCAACATCACCGTGACCGAAATGTTCATGACGACCCAGCGCATTGTGGCCCGCACCTATGAGCCGCTGGCCCTCTACATTGAGGTCGGTCTGGTTTACCTGCTGTTCTGCACCGTGCTGACCCGCCTGCAGGCCGTCGGCGAGCGGTACCTCAACAGCAAGGGCGCGCAAAGGAGCTGAACTATGCTGCAAATCAGAAATCTGCGCAAGTCCTTTGGCGATTTGCAGGTGCTTAAGAGCATCGATCTGGACGTGAACAAGGGCGACGTCGTCGCCATTTTAGGCCCCAGCGGCAGCGGAAAAACAACGATGCTGCGCTGCCTGAACTTTTTGGAAAAGCCCGACGGCGGCACGATGCTGTTTGACGACCAGCGCGTAGACCTGGCCCGCGTCACCCACGCCGAGGCCAACGCCCTGCGCCGCCGCACGGGATTTGTCTTTCAAAGCTACAACCTGTTTGCCAACAAGACCGCGCTGCAAAACGTGACCGAGGGGCTTATCATCGCGCGCAAAATGCCGCGCCGCCGGGCCGAGGAGATCGCCCGCGCCGCGCTGGTCAAGGTCGGCATGGATGACCGCGCCGACTACTACCCCAGCCAGCTTTCCGGCGGGCAGCAGCAGCGCGTGGCGATTGCCCGCGCCATGGCCGCCGACCCGGAGATCATCTATTTCGACGAGCCTACGTCCGCTTTGGACCCCGAGCTGACCGGCGAGGTGCTGGCCGTCATGCGCAGCCTGGCCGGGGAAGGCCGCACAATGCTGGTCGTGACCCACGAGATGGATTTTGCCCGCCACGCGGCCAACCGCGTGGTGTTCATGGAGCAGGGCGTCATTGTGGAGCAGAACACCGCCGAGGCGTTCTTCAACGACCCGCAGCAGCCCCGCACCAAAGAATTTTTGCAGACCTACAAGCAAAGGAGCCTATTGTAATGAAGAACCTGACCAAGCTGACCGCCCTGACCCTGACCGCCGCCCTGACCCTGACCGCCGCGCTGGCCCTGACCGCCTGCGGCAGCAGTGACGCCGCCACCGCGCCCGCAGCGGAATCCGCCGCCGGGAGCACCGCCGAGGCCGCGTCCGGTGACCTGTTGAGCGAGATCCAGGCCAAGGGTACCATCACGGTTGCGATGGAGGGCACATGGGCACCCTGGACCTACCACGATGAAAACGACAACCTCGTCGGCTACGACGTCGAGGTCGCCACCGAGATCGCGAAGAAGCTGGGCGTTGAGCCGCAGTTTGTCGAGGGCGAGTGGGACGGCCTGCTGGCCGGCCTGGACGCGGGCCGCTATGACATCATGGTCAACGGCGTGGACATAACCCCCGAACGCGCCGAAAAATACGACTTCTCGACGCCCTACGCCTTCAACCGCACCGCCGTCATCACCAAGGCCGACGATGACAGCATCAACACGCTGGAGGACCTGAAGGGCAAAAAGACCGCAAACACGATCTCCAGCACCTACGCCGAGCTGGCCGAGCAGTACGGCGCGACGGTGACGGGCGTTGATGACCTGAACCAGACGTTTGAGCTGCTGCTGAGCGGGCGCATCGACGCGACGCTGAACGCCGAGATGACCTTCTACGATTACACGAAGGAGCACCCCGACGCGAATGTGAAGATCGCCGTGCTGACAGACGATGCGAACCAGATCGCCATCCCGATGCGCAAGGGCGACGAGACTGCCGCCCTGCGCACGGCCATTGATGCCGCCATTGACGAGCTGCGCGCCGACGGCACGCTGAAGGCATTGAGCGAAAAATACTTTGGCCGCGATATTTCTACGGAAGAATAACCTTTGTAAAAAACATAGAAGGGGCTGCTGCACACGCAACAGCCCCTTTTGTTTTTGGGGAAATTATACCTTGCGAAGGATGCCGTCGGTCAATTCGACGCTGTCGCCTTCCTCCATTCCGCCGCGGCGCAGCGCTTCATCGGGATAGGGGAGCACGCGCCGCGTGCCGTCAGCACCTTCCAGCACTACATCAACCAGAATCGGCTGGTCGGCGGGTAGCTCCTCGCAGCCGTACAGCTGTTCCTCAATGCGGAAAATTTTGTATTTCATGCAGCTTCACGCTCTTTCCGGGGCGGTGGGGCCTGTCTCCACGGCCTCGATTTCTTTGATCAACATCTCATGGCCCTGCAAAAGGTGGGTGCGCGGGCTCTGGCAGTGGGGGCAGGTGCGGCCAAACTGCACGGTGGGGTACTGTTGGCCGCAGTCCTCGCACACGGTCACGGCGGGGATGGTCTCCACGGTCAGCACCGCGCCGGGCAAAAGCTCCGATTTCGCCGCCGCCCACTTCCAGCAGTCCTGCAGATAGCTCTCCACCACGCCGGAGACCTCGCCCAGCTGCAGCGTCACGCGCCGGATGCGCGTCACGTCGTTCTGCCGGGCCACGTCCTCCACCGTGCGGATGATGTGGAATACAATGCCAAGCTCGTGCATTACTTCTCCTTCTTGGCAAAGCGGATCTTGATCTCGCGCTTCGCCATGTAGGGCAGAATGGCCTTGAACTTGTCCTCGCTCCTGACCATCTTGCTGCACTCGGGCAGGTCGCGGTGCAGGCGGATGGCATCAAACTCGCACTTTGTCGTGCAGACGCCGCAGCCAATGCACTTGTTCGGGTCCACAACGCTGGCACCGCAGCCCAGACAGCGCGCTGTCTCGATTTTGACCTGATCCTCGGTCAGCGTCAGGTGCGCGTCGCGGAAGGAACGGTGCGCGTCAATGCCCGCATCCAGCGCGGCGGACTGGCGCGGTGCGCGGTCATACTCGCCCAGCGCCAGATTCGACTTGTCCAGCTCGTGGAAGTCGCGGCGGTTGCGGCCAATCGTCAGGCTTGTGTTGGGCTGCACAAAGCGGTGGATGGAAATTGCCCCCTGCTTGCCCGCAGCAATCGCGTCAATGGCAAACCGCGGCCCGGTGCAGACGTCGCCGCCGACGAAAATGTCCGGCTGGGCGGTCTGGTAGGTCAGCGCGTCGGCCACAGCGCCCTGGCCGCGGCCCAGCTGCACAGCCTCGCCGTTCAGCAAATCGCCCCACTCGATGCACTGGCCGATGCTTAAAACAACGTTGTCGCACGGCAGGATGATGGTGTCGTTTTCATCGTAGGTGGGCGCAAAACGTCCCTCCGCGTTGTAAAGGCCGGTGCACTTTTTCAGCACGACGGCGGTCACATGGCCGTTCTCGGAGAGGAACTCCTTCGGGCCGTAGCCGCAGGTGATTTTGGTGCCCTCCTCCTCGGCCTCGGCGATTTCCTCCGGCGAGGCCGGCATCTTGTCCCGCGGCTCCAGACAGACCATCGTCACGCCGTCGGAACCGCAGCGCAGAGAGACACGCGCCGCGTCAATGGCAACGTTGCCGCCGCCGATGACGACGGTCTTTCCGGTCATTTTGCGGCTCCCGTCACCGCCGACGGTGCGCAGCAGGTGGACGGCGGTCTCAATGCCCGCGGCGTCCTCGCCGGGCACACCGGCCCGGCGCCCGCCCTGGCAGCCGATGGCGATATAGAACGCCCGGTAGCCCTGTCGGCGCAGCTCGGCCAGCGTGACGTCTTTGCCGACCTCGACACCGCAGCGGATGTCAACGCCCAGCTCCCGCAGAATGTCGATTTCGGCGTCAATGACGTTTTTCTCGAGCTTGAACGAAGGGATGCCGTAGCGCAGCATGCCGCCGGGACGCTCGTTTTTCTCAAACACGGTGGGCTTGTAGCCCTGCACTGCCAGAAAATAGGCGCAGGACAGACCTGCGGGGCCGCCGCCGATGATGGCGATCTTCTGCGGCCACGGGCCCTGCAGCGACGGCTGGACAACGTCGGGCACGTAGCGGTGCGCGGCGTTCAGGTCCTGCTCGGCAATGAACTTCTTGACGGCGTCGATGGCCACGGCCTGATCCACGGTGCCGCGGGTGCAGGCGTCCTCGCACCGGCGGTTGCAGATGCGCCCGCAGACGGCGGGGAAAGGGTTCTCCTTTTTAATCAGCGCCAGCGCGTCGCGGTAGCGGCCCTGCGCGGCCATTTTCAGGTAGCCCTGCACGGCAATGTGCGCGGGGCAGGCCGTCTTGCAGGGGGCCGTGCCGGTGTCATAGCAGTTGATGCGGTTCTTGTCGCGGTAGTCGATGGCCCACTTGTCGGGGCCCCACTTCACGGCGTCGGGCAGCTCCTGCTTCGGGTAGGTGATGGGGCCGTCCTTCGTGCAGAGCTTCTGGCCCAGCTTGACCGCGCCCGCGGGGCAGTACTCCACACAGCGCCCGCAGGCCACGCAGTTCTCCGGCTCGACACGCGCCACGTAGGCCGAGCGGCTCATGTTCGGCGTGTTGAACAGCTGGCTTGTGCGCAGCGCATTGCAGACGTTGACGTTGCAGTTGCAGATGGCAAAAATCTTGTTCTCGCCGTCGATGTTCGTGATTTGGTGCACAAAGCCGTTGTCCTCGGCCTTCTGCAGGATCTGCATGACCTCATCGTAGGTCACGTAATGCCCCTTGTTGGTCTCGACGAGGTAGTCGGCCATATCGCCCACGCCGATGCACCAGTCGTCGGGGTCGTCGCCGCAGCCTTCGCCCATGGCGGCGCGGGACATACGGCAGCTGCACGGACCGGCGGCATACTTGCCGTCGTACTTTTTCAGCCAGTGAGAGATGTGCTCAATGTCGGCGGACCGGTTCTCGGTCTCGATGGCTTTTTCCACCGGGATGACGTGCATACCGATGCCTGCGCCGCCCGGGGGCACCATGGCGGTGATATGCTCCAGCGGCAGAAACGTCATCCGCTCAAAGAAGGCTGTCACCTCGGGGTGGTCGGCAATCTGCTGCTTGTTCATATTGAAGAACTCTGCGCTGCCGGGCACGAACATTGGCAGGATGTACTGCTTTTCGCGGCGGGGATTCTCCCAGTTGTACTCCAGCAGACCGACGACGGCCATCTGCTGCAAAAGCGGCTCCAGCTCTCCGGCAGCCTTGCCCGTGGCCTTGACCAGCTCGGGCAGGGTCATGGGCTTGCGGACCTTCATTTTTAAGGCAACATCCGCCATCTCGTCGGTCACGATGGACGCCAGGCCCCAGTATTCGGGGTCATCCTTCGTCAGAATGCCCTTTTTGGCCGGGATGCGGTCCGTGATCATCTGGCCCAGCCTGGCAATTTTCTCGCGGTACGGCTCGTCCCTCGGAATCTCGAAGGGCAGCCTGCTCTCATCCAGCGGGAACGCAGTGGGTTTGCTCATGGTGTGCTCCTTTTTTGTGCCGTTGCTCCGTTTTTTGCACAGTAGGGGCCGGGCATGCCCGGCCCGGTTGTAAATGGCGGACGGGCGATTGCGGCAAGGCCGCGGGCCGCACATGTGCGGCCCCTACAACGCGGCTGGATTATTTACGCCTGCCACGCCCTGACCTGCTCTTTTAGCCAATCGGCCCATTCGTCAATGCCTTCGCCCGTCCGGGCGCAGATCGGGATGACCCTTGCGTTCGGGTTGCGCAGGGCCACATACTCGCGGCATTTGTCCATGTCAAAGTCAAAATACGGCAGCACGTCGATCTTGTTGACAAGAACGACGTCGCAGACCTGGAACATCAGCGGATATTTCAGCGGCTTGTCGTGACCCTCGGGGACCGACAAAATCATCGCGTTCTTCACCGCGCCGGTGTCGAACTCGGCAGGGCAGACAAGGTTGCCGACGTTTTCCAGAATCACCAAATCGAGACCCCCGGTGCCCAGCCCGGCCAGTCCCTGCCGGGTCATCTCGGCGTCCAGATGGCACATGCCGCCGGTGTGCAGCTGAATGGCCTTGGCGCCGGTCTCGGCAATGGCGCGGGCGTCCACGTCGGAGTCGATGTCGGCCTCCATCACGCCGATGCGCAGCTCATTTTGCAGCGCAGCAATCGTGCGGCGCAGTGTCGTGGTTTTGCCGGACCCCGGTGCGCTCATTAAATTCAGCAGAAAGATTTTTTTCTGCTTCAGCTCGGTCCGCAGCGCGGCGGCCTGCTCGTCGTTGGAGGCAAAGATGCTCTGCTTGACCTCGAGAATTTTCACGTTGTCCATGGGGTGCTCCTTATAAATTGGTATACGGTCTCTGCTAATATTTTAACATCGTGTCAAAAAATCCGCAATCGACGAATATGACAAAGAATTGACGAAAGAACGGGCAGGTTGACGAAAAGAGCGCGTAAACTCATTAGCGGCAGATGCCGCGAACTGGCGGCGGGGTGTGGGCACCCCGCCCTACGTATAACGGGGAAAGTGGAACGTAGGGCGGCATGCCCACATGCCGCCGTGGCCGTGTGCGAAAGCAGGGACCTGCCGGTTTGCGGTTAGTCCGGTTTTATAAAATGCTCCACCACCATCCGCTGCGCCTCCGGCGTAAACAGCAGCACTGAATACGGCGTGCCGCGGGCGCTGACCTTGTCCTCGCTGCGCAGACCGGCGTCCACACCGGAAGGGGTCGGCACGTAGTAAAAGCCCTTCGTCGGCAGACGCTCCATGCCGATGAGCCGCTGCGCCAGCAGCCACTCGTCGATCTCCTTGATGGTCGGTGCCTTCACATCCGGGTCATCGGCGGCCTCGATCAGCGCGGCTTTCAGCTCCGCGCCGGTATAGCTGTCCTGATAGTTGAAGCTGCGCGCGTCCTCCGCCGTCAGGTAAAACGCGGGGCGCTCGGCCTTCGGCGGCTTTTTCTTCTTCTCGGACGGCAGCGGCTTTTCCGGCTCCGGTGCGGGCGGGTCCAGGCTCAAAACGGCGTCGGGGTGGTCGGCGCGGTAGGCGTCAATGACCGCAAAGAACGCGGCACCGTACTTTTCATACTTGCGCTCACCCATGCCGTAGATGCCCAGCATATCCTCCGCGCGGCGCGGCGCGCGCAGGCACATATCCACCAGCGACTTGTCACCGAACACGACGTAGGGCGGCAGTCCCTCGCGCTGGGCGGTGTCGAACCGCAGCTGGCGCAGCTGGTTGAACAGCTCCAGTCCGGCGCTCGTCAGCGCGTCCATCGGGCTGCGGCGCTTCGGCTTCGGTGCGCGGGCCTGCTCCGGCTCACGCTGCGGCGGTAGCTTGACCAGCACCTGCCCGCCGGCCTTCAGCGGGGCAATATCCCCGATGTGCAGCACGGCGTACTGGTCGTCGCTCTGCACCAAATATCCATCCTCCAGCAGCTGGGCCAGCAGGCGTTCCAGCGTCTCGCGCGGGGTGTCCTTCATCCGGCCGTAACTCTTGAAGCGCTCGGCTCCCAGCTCCCGCAGACGCGCACGGTTCGCGCCTTGTAAGGTGCCGAACAAAATCGCTTTGCCGTACCGCCCGCGCAGCTCGGCCACGCAGTTGATCATCCACTTGGCGGCGTCGGTCATATCGACCTCGTCAAAATCGTTGTTGCAGCTGCCGCAGTTGCCGCACGGCGCGGTGGGATGCTCGCCGAAATAGGCCAGAATGTAGTTGCGCAGGCACTCCGTCGTCTGGCAGTAGCGCTCCATCGTCTGCAAGCGCTGCAGGTCGCGCTGGCGCAAAAGGTCGGCCTCCTCGTCGTCCATCTCGGCAAAATCCTTTTTGTCCAGCAGGAATTTGTTGATGATGACGTCCTGCGCCGAAAAAAGCAGCACGCACTGCGACGGCAGCCCGTCACGCCCGGCACGGCCCGCCTCCTGGTAATAATTCTCCATGCTCTGGGGCATGTTGTAGTGCAGCACGAACCGCACGTTGGACTTGTCAATGCCCATGCCAAAGGCGTTCGTCGCCACAATGACCGGCGCGGTGTCGTAGATGAAGTCGTTCTGATTTTTGCGGCGTGCTTCGGCGGACAGGCCCGCGTGGTACTTTGTGGCCGCAAAGCCGTATTCGGTCAGAAGCTCCTGCAGCTTGTCCACATTCTTGCGGGTGGCGCAGTAGATGATGCCGCTCTCGCCGGGGTGGTCGCGCAGATATTGAATGACAAAATCGTCCTTGCGGCGGGTGCGCTCGACCTGAAAGTAGAGGTTGGGCCGGTCAAAGCCGGTCACAAGCACCTTCGGGTCGTGGAGCCGCAGCGTGCAGACGATGTCGTCCTTGACCTCCCGCGTGGCCGTGGCCGTGAACGCCGACACGATGGGGCGGCGGGGCAGACTGTCGATGAAGTCGAGGATCTTTAAGTAGCTCGGGCGGAAATCCTGTCCCCACTGGCTGATGCAGTGCGCCTCATCCACCGTGACCATCGAGATGTCCGCCCCCGCGGCAAAGCTGCGGAACACCGGGCTTTCCAGCCGTTCGGGCGCGACGTAGACGAGCTTGTAGCTGCCCTCGGCGGCCAGGTCCAGCGCGCGGGCGATCTGTGTCTCGGTCAGCGACGAGTTGATAAACGCCGCATGGATGCCCGCTGCGTTCAGCCCCTTGACCTGGTCCTGCATCAGCGAGATCAACGGCGAGATGACGAGCGTCAGCCCCGGCAGCAGCAGGGCAGGGACCTGATAGCAGAGCGACTTGCCCGCGCCGGTGGGCATGATGGCCAGCGCGTCCCGCCCGGCCAGAAGGGCGCTGACGATCTCCTCCTGCCCGGGGCGGAAGGAGTCGTAGCCGAAATATCGTTTTAACGCTTCACGCGGAGTCATGAAGGGCCTCCTGAACTTTTTCTTTCATTATACCACATCCGCACCCCTGCGGCCAGCGAAACGCGCACTTTACACCGCGCACCGTCTGCGGTATACTGGTAGCAAACTATAGCAAACTATAAAAACAGGAGCTGTCGCTATGATTCTGGATATTGTTGTGGACGTACAAAAGGACTTTATCACGGGTGCGCTGGCGAACCCCCAGGCACAGGCCAACGTGACCCGCCTGGCCGAGACCGTTAAGGCCCATGCCCGGGCCGGGCACTGGCTGTTCCTGACGCGGGACACCCACCCCGACAACTACCTTGCCACGCGGAGGGACGCCACCTGCCTGTGGAGCACTGCATCGAGGGCGAGGACGGCTGGAACTTTGCGCCCGAGCTGGAGAACGCGCTGGACGGTACCGAGCCCGAGGTCTGCCACATCGTCAACAAGCCGACCTTCGGCAGCTATATGCTGCCGAGCGAGATCCTCGACGAGCTGATGGCCCACAACAAGGCCGTGGACGACATTGAAAAGATCGTCATCTACGGCTACTGCACCGACATCTGCGTCATCAGCAACGCCATGGTGCTGCGCGCGGCCTTCCCGGAGACGGAAATCGAAATCCTGTCCGACTGCTGCGCCGGGGTCACGCCCCAGTCCCACCAAACGGCGCTGGACGCCATGCGGGCGTGCCAGTTCACAATCGTATAAAGCGTATAAAGGCAAAATTGAAACCGACGCACTCTTGCGTTTCTCACCGCATTGTGCTATACTTTACACCGTAAAACTGAATACGACAGCAGGTGCCTTTTTATGCCGCCGTTCGGCGCATGGGAAAGGGTAAAAGGGAAGCGGGTGCAAATCCCGCACGATCTCGTCACTGTGATAAGGGAGCCTGCCGCCAGGGTGCATTTGCACCGGTCACTG
>ERZ826613.4370-NODE-4370-length-10507-cov-2.424225_pt1 | contig 10507 bp, 8 predicted proteins | sample MGYA00519925_ERZ826613 | MGnify/ENA primary metagenome ERZ826613 (study PRJEB31778, sample SAMEA3449236) | human gut metagenome | biome: human gut; feature: human-associated habitat; material: faeces | place: United Kingdom | collected 2010/2012 ... | reverse complement strand
ACGACCTTCGGGTTATGAGCCCGACGAGCTACCGAACTGCTCCATCCCGCGATATCAGTACTCAGGAGGTTTTCTCTTGAGTACTCATCTATTATATCATGTTGAATGCGATTTGTCAAGTGTTTTTTCAAAAAAAGTTGAAAAAATTTATTGAGTTGAAAGCACCCTGACAGAAAGCAGTCCGGACTGCTCGCAGACCTCCGCTCTGGAGCCGCTTCTCAGCCCGCCGGAGATCATCATTCCGGAGAGCATATTCTCGATTTCCGCGGTGATCGTCCGGCGGAGCGGACGCGCTCCCATGCCGCGTTCCCTTCCGGAAGAGCTGTCACGGCAGAGGTGCTTCACGGCGTCGTTGGTGAAGCTCAGCTCTATGCCGCAGAGCTGAGCGCGCGCCGTGAGCTTCCGCAGAAGTATGCGGCAGATGGATTCCATCTGCTCCTCGCCCAGCTTGCGGAACACTACCACATTGTCTATTCGGTTGATAAGCTCCGGGCTGAACCGCTTTTTCAGCTCCGATAAGACTTCGGATTCCCCATCGTCCTGCTGCCCCGAACCGAACCCCAGCGTGTTTTTAGAGAGCTGCTCCGCGCCGATGTTTCCGGTCATTATCACAATGGAGCTCCGGAAATCCGCCCGTTTGCCGTCGGCGGCGGTGAGAGTCCCCTCTTCGAGTATCTGAAGAAGCAGATTCAGCACGTCCGGGTGAGCCTTCTCGACCTCGTCGAAAAGCACGACTGAATATGGAGCGCTCCTGACTCTTTTAATGAGCTGCCCCTCCTCCTCGAATCCCACGTAGCCGGGAGGCGACCCTATCAGCTTCGAAACCGAGTGCTTTTCCATGAACTCCGACATATCAAAGCGTATCATGCGCTTCTCATCGCCGAAAACCGCTTCGGCAAGCGCCTTAGCCAGCTCAGTCTTTCCCACTCCGGTCTGCCCGAGGAACAGAAACGAGCAGGTAGGACGCTCCGGCTCTTTAAGCCCCGTTCTCCCGCGGCGGACCGCATTCGCGACCAGCTCCACCGCCTTATCCTGACCTACCACGCGCCTGCGGAGCTGCTCCTCAAGCCCGGAGAGCCGCGCAGCTTCGTCCTGCGAGAGCTTCTGCGCCGGGATACCAGTCACCGCCGAGGCGGCGCATGCGATGTCCTGCCGGTCGACTGCCGCGCCAATGCCGCCGCTCAGCGCCTTCACCAGCGCGTATTCCTCATTGCGGAGCTTCTCCGCCTCCGCAGCGGATTTTACCACTGCAAGCCCCCTGCGTACCTCCGAAAGCCTGCGGGCATACGGAGCATTCAGAGCCCCCGAGCGCACCCGCGCCGCCGCTTCGTCCACGAGGTCAAGAGCTTTGTCCGGGAGGTTTCGGTCGGTGATATACCTCACCGACAGCCTTACGGCCTCCTCAAGCGCCGCGTCGGTTATCGTAACGCAATGATGGGTCTCGTAGCTGCGCCGCATTCCACGGAGTATCTCCAGAGTCTGCGCTTCCGTCGGCTGCTCCACTGTTATTGGCTGGAATCTCCGCTCAAGCGCGCTGTCCTTCTCGATGAAGCGGCGATATTCCTCGGTGGTGGTGGCTCCTATAAGACATATCTCGCCACGGGCCAGCTGGGGTTTCAGAATGTTTGCCGCATCTATCGCGCCCTCGGCAGCTCCGGTGCCGACAATGCTGTGAAGCTCATCTATAAACAGTATCACATTCTGACAGCCTGCGGCTTCCTCTATCACGCTTTTCAGGCGCTCCTCAAAGTCGCCGCGGTACTTCGCCCCGGCGAGCATCGCCGTCAGGTCGAGGGAATATATCCGCTTCCCGAGAAGCCCCTGCGGGACGCTCCCCGCCGCTATGCGCTGCGCGAATCCCTCCACTACGGCGGTCTTGCCGACTCCGGCGTCCCCGATGAGGCAGGGATTATTCTTGCAGCGCCGCAGCAGCACCCTTATAAGGCGGTCGGTCTCCTGCTCCCTGCCTATCACCGGGTCGAGCTTCCCGGAGGCTGCAAGCTCGGTGAGGTCCCTGCCGTATTTCGTGAGCGCCGGGAATTTCGCGCGGCGCTCCTTTTCGCTCTGCTGGAAGTCCGGCTCGACATAACGCTGCGCGCAGACCTCCCCCGCGAGCTTCACCATATTCACGCCAAGCTCCGCTAGTATCGACCAGGCGCAGCACTCCCTGTCGAGCACCACCGCGCGGAGAAGGTGCTCCGTCCCAGCCTTGCGCTTGTCCTCGGCGGCGGCAAAGGAGAGCGCGTTTTCCATCAGCCTGCGCGAACGCGGCGTAAGGTCGTTCATGCTCAGGCGGGTAGGTCTCCCCTTGCCGACCAGCGTTTCCAGCCGCCGAAGGACTTCATTGCGACCTACGCCGTACCTCCGCAGCACCGACGCGGACGGAAAGCTGTCGTCGCTTACCAGCCCGTAAAGCATGTGCTCGCTGCCGACATAGGTGTGACCATATCCCATAGCGGCTCCCAGCGCCGAATTGAGCGCCTTCACCGCACTATCAGAAAATCCGCTTATTGAATTCATGTTGTTGACCTCCTCGTTGATACACATAGTATGAGCAGAAATCAGGAATTTATTTCATCAGCAGGAAAATTTCTGTAACAGATTTTCACACTCTGCATACTATGTACTATGAAACGGAAGCTTCAAAGGGAAGCGGAAATTTCTACTATAGTAATTAGGAGGACACGAATATGTCATGCTTCAACGTTGGCGGCGGCAACTGCTGCTGGATCATCATTCTTATTCTTATCCTGTTCTGCGGCTGCGGCAATGGCTTCGGTAACGGCTGCGACAATGGCTGCGGCGGCGGCTGCGGCAACAACTGCGGTAATAACTGCGGCTGCTGATCGTTTCCCGGGTATAGCCTGATCCGGCGTCAGTGAGCGGTGAGCGCTGACGGCTCGGCGCGTCAGACCTTAACACGCTCCTGAGCAGTGACAGAGGGCGCCTTTCAAATGAAAGGCGCCCTTTTCTCATGGGAAATCCAGGAATATTTGCCGCACTGGAATATTCCACACAGATCAAAGCCGGGGCAAATTTATGCCGAGCAGGATTTTTCAGCCGCCAGCAGTCTGCCTATCCTTGCTGAAAGCACGCTCCCGTCAGCAGGCTTGCGGATAACGTCTGCCGCGCCGGCATTCAGGAACATCACTTCTGCGGCAGGCGAACGATCCGCCGTGTAGACCACTGTCGGTATATCCTTCAGCCGCCCGTCAGAGCGCAGCGACTTCAGCAGAGATACATCGTCCGCGCCTGCGGATAGCAATATCAGCTCTGGAACATGTCCCTCAAGATACTCCAGCGTCTGCCCGCCGCTGCTTACCGACGCCACGCCGTATTCCTTGAGCATACGCTCGGTCAGGCAGCGGAACATCAGGTCGTTTTCGATATACAGCACCCTGCCCTCCGCATTGCAGGAACCGGCTTCAGAGCCGCCGGCAAGTATGCCGCGTATACGCCCGGCAAGCATTCGGTACTGCTCAAGAACGCGCCGCGTGTTCTCGGTGATATAACCGGTATCGCCGGACTTGGCCGCCTCCTCAAGCCGGAGAGCCTCCTCGTACAGCGCGTTCGCCCCTATGGTGCGTGAGCCGCTCTTCAGCGCATGAACCTGTATGCGGTAGTTCTCCAGATCCTTTGCGGCGAAATATTCCGAAATGAGGCCGTACCTGTCCTCCTCAAGATAAGTGCCGACTATATCAAGATAAAGCTCCTCGCTGTCGCAGCAATATTGCAGCGCTGACGAGACGTCCAGAAACTCCCCGAGCTGCTCCATTACGCCTTTTTTCGGAGCAGCAGCGAACCCGGACGCCGGCTCGCCGTCTCCCATGCGGAGATACTCGGCGGGAAGGTACTTCATAACAGTATCCCAGAGCTGCCGGCTTGAAACCGGCTTTGCAAGGTAATCGTCGAAACCGGCGTTGAGGTACATATTGCGCTCTCCTGAAACCGCGTTCGCTGTAACAACGATTATCGGAACGCCCGGACACAGCTCCTGCTTTTGTATCGTCCGCAGGGTCTCCATGCCGTCCATTACCGGCATCATATGGTCTAGGAGTATGAGGTCGTAGCGGTTCCTGCCGATAAGCTCAAGTGCTTCCACGCCGTTTACCGCGGCGTCTATCGTGACCCGGGTCTCGCGAAGGCTGCGGCGGTAAAGGTCGAGGTTCATCTCGTTGTCGTCGGCTATGAGTATCCGCGCCTGCGGAGCCGTGAATCCCGGCTTGCTGCGCGAAAGCTCTCCGGGACGCGTCAGCGCCGCCGCATCGCCTACCGGGCTTGGATCCGAAACGCCCTGCCTCAGCCGGAAGCTCATGCAGGTACCCTTGCCGTAGATGCTTTCCACCTCCAGGAAGCTGTCCATCATCGAAAGCAGCCTTGTTACAATGGTAAGTCCCAGACCTATCCCCTTAATATTCTGACTTCGCTTTTTGTCCATTCGCAGGAAACTCGAGGATATCCGCGCGACGTCCTCCCTGCGCATGCCGGTGCCCGTGTCCTTGACTTTAACGCACAGCCAGCCGCTGTCGCCGTCAGGTTCCCAGCCGACTTGTATTTCCACCCATCCGCGCTCTGTGTACTTCACCGCGTTGGAGGTCAGATCGTTCAGTATCCTGGTTATGCGAACGCTGTCTCCATGGAGCGTCCTGGGAATATCCGGTGAGAAATCAAGCCGCAGCTCGATATCTTTTTTGTTTGCGTGGTATCCCGCGAAAGCGGCGATATCAGAAAGCATGGAAGCCGCAGAGTAGTTCGTTTCCTCAATACGGAAGCTGCCTGTCTCCATCTCGGTGAAATCCATCATGTCGCTTATCATCGCAAGCAGAGTCTTGCCGGCGCTGCGGATATTTTCAGAATACCGCGTGATCTCTTCGTCCCGGGACTCTCGCAGCACCATTTCATTGAAGCCCAGCACAGCGTTGATAGGCGTGCGTATCTCATGAGAGACAGTGCTCAGGAATTCTGTCTTGACCTGGCTGGCGCTCTGTGCCGCCGCCATGGCCTCCTCCGCCTCGTCACGGGTGTCGCGGAGTTCCTTCATGGTTCGCTTGAGCACCTTGAGATCCGGGGTCTCCATCGCAAACATCAGCATCATCAGACCGATGGATACCGTGAACAGCGTAAACAGCACGTTCGGGAAAATAAGCTGCACAACCGGTCCGGAGATCAGTACGAGAATATACACGGATACCGAAATGCGCTGCGCACTGCTGAATTTTCTGAAATTCACGATCATCATTATACTTGTAATGATTATCGCAGCTATCGGGATCACATGTATCAAAAGGTAAAGCGGACCGTGAACGTATCCCGTCTCATCAAATGAGAATATCCACCCGGTGAAGATGTTGACGGCGAGCAGTACGACCATCGCCCCCGCCGCGCCGAGCGTGAACTCCGGAATATGGCGGTGCCGCGCCGTGCCGTAGATGGCGCAGGTGCAGTAGATCACGAACTGACATTCAAGGAACACGTCGGAGATCAGGTAAATAGTATTGAGCACGGTGTTGAGCCATATCGGAACGCTGTCGGCATAGCTTATGGTTATCGCGGTCACGACGTCCAGGGTCACTGCAAGGAACAGCACTCCTGCGAGCCGCTTGAAATGCCGGTTGCTTGGCGAATCCGACGGATATTGCAGATATGCATACAGGTTCAGCCCCACCAGCAGAGCCGCTGCCGCAAGCTCAAAGTAGATGTTGTATTTCATGCTTCGGAGCCGAGCAGCGCGGCTACCTTATCGGTAAGCTCCTTCGGCAGGAAGGGCTTCCTGAGGTAAGATGTGACGCCCAGCCGTATCGCCTCGCGGACAGTTTCCTGTGTGGCGGAGGCGGTCAGGAACATCACCGGGATATCCTTAAGCTTCTCCGACTGGCGAATGCTTGAAAGCGTGTTGAACCCGTTGAGCAGCGGCATTTCGATATCAAGCAGAATGCAGTCTATCCGAGGGTTGGAGGGTTCTCTCAGGAACTCCAGGCATCGCTTTCCGGACTCGGCAGTCACCACCTCGTGATCCTGCTTTTCCAGAATAAATTTACACATCTTAAGCGTTATCTTGTCGTCGTCGACTACCATTATTCTCTTTTTCATCAGTATTTCTCTCCGTTCTCGGTATATTTTTGTGTGTAAGCTGCCGCCGCTTCGTCAAAGCTTTTGCAATGCGATATCAGCCGCCGCTCATGCGACCTTAGCTCCGCGATGTTCCCGGCTGCAAGAAGATCCGCAGCGTACTGTGCGGACTGAGCCAGACGTTCAGCTCCCACCGCCGCGGCAGCGCTGCAAAGCTCGGTGCAGGTCTGCGCGTACTCCTTCCAGTCGGAGTTATCCAGAGCCTTCTCCAGCGATTCCGCCCGCGAGGTCATATCCGCCATTCCAATGATCCTGCGGAACAGCTTTTCGTCGCCGCAGCAGCAATTTATTCCCGCAGCAGCGTTCAGTTCCGGAAGCTCCCTTGCGCCGGAGGCGGCTTCATGCGTTTCCGAGCCGGGAGTTATCGGAAGGATCAGCTCCCGCGGCAGGTACTCAAGCAGCACCGATTCCAGACGGTCGCTCTGCACCGGCTTTGCGAGGTAGTCAGTAAATCCGCAGGCGGCGTACTTCTCACGCGCCCCGACCATCACGTTGGCGGTCAGCGCGATAACCGGGGTTCCGGCATTGGGAGAGCCATCCTGTGCACGGAGCTGTTTCAGAGTCTCAATGCCGTCCATATCAGGCATAAGGTGATCCATGAATATCAGGTCGTAGTGCGTACGCGAAACCAGCCCTAGGCACTCGCGCCCGCTGTAGGCGGATTCGGTCCGTATCTGCGTCAGACGGAGCAGTCCCTTTATGACATCTATATTGAGCTTCACATCGTCCACTACCAGGATCCTTGCTCCCGGCGCCCGGAAGCGCTCGTGATACTCCTCTTTCTGACCGCTGGCGGCTCGGCGGTTCTCGATGAACACCCCGACCGGTTCGTATGACACCACGCGCTGCGGTATCTCCACAGTGAATTCCGGGCCGGAGCCCAGCGTGCTGCGCACCGCGATGGTACCTCCCATCATTTCAGTGAGATGCTTTGTTATATTGAGCCCAAGACCGGTGCCTTCGATGTGGCGGTTGGTCATTTCGTCCAGCCGGCGGAACGCCTTGAACAGGTTCTGCTGATTCTCCTGCGAGATACCCATTCCGGTGTCGCGGACGGATATTTTCAGCATGATCTCGTTTTCAGCGGTATGTTTGAAATCAACGCGCATAGTAACCTCGCCCGCAGAGGTGTACTTCACGGCGTTTGTCAGCAGGTTCAGTATGACCTGCCGCAGCCGCACTTCATCACCGGCGAGCTTCGCGGGAAGCTGAGGGTCGTTCTTTATCTCAAGCAGCAGGTCTTTTTTCTCAGCCCGCATTATCATCATGCTGTAACAGTCGTTCATTAGCTGCTGCGTACTGTATTCTGAGGTTAGAAGCTCCAGCCTGCCTGATTCGATCTTCGACAGGTCGAGGATATCGTTTATCACCGATAGCAGCGAGTGCCCGGCGGACTGGATATTCGCCGCATAGCTCAAGATAGACTCGTCGCTGCTTTCCCGTAGTATCATCTCGTCCATTCCCAGGACCGCGTTGATGGGCGTGCGTATCTCGTGCGACATGCTTGCGAGGAAGGATGTTTTGGCTTCGTTGGCACGGTCGGCGGTGCGCATCGCTTCCAGCAGCTTTTTTTCCTGCTGTTCCATTTTGCGCTGCTGTCGCTTGAAAACTACGCTCTGGTACTTAACGGTAAGCCCGATCATCACCGGGACCGTCACCATCACCTGAGCTACGTCAAGCACGGCCATTTTTGTGAGGTCGCCCTCGGGGAGCAGGATAAGTTCCGGGAAGAACATCTGGACTGCAAGGCAGCCGAGCGCGGCGATAAGGTCAAGCGCGAACATCACGCAGCACCTGGCGCCGTCCATCGCGAACCACGGGAACACCAGCCCGAATGCGAGCCAGAGGGGCATTCCGCTGTAGACTCCCCCGTTCAGCATGTACATCAGCGGGAACAGCACCAGATTTACCGCAATAGTGATGAGATAGTACGCAGCTTCTTTCTTTTTGCGAATAACCGAGAGATAGAACGCCAGGAACAGCGTAAGCAGCCCGAGCAAGGAGGCAAGGTTCCCCGCGAGACTCATCTGCGTCGCGAAGGAGATCACCACTGACGCGGCGCAGCCCGCCATGCTTATAGTAATCAGTATATTCTGAAGTTTGTGGCGTATGTCGAGGTCGTCGCTCAGAAGGAGCGTACGGAGTTTGCTTTTGTCTGAGAGCATGCGCAGTATACCCTCCCTGAGTTGGCTCGCGGGGATTTCCCGCATTTGGCATTTGATATATTGATTATAGCATAAATCTATATAAAATGCAATATACATTAAAATATTTTTGTGCAGAAAAACAAAAGATTACAGAATTATAGTCCGAAACATACGCTTGCAACAAAACAAACACGGGCAGACAAACTGCCTGCCCGTTGTTTAATAATTGCCGTAACCGCCGCCGGAATTCAACTCACCGCGCCTCCGGAACGCTTTCCGTTTTCCGGAGCTGGACCTTCTTTTTGAGCCTTCTCCGGCATATGAAGAAGCAGATAACATGCGCCGCGACCGTTATCACCCAGGAAACCGGATAGGACAGGTACACAGTGTCCGGCGTATGGAACTGCTCCATTTGGAACACCGTCCCGAGCCACACAAGCCTGAGTCCGCATGCGCCGAGCAGCGAAACTATCATCGGCGTGACTGAATAGCCCATTCCGCGCAGGGAGCCAACCATGACGTCCATAATGCCGCACAGGAAGTATGTGCCGCAGACGTACATCATACGGCGCACGCCGGCGTTTATCGCCTCGTCTCCGGAGGTGTAGATACTGAGCAGCGGCCGGCTGAACGTCATCGCAACGCCGAGACCCAGGATAGCCCACACTGCCACCACGCACAGCAGTCCGCAGCGAAGTATCTTGTTGATACGCTCGTATTTCCCTGCGCCAATGTTCGCGCTGGTGAACGACAGCGTGGACTGATAGCAGGAGTTCATTGCCATGTAGACGATCCCTCGATGCTTGCCGCCGCGGAGTTACCCGCAATGACCGCCTCGCCGAACAGGTTTATGGAGCTTTGGATAACCACGTTCGAGAGCGAGAACACCGTTCCCTGGAATCCGGCGGGAAGCCCGATTTTAAGTATCATCAGCAGCTTGTCTTTGTGGATACGCAGGTTTTTCAGCCGCAGCTTCAGACCGTTCTCGTCCTTCTCGCGCATGAGACAGCGAACCATCAGCGCCGCCGAAACACCCTGGGAAATCGCGGTCGCGAGACCTACTCCTGCGGCGCTCATATCCAGCGCGATGACGAACAGCAGGTCGAGCAGCACGTTGACTACTCCGCCGCAGATGAGGTATATCAGAGGGCGGCGGGTGTCCCCGGCGGCGCGGAGGAGAGCGTTTCCGAAATTGTAGATCATCATGAACGGCATTCCGCAGAAGTAGAGCCGCAGATAATCCGAAGCCATGCCGAGAATGCTCTCCGGCGTGGACATCAGCCCGAGTATCTGCTCCGCGAAAAGCAGTCCAGCAGCCATCAGCAGGAATCCGCTGATAACGCTGAGCAGCATTGACGTGTGGACTGTCCTGTTAAGCTCGGAGTAGTTTTTCGCGCCGCAGTAGCGCGCCGCCACGACGTTCGCGCCGATGGAAATACCGATAAACAGGTTGGTCATGAGGTTGATGAGCGCGGTGTTCGAACCTACCGCGGCAAGCGCGTTATCGCCTGCAAACCTTCCCACGACGATGATATCGGTCGCATTGAAAAGCAGTTGGAAAAGCCCCGAAAACATTATCGGAAGTGTAAAAACTATCATCTTGCGCAGCACGGGGCCGCTGCACATATCAACGTATTTTGCTGATCTCATTGGTCGCTTCTTTCTGGAATTTCGCTATTTCACCGGCTCAAACCGGTATTTCTGTCTTGCCTCGGGGTATTTCTCACGGTCGGTCTCGGAAAGGAACATCTCAAGCGGGCGGGCGCATATCCTGTGCTCGCCGTAGAGCGCACGGTACACCACCAGCATTTCTCCGGTCTCTGTGTGGCGGGCAACTCCGAGTATCTCGTAAAGGTACATCGCGCTGTCCGCGCGCTCGCTTTCCGGGAGCATTCCGCGCTTGAAATGCTGCACGACGGTTCCCGTAAGCAGGTCTTTTTCGGTAAGCTGCATGTTACACCACCTGGAAAATATAGAACTTGAGGTAATCCGTCTCGGGAACGTTCCAGAGTATCGGGTGATCCGGAGCCTGCCTGCGCGCCTCTATCTGCCGCAGCGAGACTCCCGCGTCGGCTGCTGCGTCATGGAGCATATGCCGGAACAGCGTTTCAGTCATGAAGTGCGAGCATGAGCAGGTCGCAAGGTAGCCGCCCCTTGGCAGCAGCCTCATAGCCTTGAGGTTTATCTCCTTGTAGCCGCGCTCAGCCGCCCTTACGGTGCTGGAGCTCTTC
>ERZ826613.4364-NODE-4364-length-10529-cov-4.649418_pt1 | contig 10529 bp, 7 predicted proteins | sample MGYA00519925_ERZ826613 | MGnify/ENA primary metagenome ERZ826613 (study PRJEB31778, sample SAMEA3449236) | human gut metagenome | biome: human gut; feature: human-associated habitat; material: faeces | place: United Kingdom | collected 2010/2012 ... | reverse complement strand
CGATCAGGCTGCCCTTCGGGTCTGTCACCACATAGGACGAATGGCACTGCATCAGGTTGGGCTTGAGCCAGAATCGGGTTTTGCCGCTGCCGGAGCCGCCGATAATCAGCACGTTTTTGTTGCGGGCATACGCCGGATTCTTCGGACGGCTGCTCATTGTGAGCCGTTCCGTCTGCGTCAGAATCACGTTGTTGGCAAACACGGGATCGATAAAGGGCTTGATATCCTCCGGCGTACCCCAGCGTGCCGAGCCATACTCACGCCCTTTGCGATACTTCTTTTTTTCACTTTCTTTAATGAAAATGAACAGACGAAAGCACGCGCCCAGCAGCAGCCCGATGCATAAGTCATGCAGCTCAAAGCTCGGCAGGGGCGACGCGAACGACGCAGAAAGGCTGTCCATCAGGCTTAGCAGCTTATGCGCCGCATCCGTTCCTTCTGCCAGCCGCCATGCCTGTCCGATTTTCGTCGCGTAGAGCGCAATCAGCAGATACGGCAGTTCATGCAGCCATTTTCTTTTCATCGCGTCCTCTCCCTTTCCGCCTTGCGCGTCGGGGCAGTCCGGGCGACCTTTTCCTTCATCTCATTCAGGATTTCCATCAGAGACGGGTGCTCTGCCTGACGAACGCGCCGATCTGTATATTCCTGAAAAGCTGCCGTCAGCGCGTCCGCGTCGCGGGCTTTAAAGAAAACGAGATATTTCGTTTCATCACTTTTCGCCCTCTTGACGGCGAAGTCCACGCCATATTTACGCGCAATGCGTTCAAAGGCATGAATATCGGGATCGTCGATCTCGATGTTGGTCATGCCCTGATTTTGCCGTGCAAGCTGTCGGACAGACTGCTTGCCATGCGGCACAGTCAATTTGCCGTGCATGGCGTGAAGCAGCTTTGCTATGCCGTTTTTCATTACCCTTCCTGAGAATTTGCTCGCATGAAATGCCATCGTAACGGTGCGCATTTCAACTTCTTCCTGCAAGAAAATCAACTCCTTTCTCTGATTTTACAGGCGATTCACGGTGGAACCGCCAGTCTGTGCAGCAAATACCTCATCTTACTTTTTCCTCCGTTTCCTGTCCGCCAGCCTGCGCCCGATCAGGATAATTCCGGCAAGCAGCAGCAATGCCGCGCCCTCCGTCATCATCGGGGTCAGCTCAATATCCACGCCGGTCTGAATATCGTGCTTTTCGTCCTCCTTTTCATTGACAAGGCAGGGCATTTCTTCGGGAACAACGTAGCTTTCGTCGATGGTGAACGTCAGCGTGTCCTCGGTTTTCACATAGCCTTGGAGTGCTTCGGTTTCACGGACGACGTACTGACCGTCATCGAGATTTTCAAGCAGCACCGTGCCGTCCTCGCTGCTCTCCATCTCGCGCAGCACATTTCCGTTTGCATCTTCCAGTACGAATTTCACGCTGGAAAGCGGATTGCCGTCGCCGTCCATCTTCATGAACATATAGCTGCTTGGCACGTTGACCAGCGTAATCGGCTCAGGCTGCACGAAGTCCTCACCGATATGCAGCAGCATGTCCTCCATGCGTCTGTACCCATTGGGCGCGGCGGTTTCGCGGATAATCCAGTCGCCGTAGTCGATGTGACGGAAGATAAATTCGCCGTTTTCGTCGCTCGCCGCCACTTCGGTCACGACGTTGGTTTCCGCGTTAATCAGGCTGAACTCCACGCCCGCAAGCGGTCTGCCGGATGTATCCACCTTCTTATACGCAAGGCGCATCGGCGTATTGGTGACGGTTTCCAGCGGTTCGTTCGGGTTGACAAACGTACCGTCCACCGTCAAACGGACATGCACGGCGGCTTTGAAATAGCCGGGGAGCGGCTGGGTTTCCTCGACGGTATATCTGCCATACGGGATTTTCTCAAACGTCACCAACCCGTTTGCGTCCGAAACGGCGGTCATCAGGCGCATGCCTGTTTCCGTGACCAGCGCAAATTCCACGCCGGAAAGCGGCACGCCGTTTTCGTCCTGCTTGCGGAGCTGTACGCGGGTATAGTCGTCGCGCAGCATCGTGTTGCCCGTAACATTTCCCTGCTCGTCCACCGTGAAGCGCGTTTCGGCTTCATTGAGCGCATAGCCGCTCGGCGCAAGGATTTCGCGGAAGGCGTATATTCCCGGCGTAACGGGGATATCCGGGATTTCGCCGTTCGTGTCGGTCGTGGCGCGGTAAATTATTTCGCCCTGCTCGTTTCTGACCTCGATCTGTGCGTCCGGAACGGTTTTCGCGCCGGTGATATCGGTTTTGGTCAGCGTCACGGGCGTATAAACCAGCTCGTCATAGATGGGCTGCGCCAGCTCGACGCGGATTACCGCATCGCCACCCGGCTCAAGCGTAATCGGGAAACGGTTTGGATTGAGCTTCCAGCCTGTCTTGGCTTGCAGCTCGCGCACATAGTAGTCGCCATGCGGAAATGTGCCGTCAAACGTCAGCTTGCCGTTTTCATCGGTCATGCCGACAGCCACAAGCGTATCTGCCAGCAGGGTCACGCCGTTTTCATGGATATCCCGCTCGCTGAACAGCCCGAACACAAAGCCTTCGCCCGACTCGCTGTGCAGCGTCCGCAGCACTTCACCGTTTGCTTCCGTCGTGCGAATGACTTCGGCTTCCTTGTGCAGCGTAATGGCGGCGGGAAGATAGGTATTGCCGACCTCCACGCGGATCTGCACCAACGGGGTCTGATCGTCCGCATACGCCAGCTCGATTTCGCGCGGCGCATCATCCGGCGCGTATCCTTCCGGCGCGGAAATCTCCTCGATGTAGTACAAGCCCCACCTGAGCGTTTCCGGCAGGGTCACGCCGCCCGTTTCATCCGTGGTGAACGTGTCGATCTCCTTTTCGGTCGGATAATGCACCGTCTGGCGCACCGTTTCGCCGTTTGCGTCCTTGAGCTTAAACGACGTATGCGCCAGCGTGACGGTCTTGCCCGTTTCGCGATCCGTCTTGAGGATACGCAGGCGGTAGAGAATCGGTCGGTCGCTGAGTGTCAGCGGCGGCGGGTTCTGGATATCCTCCGTCCCGTCGATTTCAAACTCAATCGCGCCTTTGATTTCATAGCCCTCTTTGCCCTTCGTTTGCTCCAGCACATAGATGCCGTAGGGCAGTGCCTTGGTCTTGGCGTATCCGCGCTTATTCGTCACCAGATGATCGCGCTCAAACGGACGCGCGTTCTCATAGCTGCCCGCACTTTTGAGATACACGTTGAACTCTGCGCCCGCTTCCGGCTGCTCGACGCGATCCGGGGCAGGGTCGTCGTGGTCGTCGCCTAAAATCTTGACGATAGCCTGTGCTCCCAGCCGGATGGTGTTGGTTTTCAGCCCTTCATATTCCACGACGGCTTCTTCAGACTGCCCTGCGGCGCTGACGGTATCGACGAAGATGTGTTTTTCGCTCGGATGATAGCCCTTTGGCGGGGTCAACTCCACGATTTCATACAGTCCCGGCCACAACTCGCCCGTTGCAGCACTCACATCCTCGCCCGCCGTCGTCAGCCCATCCACAACGGTATCGCCTTTTTTGAACAGAACGTTGCCCTGTCTGTCCTTGATTGCCGCGCCCGCCAGCACTTGAAAGACCGCGCCGGTCAGCTCGCCGTCGCCGCGTGATTTCGGCGGGTCGATGCTCGCCTGTCTGGGCAGGGTTTTTCGATTTTTGCTGTTGGGGTTATCGCCTGCATATTCGTCCTTATCGCGCTTATAAATCCTGATTTTGACCCGGACAGGCTGATTCGTCGCCGCAAGGTCGGTCGTTTCGTCGGGTTTGACCGTCGCATCCAGCGCGATTTCTTCAAAAACGTAGCCCTTTGTCGCGCCATGCTCGCGCACGATGTAGCGTCCCTTGCGCAGCGGCTCGGAGATTGCCACGCCGTCCGCGCCGGTCGTCATGCTGCCGACAAGCGCATTTCCGTATTCGTCGTTTTCATAGATATCAAACTTCACGCCCGCAATCGGGTTGCCGTTTGCCCGATCGGTTTTGGTCAGGCGGATAAAGCCTTTGGTCGGCTCATTCTCGACTTCCAGCTCGCAGGTTTTGAAGTTTTCCTCGTCAATGACGATATCCGCTGAAAAGCCCGTGTCCACGAAATGCTCCGGCACTTTGCTTTCCGTCACGCGGTAGGTTCCCCACGTCAGCCAGCCGGTTTCGGCAACGCCATCCGCATCCGTCGTAATGACCGCGACCACCTCGCCGTCGCCCGCTCCTTGATGGGATGGCAGACCACTGATCCGCGTGACAGTAAACTCCGCGCCTGCCAGCAGTTCTTTTGTGAGCTGATCCCGTTTGACGATCCTGATCCTGCCCTGAATCGGCTGATTGCTCGCGCCTAGATATGTCGTTTCGTCCGGATTCACCGTCGCGTCCTGCTGCGCCAGTTCCGCCACATAGCCCGTCGGGTTTTCATGCTCGCGCACGGTATATTGTCCCTTGAACAATGCGGGCGACGTTGCCGCGCCGTTTGCGTCCGTGGTCATTGTGCCGACAACGTTGCCGCCCGCGTCCACGATATCAAACTGCACACCCTCAATCGGTCTGCCGTCCAGCGCGTCGGTCTTGACGATCTGGATGAAGCCCTTCGTCGGCTCGTTTTCGACCTCGATGAGATAGGTCTTTCCGTTTTCCGTGCAGTCGATTTCGGTTGAAAAGCCGCTGGTTTCATAGTGCGCGGGAACTTTGCTCTCCGTCACGCGATACTGTCCGTAATCCAGCCAGTCCGTTTCGGCATAGCCGTTTGCGTCGGTGGTCAGCACAATGGGCGTTCCCGTTCCGTCTGTGCGTGTAATGGTGAACTCCGCGCCTGCCAATGGTTCTTTCGTCAGGCTGTCCGTCTTGGCGATACGGATTCTGCCCCGAATCCGTTCATCCGCGAACGCCGCGCCCGTCGTTTCGCCTGCCGTGACGGTCACGCTCTGACTATCCGGCACAGCGACGAGATATCCCGTCGGCGCGTTGATTTCGCGCACGGTATAATTTCCTGCCGGAAGGTTATCAAAGTGCGCCGCACCGTCCGCGTCTATGGTCTGCGTCGCCACAACTGTGCCGGAAGCGTTCGTCAGCTCGAACGTCGCGCCCGCCAGCACCGCGCCGCTTGCCGCATCCGTCTTAGTCACGACCAGTGCGCCGTTCGGCATATCAAAGCGGATTTCCGTGGACTTGAGCGGATACGGCGAGCCCCGCTGCGGAATGACGACCTTCTGCACATTCACATCCGGCACAGCGACCAGAAAATTGGCTTCCAGCTCCTCCGTCGAAACGGATTCCGCAGTAAAAGAAAAACCGCTTCCTGCTTGGGAAACGGTAATGGTGTCGCCGCTGTTCAGATAGACGTATGTGCCGTCCTCGCCGCCCGTATAGCCGGTAATCGTTCCGACCGAGCGGCGGATGCGGATGCGCGGTGCGTCCGTGGTCAGCGTCGCCGTGCCGGTGCATACGCCGTTGGCGACGGATACGGACACATTCGACACCGTGATTTCGCCGGTCATTTGCGCATAGGTCAGGGCGTTTGCAGCCAGCCAACGTGCATATTCGAGATATTCCTTGGGAGCTTGACCTGTTGCGCGGTAAAAATCATCCATACGCCAATAATCGCGGACATACTGTGAACCTTCCAGCTGTTTGATGACCTCGCGGATGGCGAACTGCCCCGCCGCTCTCGACCATTCCAGACATTCATCCTCATAACGGTCAAGTCCCATGTAGGGGAACGTGTGCCGCAGCACCCAGCCGATGGCGTGCATCGTCTTTTCGCTGTATATGATGCCGGAGTAACCCGCCGTCTGCCCGTACTGCGCCAGATCGACAACTTTATACGGACCTTCCGGGTTGTCTTTGATGCCGGGGCTGTTCATCGTATGCTCAAGACAGTAGACCACATGTTCGTTGATGTAATGCTGAGTAGCGTAAATTGCGCCATAGTTTTTGAGCGACGCAATCTGCACGTCGTCATGCACAGAATAGGCGTATACCGTCTGCCCGGCGTAAAACTCGCCCGTGTTGCCGCTGAGCGTTTGCAATCTCGTCGGGGTATCCGCCGCGTACAGCTCCACCGGCGTAAACGGGAAGGCGTAAGCCGTCACGTCATAATCCGCCGCGTCGGACGGCTGGGTTTCCTCCGCCAGTACCCAGACCGTCGCCGTGTCCGTCCACGCCATCTCTCCATCGGGTTCTTCCTCACCGTACAGATAGCGCACCAGCAGCCATGTTCGCCCCATGCCGTCCTTCCGGACTTCTTCCACCCGGACGTTTGCGGTGCGGACAAAACTGCCGTCGTACAACTCGCCGTCTACCTCATCCGCCGTTTCATCCACATCCGAAAACACGCGCGTATTTTCCGTGACGAGAACGAACATGCCCGCCCGATACGTCGCTTCGGGTTCAGGCGTTGGCAGGGGTTCTTCCGTGACCTGCGGAGTTGGCTGTTCCGTATTTTCCGGCGTTTCGGTCGGAGTATCCGTCGGCTCGATTGGAAGCTCTGGCTCTATCGTTACTTCCGGCAATTCAACCGGCAGTTCTGGCTCGTTCGGAAGTTCCGCTTCCGCGCCAGTCGCTTGAGCAAGCCCCGATTCTTCCGCCCATGCCGACGTGGGCAGCGCCGCCGTCAGCATCGTCAGCGACAGCAGCAACGACAAAAGACGTTTGAATTTGTGTTTCATAAGCTCCTCCTGCTTTTTTCAAGCACCGCCATAACCGCAAGCCGTCCAGACCTGCCGCCATAGCTTCGGTCACAGGTAATCAGCGTGAGAATGGAATCCTCCGCATCGACCGTCACGCCCGTGTCATACAGAGAATTTTGTTTGGCGTACTGGATAAAATCCCGAAACGCCGCGTCGCTTTCAAAATCCGCCTGCGAAGCGTCCCATTCGCCGCTGTGAAAATTCAGCACGGCGAAAATTCGGTATGCGCTGCTTTCATACAGCGTATCGAGCAGCACGATTTCATGACCGGCGTAGAAATCCGCATCCTTATACCGCATGAGCGACGTGAACATCTTCTCGCCGGTGGATTTGAGGTGATGCCCGTAAATGGCGATGTTGCGGCTGGGGATGCTGTAATCCGTTTTCATCAGCGAAAACAGCGTTCCCGCCGTGCCCTGCTTCCCTGTGAACGTGTGATGCAGGTAATACTCCGCGTCATCCGTCCAGACGACGGGATAATCCACATTCGTGCCGGGAATCCTGATCCACGCGATGAAATCGTCGTTCTGTGCCAGACACGCCGCAAGGTCTGCGCCTGTCCCGATGTTGATTTCATGCGGGGATTCATCCGGTTTGGACAGTTCAAGCGGTTCTTGCGTTGCGCTTGGGAAACCAAGCAGTACGCGCAGGGCACTTTTATCCTGTGCAGGCGCGTCCGTTGCCTGCGCCGGTTTCTCGCTTTTGAGCTGAACGCGCAGGTCGTCATATTCTGCCGCGCTCCGATTCATTTCCGTGTTCTGCCCGATGAGCGGGCAGAGCAGCATTGCCGCGCCCGTCACAGCCATTGCCGCCGCAAGAAAAGCCGAGGGCGAATCCGCATGTTTTTGCTTCATGATGTTCCTCCCTTCTCACAGGCAGTACAGCTTCCTGCCCTGTATGGCGTAGACCAGAATCGGGGTACAGTCCGGCGTAAACAGGTAACACCTGCCGGATTCAATCTGCGTCAACGCGCAGAGCTGGCAGGCTTTTCCGTCCACCGGCGGCACGGCGAAGAACAGCACCCGTCTGGGAAACCAGCCTCCGCTGATCTCGCACGTCCGCTGCTCGGCTTCCTGCTCCAGCTGCATCACCCGAAGCGCGGTTTCCGTCCGCTTTTCGGGCAAAAGAAAACCTGCTTGCGTATCCTGCCGCAGCAGGTTCTCAAGCAGGTCGTCTTTGCTCATGCAGCCGGGAAATCGGTCAATGGGTTCGAGTTCACAGGCGAATTGAAAATAGTTTTTCATGGACACCACTCCCTTCTAAAGCTCATCGAGCCAGTTTTCATAATCTTCCTCCCGCTTTCGCCGGTCGTATCGCACCTGAGCATCGTAGTAATTGCCCATCGTCGCGGGCGCGTTGAACAGCGTGGTCAGCAGATATTTCTTGATGTTGCGGACGCGGCTCGCGTTCTGCTCAAGACAGCCGAAGATGTACTCGATGTGCATACTGTTGATCTTGCGCATCCGCTCCTTAACCAGTTCGGCGGGGTACTCCGCCCCGGATATCGTGATTGTTTCCCTGCCGGTGCAGAGGATTTCCACCATCAGCTCGACGATCTCATCCATCCGATCCCGGTTATACGGTGTGACAAGACAGCTATACCCGATCTGCGACCGCACGCTGTCCCGAATCGCCGCAACATCTTCCTGCCTTTCCTTGAGATGGATTGATGGATAAGGATTTTCTCCCTGAGTATTTGGTGGATACGTTTTTTCTGAATTCATGTTTGATCTATTCGTATTTAATTGTGCGGGATTTTCCTGTTCAGGTTTTTCCTGCTTTGGATTCTCCTGCACAGGCTTTTCCTGAACCGGATTCTCCAGTCTTGGATTTTCCCGTTTTGGTTTTTCCGGCTTAGGTGCGTCCGGCGCGGGTTGGCTGTTCATGTGGCAGTCCTCGTAGATCAGGTACTCCGTCCCGCTCAGCCGTCCGCGCTCGTCCCGTTTTCGATTTCGGATCACATAGCCCGAACGCTCCAACTCCTTGACGGCTTCGCTGATCGCGTCCACGCCCTCTTTGCTGATTGCCGCCAGACCTCGGAGCGTATAATCCCAGTTCTCCGGCAGGGACAGCATCACCGACATCAGCCCTTTTGCTTTGAGCGTCAGGCGTTTATCCTTCAAATGCTGATTGGACATCATCGTGTAGTTTTTTGTTTTGACAACTCGAAAGACTACGGTCATTTTGTTTCACCTCCCTTCGCATGGGTATAGAAAAAGGCGTTCGCCTTTCGGTAAACGCCTTGCAGAATACTTTTCGCTTTTCCTGCTGAGAATTACTGTTTGATTGTTCTGCTCAATTCTTCAACTTCCTGCTTGGTCAGCATCGTTGCGTCAATAACCAGTTCTTCAGAGTAACCCATTTCAAGCATACGACGAGCAATAGCCAGTGCCTTCTGCATTTCACCGCACTTTTCACCCAGCATAATTCCTTCATCAATCATCTGCCGAATTGCTTCACACATACTCGTATTTTCACCTTCAAAGCACTTGAGCATAGCCTTTACTGCTTGATTGTTTTGCTCAATTTTTCAACTTCCTGCTTTGTCAGCATCGTTGCGGAAATAATCAATTCCTCAGAGCAGCCCATTTCAAGCATACGACGAGCAATAGCAAATGCCTTTTGCATTTCGCCGCGCTTTTCACCCAGCATGATTCCTTCATCAACCATCTGCCGAATTGCTTCACACATATTTACAGCCTCCTTGTTCGGGTCAATCGCAATTCCTGCGTTCGTCATAGCATTGATAACCAGAGCCGCATTTGTTTCCAGACAGCTGAACTTAGAATCCTCATTCAGCAATTTTTCCATCTGTGCCTTATCCCGCTGGTATTTAATATACGCCAGCACTTCACGCAGACTGCTGTTCAGCTTCTGAAGGTCATTGTCGCTCATCTCCATCGGGTCAATCATGAAAACCCTATAGTCCTGAATAAACGGAAGAACCTTTTCCGGCTGCTCGCCGTACATCTCGCGCAGGCTGAGCGGCGCATCCCATTTCTTTCCGCCAAAGTTGATGACCAGCGTAATCACGGGGGACAGCCGATCTTCCTTCCTCATACCAGAAAGATATTCTTCCGATGTACCATTTTTTCCTTCCTTACGGTGCTGGCTTGCCAGATCACGCACCTGCTTTTCGAGCTGCATGGCATCGTATAGCATGTTGCGAACCGGCATGGCATAATGCACATGGCTCTGATTCTCTATTCCCAGCACGAGATAGGTGTACCGATCATCCGTTTTAACCGCCAGCGTTTTAAGCGTATCGCGGTATTTCTGCGCCGCTTCCGGCTTGCCTTTCTCATCCTCATGATATGGAATCACATACTGCGTTGTATCCATATCGGTCAGCTGTTCCGGCTTAATGACCTGTTCGCCATCATAAATCAGATAGTTAAAGGCATCTGCAAACACTTCCACTTCCGAAACATACTGTTTGGTTGCCGTATCCTGAATGGACATGTTTTTTTCTCTCCTTTGAGCCATCATTTCATCCGTCCATGCTCTATTTCAAGTTTATTTTATCACGTCGCTTATGATTTCGCAAGCACTTATGATTCATTACCGTTCCTGCGAAAGCTGCCGCTTTTTATACCAGCCTTCCAGCAGCTTGATGATGGTATCCTCCATTTGCTTAGGCGTGTAGGATTTCGGAAAATACTTGCGCAGCGTTTCGTTTTTCAGTGTCACCCGATCAAGGTCGGTTTTCTTTTCTTCACTCATGACCGCCCGCATCACATCAAGGGAAAGCATCTTCTGCAGGCTGAATTTCTTTAATCGTTGTGCCTGAGAAAGCGACGGCGTTGCCTGTTCGCTATCCATTGCTTCAAGCAGAAGGGTTTGTTCTTCTT
>ERZ826613.4358-NODE-4358-length-10548-cov-2.625465_pt1 | contig 10548 bp, 7 predicted proteins | sample MGYA00519925_ERZ826613 | MGnify/ENA primary metagenome ERZ826613 (study PRJEB31778, sample SAMEA3449236) | human gut metagenome | biome: human gut; feature: human-associated habitat; material: faeces | place: United Kingdom | collected 2010/2012 ... | reverse complement strand
CGGTCACGGAATACCGCCCGGCTTATGCCGAGGACGCACAGCGCGGCAACGTCCTGCGCGAGGGCAAGCTCACGGGCGGCCAGACCGTCCGCGTGCTGGTGGAGGCCGCCGGCCGCAGCGAGGGCACCGTCAATGGCCGCCTGGACAACAACCTGACCGTCGAGTTTGCCGCGGACGACAGCCTCATGGGCAGTTATGCCATGGTACACCTGACGGGTGCCCGGGCCACTGTTCTGCTGGGTGAGCTGGCCCAATAACGTACATTCCATCATATTTTTAAATAAGGAGATTTTTACAATGGAAAACACAAATGAAAAGACTGCCGGACAGAAACTCCAGGAAGAACTGACATGGAAGTTTCCTTCCGTTGCCCTAGAAGCTCCGGAACGTGTCAAAGAAGCTTATGATTTCTGCGAACCTTACAAAGCATTTTTATCCGAAGCCAAGACAGAACGTGAATGTGTAGCAAAAGCCGAAGCAATGTTAAAAGAAGCCGGCTACACAGAATTCGACCCGAAGGCTTCCTACCAGCCCGGAGATAAGGTTTATTTCAACAACCGCGGCAAAGCGATTATCGCTTCTACCTTCGGTACTGCACCTTTAGATGAAGGTGTTCGTCTGAATGCCGCTCATATCGATGCACCGAGACTGGATTTAAAGCCAACGCCTGTTTATGAGAAGAATGATATTGCTTACTTCAAGACCCATTATTACGGCGGTATCCGCAAATACCAGTGGGCAACAATTCCTCTTTCTCTTCACGGTGTGATCTACAAGAAAAACGGCGATGCCGTTATCGTGAATATCGGTGAAGATCCTACCGATCCTGTTTTCTATATCAGTGATCTGCTTCCGCATCTGTCTGCCAGACAGAATCAGCGTTCCCTGGCTGAAGGTATTAAAGGTGAAGAACTGAATATTCTCATCGGTTCCATCCCTTATCCTGAGAAAGGCTTAAAGGACCCTGTGAAGTTAAAAGTTCTTCAGATCCTGAATGAGAAATACGGTATTGTTGAAGCAGATTTCTATCGTGCCGAACTTGAAATTGTTGCCGCAGGCCCTGCCCGTGATGTTGGTTTTGACCGAAGCCTGATCGCATCCGCCGCTCACGATGACCGTGTATGCGCTTATCCGGCACTCCGTGCAGAGTTGGATACACTGCATCCTACATATACAACTGTAACCATCCTCACAGACAAAGAGGAAATCGGTTCCGTCGGCAATACGGGCCTTCACTCCGATTATGTTCGCCATTATCTTGAATATCTTGCTGAAAATGCAGGTGTTTCTTATAAAGATATGCTCCAGCACGCACTGTGCCTATCCTCAGATGTCAGTGCTGCCTTTGACCCGACATTCCCTGATGTCTATGAAGCAGGCAACTCCTGTTATCTTGGCAAAGGCTGTGTCCTGACCAAATACACAGGTGCAAGAGGCAAGAGTGGCTCCAGTGACGCCAGTGCAGAGACCATGTCCAAAGTCATCGGTATCATGGAAGCACACAACGTTTACTGGCAGGCCGGCGAACTGGGCAAAGTCGATGAAGGCGGCGGCGGTACTGTTGCACAGTTCATCGCAGGTATGAACATCGATGTTGTCGATCTGGGCGTACCGGTTATGTCCATGCATGCACCAATGGAAATCGTATCCAAGATGGACGTCTACGAAGCCTACAACGCATTCGTGGCATTCTATAAGTAAAATTGTTTGTGAATACTCAATAGTCCTTGAAGGAAATAAAAATAATCGTCCACAGGCAGAAGCACCTGCCCGTGGACGATTATTTTTATTCCCTGGTTATTCTTTTATCCGGCGTGTGAGAAAGATAACCGGATACTGCCCCTACAGAGTTTTGTACATATCATTCTCCAAAATTGATGATATTGATTCGGTTTATTTGCTCTCGGATGCTTTAGGGCTGAAAAGGAAGTAACGGTCTTTGTTGGCATCCGGTTCTTCCTGCTCCAGCCATTTCTTGAAGTCGCCGTCTGCATAGTATTTGATTTCTCTGTAACGACAGTCTTCTGCCAGAACCTTCATGGTTGTATGAAGGACGTTGCCGTTGACAATGACCTTGTCACGACGGCCGTCTTCCTGATATTTATCCGGCATTAACGACGGGTCAAGGACTGTGATATGCTCGCCGTCTTCTTCGATACCCACAACAGCGATAAAGTGCCCGCCATGTGAGAATACACCGATATAATCTTCTTCCGGTCTGTCCCCTGCAGAGCATGCAACGGCCATATAGCCTTTCTTCAGATGCGCTCTCAGAAGCTCAGGATCATCTGTGATCACAAGATCCAGGTCAAAGCGTTCTGCAATATACGGTCCAAGGACGGTTAAGTCTGTGCCCGGACTGTGATTGGCATTGACATTGATGGAAAGTTCCAGACAGTCGATCAATGGGAATTCCCTGCCTGTCATATTCTCAACAACCATACATGAAGCGCAGAGGCCACAGCCCGCATCTCTGACGGTTGTATCTGAACGTCCCAGTTCAGGAAGATCTGTCAGTGTCGGATATGGAACATGGGGATAGTTTGTCTGATTATAGTATCTCATTTTATTATTCACCTCTTCCCCATTATATCATATCTTTTTCCTTTACAAAATATGATTTTAAAGTTATCATATTAGTCATAAGGATTTTGCCCACAGGCATTTCTTCCTGATGCTTGCAGATTGGATTCATATAGATCAGATGCATGCAGATGCTGATGTTTGTCCGGGCAGTACATATACAGGAAGGAGGATTTACATGCAGGAAGGTGAAGCAAGGCGCGAACAGCTTCTGCAGATGCTGAGGGACAGCACAGCTCCTATCTCAGGAAGTGCCCTGGCCCGTTCACTTGGTGTCAGCCGTCAGGTTATTGTTCAGGATATTGCCCTGCTACGGGCTTCAGGGTATGATATCATATCAACAAACCGGGGATATGTGCTGGAAGGGCAGACTTGTGCCGAGAGAGTTTTTAAAGTACGTCATACAGACGAGCAGCTTGAGACGGAACTTTGTACTATTGTCGATCTTGGCGGTCAAGTGAAAAATGTTATGGTAAACCATAAAGTTTATGGGCATATTGAGGCGGAACTTGGAATTACTTCTAGAAGAAAAGTAAAAGAATTTCTGGCAGATATCGAAAGTGGCAAGTCAACACCGCTTAAGAATATTACCTCCGATTATCACTATCATACTGCGACAGCGGACAGTGAAGAAACACTGGATCTGATAGAAGAGGAACTGAGAAAATTAGGATTTTTGGTTGAAAATTAGTTGTTAAAACATTCTGAATGTTATGCTGGCTCTGAAAAGTAAGGTTTATAATCCGACTTTTCAGAGCCGGGTGTACATGGAAAGAATGTTTTTTTATTATGAACAAAATTTTTTATATAGGTTACATTTCTGAAAAAAGAAATAATTCCAGTGCGTATAGAATTCCGCACAAAGTATCTGTCCCGGAAGAATGCCCGATTGCCAGAAAATTTTCAGTAATTGCTGGGATATTTGCAATTTCAGGAGTAATTTGAGGGTTGCATTTAACATAAGAAGTATCTTGTGGAGATTCACAAGCTGTATTTACGAGTAAATGATTCACAGCCAGGCTAAATTGTCCTTTTAATGCACAGTGGAGAAATGCAGCACTTACATCGACGGTATCATTCAGATGTTCTGCAATTGTTTTGTGAAGGCTCTTGGCAAATGTGGATTCTGTTTGCCCTGTAAGAATTAATCCGGCAAGCACACCGCACAGGAAATCATCACCGCTTGGAGTCAGCCCGATGCCAAGTCCAATCAGTCGGGCAAGTTCGATTCCGGTCTCTGTATATTTTTTATTTCTATATAGTCTGGTGCATCGTTCGATTTTTTTCTTTGCAGCAACAAGCATCATAGAAGTATCATCATTTACACATTGGTTGAAGATCACTTCAAAGCCTCCGGTGGATATATTAGAAAGACATGTTCTGATATTGTTATGAAGCTGGTGAAGCATGGTATCTGACAGAGAGTTTGTACATTTTAATGAATGCAACAGACTTAAGTCGTGAATTGCTGCTCCCTCAAAAGAAAATCCAATTTGCTTTTTATTATCAAGAGTGTTTGTATCTGTGGAAGTCTGAAGAGAGCAGTTACTTCTATAAATAGTAATGATATTTTCTTCTAAAGTAACAAAATCTCCGGCAGATATTTCAAGATGCTCCATCTCTTCGGAAGTCAATGTTGTAATTAGACTGATTGGCGAGATGGGTGAGCCCTTTGCCTGTAAGGCGGCCAGTGTTCCACCAATAGATAAGTTGATAGTTTTTCTATATACAGAGTGGACTGTCCCGCTTGTTTCTCCCGAAAGCAGTTCATTTAAATAGTCAGATGTATCTGTAATGGAAAATAATGTCATAATTATGCACTCCTGTGTATGTTTCTTTTGCCCGTCTGGCAGGTACTATCATAACAGATTTGCCGAAAAATCACAATGTGCACAATATAACACAAAATATAAAATGTGGTTCTTGAAATTTTAAATAAAATTGCACAAATTTTAAGTGAGAAAAAATAGGTAAAAACCGAAGAAAATGTTAATAATATAACGAAAATAATAAAAAATTTTAAAAATAGCCAATAAAACTGTATTGTTTATATAAAAATACAATACATGACTGTGCATATTATACAAAAAAATGTGTCATATTTTGGAGGATAGGTCATTGTGAAAATTATCAAATTAGGATAAAATATATGTAAAAGAGACTGAAAAACGGTTGACCAATCATTTTTGATATAAATCAACAAAAATTAAAAAGTGGTTGAAATTTTCGCAAAGGAGCCTAGCCAAAGCGGTGGTGTTACTTTGCGTATTTTTATACATATTGGATAAAAAAATAATACGAAATACGATAAAATTATCTAAAATAGATAAAAAGATGGAGAAAAATGTAAGAAAATAGTGATTGTATTTTTGGGGGGAATCCAGTAATATATCGATTATAGAAAGAAATTGAGCTGGTTACGGCTGATTTGATTCAATTTTTAAGGAGGAACATGAATATGTATGATGTTTTAGTGAAGAACGGAAAACTTGTAACACCAGATCGTATCTACGAGGCAGACATTGCAATCCAGAACGGAAAGTATGCAGGATTTTTTGCAAAGGGAGCACCGGTAGATGCGAAAGAAGTGATTGATGCAAAAGGAAATTATGTATTTCCAGGTATCATCGACTGTCATGCACATCTGAATGAGCCAGGATTTGAGTATCGTGAGGATTTTGAGACAGGTTCAAGAGCAGCAGTTGTTGCAGGTTGTACAACACTGATTGATATGCCACTTAATAATGATCCATCTCTTATGAATAAAGAGATTTTTGACCTGAAGCTTGGAAAAATTAGCAAACACTCATTAGTTGATTATGCACTTTGGGGAGGAATCGTAGGAGATTATGATGACAAACCGGACTCAGTAAAGAATAATATGAATGATCTTGTAGATCTTCACAATTGTGGAGTTGCAGCGTTTAAAGGATTTACATGTCCAAACGGTGATTTGTTCCCGACAGTTAACATGGGAAATGTTCGTAAAGCTCTTGAAATTTTAAAACCGTATGGAGCACTTTGCGGATTCCATTGTGAGGAATATGGACAGGTTCTTGAGAGGGAAAAAGAAGCAAAAGCAAAAGAAGGAAGAACAAATGAAGAGAAGATTCGTGACTTCCTGGATTCTCATGACGTATGGACAGAATATGTTGCTACAAAGAATGTTATTGATATGGCTAGAGCAACTGGCGGACGCGTACACATTTGCCATGTCAGCCACCCGATGGTAGCTCAGGTTGTTAAGGATGCGATCCATGAGGGACTTCCGATTACTGCAGAGACATGTCCACATTACCTTGGATTTACAGAAGATTTTGTATTTGAAAAAGGTGCACCGGCAAAATGTACACCTCCGATGCGTAAGAAAGAAGATATGGAGAAGCTGTGGGATTACGTTTTAGATGGAACACTTTCCTGTGTAGGAAGCGACCATTCTCCAGCAGCAGATGAAGAAAAAGATAATGCAACAAAAGATATTTGGCATGCATGGGGAGGACTTAACTCAATCCAGTTCTTCTTACCAATGATGTTCGATATGGTTGTTCATAAAAAAGGCTTAAGCCCAAGTCTGATTGCAAAGGTTATGGATTATAATCCGGCAAAAGTATTCGGACTCTATGGACGTAAAGGAGCATTTGAATTAGGTTTTGACGGTGATATCGTAATCGTTGATCCGGAAAAGACATGGAAATGTGAGCAGGAGAAACTGCTTACAAAAGGACATGTTTCCTGCTTCAATGGATTGGAAGGAAAAGGAACTCCAGTATGTACAATGATCAGAGGTAAAGTAGTTGCTCAGGATGGCATGTACAAAGATGAAGCAATCGGATACGGCGAATATGTAACACCGGTAAAATAAACGAATACACATAGGAACACGAATAGGAGAGAGAACATGAGTGATGTAAACAAAGAAGTAAAACAGGAAGAAACAAACTCCCTTGCGCCAATTCCTGAGAAAGATCGAATCATGGGCTGGGGATCCAACACAATGCTTTGGCTCGGTGGATGTATTTCTATCGGAACATTGGCAATGGGATCTGCACAGATGGAAGCAGGACTGAACCTGTTGCAGTTATTCCTCGCAGTAGCAATTGGATCTATGATCCTCGTTGTAGGTATCGCAATGAATGACCAGTTTAGTTACAAGACTGGTGCACCGTATGCAGTTCAGCTTAGAAGTGCATTTGGAACAAAAGGTAACAAAATTCCAAGTTTGATTCGAGGACTTCCGGCTATCGTATGGTACGGTTATCAGACATGGCTTGGAGGAGCAGCAATCAACAATATTTCAAAAGCATTATTTGGATATGATAATATCTGGTTATTCTTCATTTTATTCCAGATTATCCAGATCCTGTTATCAATCAAAGGATTCCAAGGTGCAAAATGGGTTGGAAATATCGGAGGAGTTGTTATTTCTCTGGCTATGATTTACCTGTTATTCCTTTGCATTACACAGTATGGCGATGTTGTAAGTGAGAAACTGATCAATAAGTCTGGAACATGGGGAATGCCATTTATCGCAGCAATCATTGCATTCTTTGGTAACAGTACTACAGTTATGCTGAATGCTGGTGACTATTCCCGTGAGATGAAAGGTGGATATTCTACACTGAAACGTGGAAGTTCTTACTTCTTATCTATGGTACCAGCTACTGTACTTCTTGGAGTTATCGGTGCTATGGCATCTACAGCAACTGGAAAAGCAAACCCAATCAATGCTTTTGCCGATATGGTAGACAACAAAGTCGTAATGATCGTAACACTTGGATTCATCATCTTTGCACAGCTTACAACAAACCTTGCAAGTAATGTAATTCCACCTGCATACGCATTTATGGATGCATTCAAGATGAAACATAAGACAGCAGTTATCTTAATCGGTATCCTGGCAGTATGTACTTGCCCATGGATCTTGACAAGTGACAGCTCAGCAGCAGGACTTGCATTATTCAGTAAGATTTACACTGCATTCTTCGGACCGATCTTTGCAGTATTGATTACAGATTTCTTCATTCTTCATAAGAGAAAAATCACACCAGAGTATCTGGATGATCTCTATGATGATAATGGAAATCATGCAGGTATCAACTGGGCAGCAATTCTTGCAATTGCAATCGGAGCTGTAATCGGACTTCTGAATGTAAATATTTCATTCTTTACAGCAACAATTCCTACAGGACTTGTTTACTACTTCGGAATGAAACATATGAAGAGTTGTGAGAATTTCAGAAAAGGAACAACATTAGAAAAATAGATCTAAAAAGTCAAAGGAGACTGGACATGAAAATGCCTGGTCTCTTTTTTATTATAAATTGATTTGTGAAAAATTTGTCCTAACATTAAATTATATATATTTTTCGAACATTTCACACAACTATGTCGATAATAGATAAAAAAGAAAAAATAAAAATATAGAATTTTATACATAATGGATAAAAATAAAAAAGTTTTTCCGTAAAAATGTAGTTGTAATTTAAGAAAAAATTAAGTAATATTAGCTCGTACAATTAAAAAAGATTTTGAAATTGGTCAATCGCTTATTTTAATGCATCTTTTTTTTAGGAGGAAAATAAATATGTATGATGTTTTAGTGAAAAACGGCAGAATTGTAACTGCAGACAGAGTTTCAGAAGGGAACATCGCAATCAGAGATGGCAAGATTGCAGCTGTGTTAAATGCAGGAGAAGAGCCAGAAGCAGCAAAGGTTATTGATGCAAAAGGAAATTATGTTTTCCCGGGTGCAATCGATACGCATGCACATCTGAACGACCCAGGATATGAGTGGCGTGAAGATTATGAGCATGGAACTGCAGCGGCAGCACTTGGTGGTTACACAACTGTCATAGATATGCCACTTCAGAATGAACCGGCAATGGTTAATGCAGAAGCATTTGATTTTAAACTGAAAAAAGTTGATCCGAATGCATACTGTGATTACTGTTTCTGGGGCGGACTGATTCCGGATAACTTTAAAGATCTGAAGGATTTGGATGAGAAAGGATGCGTAGCATTCAAATCATTTATCGGACCGGTATCACCAGACTACAGTTCATTAAATTATGGACAGGCTTATGAAGCAATGGAAATCATTAAGGAATTTGATGGACGTGCAGGATTCCATTGTGAAGATTTCTCAATGATCAAAAATCTTGAGAAGATTGAGAAAGCAAAAGATCCGAATTCATGGCAGTGTTTCCTGGATTCCAGACCGGTTGCAGCAGAGATGGTAGCAACTGTTGATATTATCGAGATTGCAAAAGCAACAGGATGTAAAGCGCATATCTGTCATGTCAGCAGCCCGGATGTAGCTCAGAAGATTAAAGAGGCACAGCAGGAAGGCTATGACATCACAGCAGAGACATGTTCTCACTACTTAAGTCTGACAGATCAGGATGTATTAGAGAACGGACCGTTATTCAAATGTGCACCTCCGCTTCGTTCACAGGAAGAGGTTGACAGACTGTGGTCTTATGTAGAAGATGGAACATTCAGCGGTATTGCAAGTGACCATTCACCATGTTCATATGATGAGAAATTTAATGAGATTCTTGGAAACAAGATTGAAAATGTATTTGATGTATGGGGCGGATGCAGCGGAATTCAGAGTGGTTTCCAGGTAACCTTCAATGAAGGATGCGTAAAACGTAATGTATGTCCGACAGTTCTTGCAAATGCAATGTCTGTACAGCCTGCAAAAGCATTTGGTATCTATGGAAGAAAAGGAGATATCAAACCGGGATTTGATGCTGACCTTCTGATTGTAGATCCAGAAAAAGAATGGGAGATTACAAGTGATTCCTTATTATATGTAAATAAGATTTCTGCATTTGTCGGAATGAAAGGAAAAGGACTTCCAATCATGACAATGATTCGTGGAAATGTTGTTGCAGAAGACGGAAAGATTGTTGCAGAAAAAGGTGTTGGAACATTTATTGAGAAAATTAAATAATATCGAAATTAGGTAACAGATCAGGTGATCTTGCCTAATAAAGGCAAGATTACCTGATTTTTAAATTATACTTAAAAAAAAGGAGAGAGAAGATGAGTATTGTAGACAACAAAGTACTGGATCCAAAGCTCGTTGCCAATGTAGACGCGGATCTCCAACCAACAAAGAAACGTATCATGGGAAGCGTATCCTATGCAGCCAGCTTCATGGGTGGATGTGTATCTATCGGAACATTTTCCATGGGTGCAGCCCTGATTGGAACATTGACTGTAGCGCAGGCGATTATTGCGATGTGTATCGGATGCCTTGTTATTGCAGTAGCACTTGCAATTGTCGGTGAGTGTGGACATGAGTATGGTATTCCATTTACAGTACAGTTAAGAAGTAGTTTTGGTACAACAGGTGTAAAGATTCCAGGAGTTCTCCGTGGACTTCCAGCTATCGTATGGTTTGGTTATCAGAGTTGGGTCGGAGCAGGAGCTATCAACAGCTGTCTGAAGATTTTATTTGGATTTGATAATCTTCCAATTATCTATGCACTGTTCACAATTCTTCAGGTTGCACTTGCAATCAAAGGATTTGAAGGAATCAAATGGATGGAGAATATTTCCTGTATCTTTATCATTGGTATCCTGATTTACATGTTATATGTAGTAAACACAAAATTCTCATCAGAGATTGGAAATGTATTCTCTGGAATTAAGGGAACATGGGGCATGCCATTCTGGGCAGCAACAACTTCTTTCCTTGGAATTTATTCCACAATGATCATCAATGCATCTGACTATTCCAGAAATGCAACAGATGACATCAAACCTGTAAAAGCTACAAGCATTTACACTGTTGCTATTCTTCCTGTAACATTGTTCATGGGTCTTATCGGACTTCTTGTGACAGCAGCAACAGGAAATAGTGATCCTGTAGAAGTATTCTCTACTACAATGGGAAGCAAATTCCTTACAATCCTGACATTGCTCTTTATCGCATTTGCTCAGGTAACAACAAAC
>ERZ826613.4356-NODE-4356-length-10552-cov-2.865771_pt1 | contig 10552 bp, 4 predicted proteins | sample MGYA00519925_ERZ826613 | MGnify/ENA primary metagenome ERZ826613 (study PRJEB31778, sample SAMEA3449236) | human gut metagenome | biome: human gut; feature: human-associated habitat; material: faeces | place: United Kingdom | collected 2010/2012 ... | reverse complement strand
GTATGTAAAAGGAATTCACGGTGCGGCAGAATTCAGGCGCAGAGCGGGATACTTGTCTACCTTGGCAGAACTGGATCAATTAATTGAAGATATTATAAAAGAAAATTCTCAAGCAGAATAGAAATGAATATACGTTTTATACCTAAAAGAAGGCTGTTGCACAACAGCCTTCTTCTTTTTACATATAAAAATAGAAATATTCCAATTTTATTTTGTACCAACATTTCATTGATTACATAAATATGCCATTTTGTTACAAAAGGTAGACTTTATTTCACAGACTATAAAATGTATAAAAATAGCAAAACTAAGGGATTTTTGAAACATTTTATCATATTTTTAAGGGTAACAGATTTAATAAATAAAGTCTGATATTTCAACCAAATTTGCAGTGCATACGCACCAATAATTTCATTTGTAATCAACAGTAAACAACTTAATGAAAAAGGGAATTTCAAGGGTATGCATTCCAAGAGGACTTGTTTATTGTTTTTACATAGATGACACTTTTGTGTTACAAGAGAATTAAAAATTAAAGAAGGAGATTTAGATGAAAACAAAAAGATGGAAAAAGATTTTGGCATTCATTCTTGCTTTATCTATACTATGTTCCTGTATTATCGGTGCAGTCTCGGTATATGCAGAGCAGGTGAATTCCCAAACAGGTATATCACAAAACAGCTCCGGTTCTAATATGACCGATAGTAAAAATGCAAATGAAGAAGAAAGAAACGATATCGCGGGGGAAAATATCTCATTGTATGCAGGAGCATCTGAAGAAGTCAGGAATTTTAAAATTCAGTCAGCCAAGCGTGTAAGCACAGGTACTACACCTTTTGATGCAAATGATGATCCCGGCAATGATTCATCTAAAGATAATGCAATTGTCAGATCTTTTGATGATATTGGCTACGAATGTACTTACTCAGGAGAAATTAACGGTAACATACAGGCAGTAGAACTTGAATTTAAGTTTACCTTAAATGTTTCAAAAAAATACGCAGAATTTGATGAAGATGTTTTAAAAAGCTGGATGACAGATATTGTCCAAGAAGATGTAAACGGCATTTGTACCTTAACAGGTAAAGCCATATATAACAGCGCCGGCGGTGGAACAGGTTTCCAATCTTTTTCAGAAACAAAATATATACCTGTTAACGTAAAAGGCATGAATCAGTCCCAAGAGGTTATTCCTACCTTCAACGTAAAACTGACAAAAGATACATCTGCTGATTCATGGAAAACAAAAGTCATGAGTGGAACAGATGAAAAAGCCATTGTTTCTGCGGTACCTATGTATGACATTGAATTGGTAAATCCAACAAAAATGAACTCCGTTGGTACCTATGATTTTTCAACAGGAAACGGAACCGCTTCTAACAAAGATGCAGGCAGCGTCTACGGCAGATTACTGGACTTTGGCGTAGGTTTGAGAATGAAAGCGGTTGACAGTAATAAGGGAATGAAAGGATTTTATGTTCCCGAAACAACTGATAGCTTAACTTTTACAATACATCCAAGTATCAGCGAAAACGGCGTCCCCACTTCCTTGCAGGCCTTGTTATGGGATTATAAAGAGAATACCTACGGCACTACCGGTATTGGTGGACGCGACTTAACCAACGGTGCCGGAAACACTGATGTATATGCAGCTACACTGCCCCAAACAAATTCTGCCGGTTCCCCAAACAGTTTTACAGTAAACAACGGGGGAACTTGGACATTTGTGCAAAACAAAGATGGCAGCATTGATGTGACAGTTACAGGGGCAAGTTTATATAACCAAAAGGGAGAGTTATTCGCACCGACTTTAATGGGAAATGGCGCTACTGCACTTAGTCCTACTCCCTCCCAAGGAAATCTTTATATATCAACAGCCTATTTTCAAATGGTAGCTCCTCTGGATAAAAATGATAATACCAATAAAAAATATCAATTAGAAATTTCCGACAGTAACATGAAAGCACCCTACCAAGACGGTTTAGGCAATTCTCTGGTTAGCACGACACAATCCATTACAACAAATGATACCGTAATAAGGGACTATGAAAGTTTTAAAACGGGAAACTATGGATTGTTCCATTATATTGGCAGAGAAAATCAGCAAAGTGGTTTTTGGGGCAGTAATCTTTCCAGCAATAAAGCAGGAATGGGATTAGACGCTTACGCATTAAAGAGTTCAACTGTACAAATAGCCGGTGCTTTTTCCTATGCCGGTGATGACAAAAATGAGTTAAAGGCTGTCAATTTATTGATGAGAATAGATGATGAAGCCATGCAGCCCAGTGCTTCTGCATCCAATGGACTTCCGACAAGCTCGAATGTTGCGGGGGATGTGACATTATTGTATGCTGCAAAGCCCAATGGAGAAGGTTGGACATCCGACACTGAAATGTTATCTTCAAAAGAACAAGATTTGGTGTACTTTGCGTCAATGGCTGATTTAAAAGCAGCATATCCTGATGGTGTTTGCGTTGCTGTTTTAGCTGAGGTAAGGAATATCACAAACCTGCAAGAAGTCACACAATACCAAATTGGATTTAATGTAGATATATCGAGCACAGCAACAGAAGGAAATGTGTACCAAACAGTTCATACAGCAGCCTTCTATAAGTCGGATAAAAATATCACTGTAAATGATACCCGTTTAGACAAAAACAGCTATGATAAGTTGAATCAACCGAACTCTTATGTTCGTGACAATAATCAATACGAAAAAGCACAATATAATAATGCACATCAAATTGTGAACAGCAGTTCTTCTATGGCCAGCTATGCAAGAGGTGCTTCATTATTAATTGTAGGCGTGGAAGCAGGCATCGAAAAATCAATTGATGCAAACAATAAATCATTTGACCTTTCAACAGGCGTTACTTTTATCCCTTACCGCTTACAACCTATCTTAAACGTTGCAAGCGGTAAAGAAGGAGATACCATCAGACGGGTAACGGTAAGTGATATTCTTCCTGCTCAATTAACTGTAAGTAACGATACGAAATTTTACTATGGTAATCAGCCAATTACAGCATCTATTGAAAATTTAGCAGATGGAAGCACCAAAGTCAGCTGGACCCTTGAAAATGTCCCCACAGGTGTAGCACTGCCTGCAATTACATTTAATACAGAACTGAATTTCGAAAATATCAATTTACAACAATCTACCCATACTGTATACAATACAGCTTACATTGAAGCGGAAGGCGATAACAGAGTATTTAGTTCTCAATGGCCTTCCCACCCAAATCAATCCGAAGCTACAGCTACTTTGGTAGTCAATAAATCATTAAATTTATCTAAACAAGCGCTCAGAAGTGATGCTGAGATAAACGGAGATGTCCAATGGAGAATTGCTTTTACGAACACTAACAGCCTAGATTATACCAACTATAAAATGTTGGATATTATGCCTTACAACGGAGATGCTAACGGTTCTTCATTTGATGGATCTTATACCATTACAGCTACCTTAACAGCTCCTTCCGAAATTAAGCTATATGCTTCTACCGACAAAAATGTACGTGGAACCAGCGTTTCAACCGTGGATGAAACATTGTTCCAAGAGCTTACACCAACACAAACATTAGCAAATGAAAATGTATATGAGCTGGGTGAAGATGTTACCGCTTTATTGTTAAAAGGTACATTACCAACATTTGAACGATATGTACTAGATATTACGTTGCATCCTACAAATAATAGCGGCGGTAATGTCTACGGTAATAGTGCTTCCATGGAAGCGGACGGATTAAACGAACTGACTACTCCCGTTTCCAAGATTAATATTAGAGAAAGAATGCTTTCCGGTATTGCATGGTTTGATGCCGACTATGACGGATTAATCGGTAACACAGAAGAACGAATTCAAGATTTAACCGTAACCCTATATCATATTGATACTGTTACAGGACAAGAAACCATTGCAAAGGACTTAAACAACAATGATTGTATTACTCATACCAATGCAAATGGTGAGTATTCCTTTACAAAACTGTCGTCAGGAACCTATAGAGTTGTATTTACAGATGACTCTGGAACACCAATTTCATTTGCAGATTACATTGTGACCGACAAGAATATGGGAACCGATGAAGCAATCAACTCAAAATCAGATGCAATAAAATCTCCTGAAAATATATTAACCTCCGCAGAAATTAAAGATATTACGCTACCTACTCTGAGCGAAATGCAGACAAATAATATTAGTATTTATCAAAAACAATTTCAAAATCTAGGTATTTACAGAGCATTGGTTAATAAGTCCGTGACAAAGGTTTGGGATGATAATAACAACCAAGACGGCATTCGTCCTACAGAAATTAAAGTGCAACTGTATGCCAACGGTACTCCTGTGGGAACTGAAACCGTTTTAAATGAAAACAATGCTTGGTCTCATACTTTTACCGATTTACCTCAATTTGAAAATGGCAAAGAAATTGCTTATTCCGTAAAAGAAGTCGATGTTCCAAAAGATTATACCGATAACGTTGAAATTGGTACCGATGGAAACTTTACTTTGACTAACTCCCATACACCTACAACAGTAGAAAAATCCGTGACAAAAGTTTGGGATGATAACAATAACCAAGACGGTATCCGTCCTACAGAAATTAAAGTGCAGCTGTATGCCAACGGCACTCCTGTTGGAAATGAGACTGTATTAAATGAAGACAACGCTTGGTCTTATACTTTTACTGAGTTGCCTCAATTTGAAAACAGCAAAGAAATAGAATATACCGTGAAAGAAATAAATATACCCAATGGTTATATAAACCATATAACGATTGATGAGAACGGAAATATTGTTGTTACGAATACACACGTTCCTACAACAGTATATCCACCTGATGACAGTTCTCATAACAATATGCATACTGCTAATACAGGCGATGCATCAAACAACTTTATCTGGGTACTTATGTTAGTGGTGTCCGTGTCCGGAATGATGTCTATTTTATTCGTAAAAAGAAATCGCAATAGATAAAGGGCAAAAGCAAACCATTTATTCTTTATGACATAATAAAAAATAGTATTTATTTCAAAAACAGCAGCAAATATCAATAAAAAGCTCGTACAAACAGTTTGTTTTGTACGAGCTTTTTTCCATATATACGGCACTATATCTATCCGTATATAAAAAATAATCTGCATCATAAGTGACCACAGTATAATCAATGAAACATATAAATAAAAAAGCTGTAACCCCCTATACAAGGGAATTTACAGCTTTTTGAATTATTCAAAATCAATAATAACTTTTAATGCGTTTTCTCTTGCCGCATTTGCAAATGTATCGTAAGCATCCATAATCTCACTGAACTTAAAGTGATGCGTAACCAATTGCTGTGGTTTAATTTTGCCGGAAGATACTGTTTTCAACAGCATAGGCGTTGTATTTGTGCTAACCAAACCGGTTGCGATTGTAATGTTTTTAATCCAGAGATCTTCCAAATGAAGTTCAACGGATTTACCATGAACACCTACGTTTGCAACATGGCCGCCTTTTGTAATAATTTTTTGGCAAATATCGAAAGTTTGCGGAATACCAACCGCTTCAATGGCAACATCAACGCCAAGACCATCTGTCATTTCATAAATTTTCTTAATTGCAGCGTCCATATCTTTGGAATTTACAGTATCTGTAGCACCAAAACGTAAAGATTCTTTCAAACGATTATCATCTAGGTCAATCATAATTATACGTGCCGGTGAATAGAACTGAGCTGTTAACAAAGCGGCAAGTCCAATTGGACCTGAACCTACAATTGCAACTGTATCGCCCGGTTTTACTTGACCATTCAATACGCCAATTTCAAATCCGGTTGGTAAAATATCACTGAGCATTACAGCTGCATCATCTGTAATTGACTCCGGAATGTGATATAAACTGTTATCAGCGTGAGGAATATGTACATACTCTGCTTGAGTACCGTCAATCATGTAGCCTAAAATCCAGCCGCCATCATCACAGTGAGCATAAAGACTCTTTTTACAATAATGGCATGTTCCACATGCAGTAACACAAGAAATAATTACTTTATCTCCAACTTTAAAGTTACTTACATTTTCTCCTACAGACTCAACAATACCAATGCCTTCATGTCCCAGCACTCTGCCTTCTTCAACCTCCGGAGTATCTCCTTTCAAAATATGAAGGTCAGTACCGCAAATGGTGGTTTTCAACATTTTTACCACCGCTGCCTTACTGTTTTGCGGAGTTGGTTTTGGTCTTTCCAATACTTCTTTTTTACCTGGTCCTAAATATACCATTGCTTTCATAGTCTCACTCATGTTTCATCCTCCTTTGATATATGGTTAATTTTTACTGATGTGTACATCATATAACAAAAAAATATTTTTGTAAATAATAAATAAAAAGTTAACAATATGTGTTATATTTTTAACTAAATTGGTTTATTTTATCACAAACTTTATCCTGTTTTTTTGATATTTTCCGTAATAATGAATATCCCAAAAAAGAAAAGGACGTCTCAAATGAGGCGCCCTTTTTCACATTTATATGATTTCAAAATTTACTTCCCTGAAAATAGTAACGCATAACCATAAGGCTCTAAAGTTAATGTACCATTCCAAACCGCCTTTCCAAGAAGTGCTGACGCAGTTTCCCATTCCTGAACCATACACAATTGTTTACGCTGTGCTGTTCTGTTTACTGCTACCAATAATTTTTGACCAACTGCTTTATCTGAACGGACATATACAAAACAATCGTCATCCGCATAGTACGGTTCCAAGGTTCCTTGCTTTAATACTTCACAGCTATGACGTATTTTACCTAAACTACGGTACCAGTTCACCAGCTCTGCATCTTCATGTCCCCAGGGAAAGCAGCCTCTGTTAAACGGATCGCGATATCCCTCCATTCCTGCTTCATCTCCATAATAAATGCAAGGAATCCCAGGCAAGGTATATTGCATAAGCGAGGCCAGCTTTAATAAAGACAATCCTCTGCTGCGCTGCTCCTGCGATAGTTTTGTTCTGCTCTGCCACTCTCTGTCCCGTCCGTTTAACGGCTCTCCTCCCAACACAGTCAAAATGCGTTCTGTATCGTGCGTTCCTATATGATTCATTAATAGATGAATCGCACTAGGTGGATAGTGTTCCAATACTGTCATAATCAGTTCCATCATTTCTGCAGGATTTTTTCCTGTTAAAAAACCTATGATTGCCTCGCGAAACGGATAATTCATCACGCTATCCAATTGCTTACCAAGTAAGTATCTTCTGCGCTGTCCGTAAGCCATTTTATTGGAAGCATCCTCCCATACTTCTCCCAGTATCATGGAAGTTGGTTTTACCTGTTTTGCAGCTTTTGTTATATCATCTAAAAATAAATCAGGCAGCTCATCTGCTACATCCAACCGCCATCCGTCTGCCCCTGCTTTCAGCCATGTTTGTATTACTCCGTCTGTTCCATTAATGTATGCGTTGTACGTCTCATTGGTTTCATTCACGTTTGGAAGCGTTTCAAAGTTCCACCAACAGGCGTATTGCTCCGGCCATTGATAAAATTGATACCAATCATAATAAGGAGATTCCTGAGATTGATAAGCACCTAATGTTTGGTATCTGCCCTTACGATTAAAATAAATGCTGTCACTGCCTGTATGGTTAAACACACCATCGAGCATGATGTGTATCCCTCTTTTATTTGCTTCTTTGCACAGACGTTTAAAATCCTCTTTGGTCCCCAGCAACGGGTCTACTTTTGTATAATCCGCTGTATCATAACGATGATTGGAATGAGCTTCAAAAATAGGATTCAAATAGATACAAGTGATACCTAAGCTTTGTAAATAATCCAATTTTTGAATGATGCCTTCCAAATCTCCGCCAAAATAATCAGAGTTTGTGATTTCTCCCTGATGATTGGGCCTCCATTCCGGCTGCGACCCCCACCGCTGATGCAGATAACGGTCCTGAGGTACGTTATACTTTGTAGTACCTGAGCGATAAAAACGGTCTGGGAAAATCTGATACATAATCCCTCCGCTTAGCCAATCAGGTGTTTGATACTGGGATTCAAACACTGTCAGCTGCCAGCATTCTCCTTCAGGAGCGCCGTACTCATCAATACCGCTTTCACCGCCAAAGCGACTTGTAATTCCCAGAGTCCCCCTCCAGGTATCAATTTCAAAACGGTAGAAATAAAGACCGGACTGTTCAGGTGTAAAATCGCATTCCCACCATTCATGGTCCTCCCCATTCATTCCACACCAAAACAGACCAAGTGTTTTTACCTGTTTTGTAAATTCTTCCCCAATCATAAGGCGTGCTGCACTGCATCGGAATTCTCTTGGAACCAATAATTTAAAATGGATATTTGTATGAGCTTGAACCGCCCCTGTGGGATTGCGGTAAATAGGATTTCTGGAATGAAACATAATCATCTCTCCAAAAAAGAGCAGGAAACAAATTATGCTCTTCCTGCTCTTGCTTGATATTTCCTATGACTTAGGAATTGGTACCTTTTTTTGTTGATTTTGTCGTTCTTTTTGCTGTTGTTGATTTTACAGTTGTTTTTTTCACGGGTTCTTCTGTTGTCACTGTTGTTTTTCCAGCTGTTTTTTGTTCTCCAGCCGGAACCGGAGTTGCTCCCCAAATATTTTGTGCATATTCGTGAATGGCCCTGTCTGCGGCAAATCGACCTGCACCTGCGATATTAACAAGCGCCATTTGCTGCCATTTCTGTTGGTTGGCATACAATTTTTCCGCTTTTTGATGTACTTTGCTGTAGGAATCAAAGTCTGCCAATACCATATAAGGGTCTACATTTATCAAATTATTTGCAATATCATGGAATTCAAATCCATTCAGACCTGAACGCATTTCTTCAACTGCATGTTTAATCACAGGATTGTTATCATAAAACAGTTTAGACTGGTACCCATTTTTAGACAAGGACTGTGCTTCCGGCGTGGTCATACCAAACAGCAGCATATTCTCATCACCCACGGTTTCATGTATCTCAACATTCGCTCCATCCAGCGTACCCAATGTAATGGCCCCGTTAATCATAAACTTCATATTTCCGGTACCGGATGCCTCTGTACCTGCCAAGGAAATTTGTTCGCTGATATCTGCTGCAGGTATCATCAATTCCGCCAATGTCACACGGTAATCTTCCAAATAAATCACTTTCATTTTGTCGTTTACCCTTGGGTCATTGTTGATGACTTCGCCCAGTTCCACAATGAAGCGAATCATTTGTTTTGCAAAATAGTAACCCGGAGCCGCTTTTGCACCAAAAATATACGTATGCGGGGTAAAGTCAGCATTTGGATTTTCTCTCAGCCATTGATAAGTAGCCAAAATATGCAGTGCATTTAAATGCTGGCGTTTATACTCGTGCATACGTTTGACCTGTACATCAAAAATAGAGTTTGGATTTACCACAACATTGTTGCTTTTTTTGATATACTCGGCCAAACGTTGTTTGTTATGATATTTAATAGTTTCTAATTTTTCAAGAGTTACTTTGTCATCTTTATATGCTAAGAATTTAGACAATTCATTGGCATCATGGATATATCCGTCTCCAATGGTCTCGGTTAAAAAGGCAGCCAGTTCCGGATTGGATTGGTTCAGCCAGCGTCGATGCGCAATACCATTGGTAACGTTTTTAAACTTTTGCGGCATAACCTGATAAAAATCTTTAAATACGGTTTCTTTTAAAATATTACTGTGCAATTGAGAAACACCGTTTACGGAATGGCTTGCAACCACTGCCAAATTTGCCATTTTTACAAATCCGTCATTGAGTGGAGCCATACGTCCTACCTGATAGCCGTCTATTCCTTTTTCATGCATCTGAGCACAGAAGCGACGATTAATTTCCTCTATAATTTGATAAATGCGAGGCAGTCTTCTTTTAAACAACTCGACACCCCAACACTCCAACGCTTCTGCCATAACCGTATGGTTGGTGTAAGCAATGGTGCGGGTTACAATATTCCATGCCGCATCCCAGCCATAACCGCATTCATCCAACATAATGCGCATCATTTCGGGAACCGCTAAAACGGGGTGCGTATCGTTTAAATGAATGGCTGCCAACTCAGGTAAGTTATCCAAAGAACTGTAAGTAAACAAATGACGGCGGATAATATCCTGTATGGTAGCAGAAACCAAGAAATATTGTTGGGTTAAACGCAAACTTTTACCCTCTTCGTGATTATCACCCGGATACAATACCTTTGTAATTGCTTCCGCAAGTGCATTTTGTTCCATTGCGCGCAGATAATCACCGTCGTTGAATAACTGCATATCAAAGTCAGCAGATTTGGCTTTCCAAACACGCAATACGCTGACACCTTTCCCGTCCATACCTGCAACATACATATCATACGGCACTGCAATTACTTTTTTATAATCCTTATGATTTACCATATGATATTGATTGTTCCAAGATTCCTCAATATAACCGTCAAAGTGTACTTCAACCGCTTTATCCTGTTGAGGCGTCATCCAAATTTTTCCGCCGGGAAGCCATAAGTCCGGCAGCTCTGTCTGCCAGCCGTCTTCAAGTTTCTGC
>ERZ826613.4349-NODE-4349-length-10566-cov-3.724384_pt1 | contig 10566 bp, 18 predicted proteins | sample MGYA00519925_ERZ826613 | MGnify/ENA primary metagenome ERZ826613 (study PRJEB31778, sample SAMEA3449236) | human gut metagenome | biome: human gut; feature: human-associated habitat; material: faeces | place: United Kingdom | collected 2010/2012 ... | reverse complement strand
CCGGATAACAGTTCTTTCAGCTCACTATAATATTTATCATCAAAAATACAGGCAGCTTTAACATTGTTTTCTATACACTGCTTTGCTAGAAGTCCTACATTTTGGTTAGCAGCAAGTGCATTTATCTTTATATTATGTTTTCTGGCAACTTCTATTGATTGTGTTCCGATAGATCCCGTCGACCCAAGAATTGAAATATTTTTTTTCATATAATTATATGCCCGTCTGCGGACAAAATACCCGCCTTTCATATATTTTCGCAAAAAAGGGGCTTATCAAGCCCCAGTTAGATTTTACTTGTAGATACTGAAAACAGTAATAAATGCATACAGACAAGGTGCAACAAAGACAACACTGTCAAAACGATCCATAAGTCCGCCATGACCAGGCATAATATTTCCATAGTCTTTTATTCCGCACTGCCTTTTCAGCACTGATGCTGTCAGATCACCTATTGTACCGACAATTGCCAGAAACATTCCCAGCAGACACACTTCAAGGTAATTTACATGTACTGTATAATCTGAAACATTCGGCAGAATCTTTGAATAAGCAAAATTTATAAGCATAAACAGAAGCCCTGTTACAACAATACCGCCGATTAGCCCTTCAACAGTTTTTTTAGGACTTACTTCCGGGCAAAGTTTTCTTTTTCCGAAAAATGTTCCAGCAAAATATGCTCCGGAATCCGCAAGCCATGCACCGCAAAGACCAATGATAAGGTACATCAGACCGTTTGCCTTATCCATATCATGCAGAATTATAAGAGTTGACATTGCATTGCTTATAAGAAGTGTTGAAGCTGTAATAAACATAACTCTATAATATTTCAGAGAATTATGCTGGATAATATATGTCAAAAATATACATGCAATTATAAGAAATGTTACTGGGAAACGGTATTTTAACGCACTTCCGGTTACAAGAAACGGATTTACAAGTGCATATATCATTGCAGGGATACAAGTAAGCCTTAATTTTGTGCATCTGCCTGCTCTGAGAACCTCAAACAGCATTATTGCTGATATCAGTGCTATCGCAATATTAAGTGCAACTGTATTATGCAACATCAGTATGAGAACTGCAATTGCAATTCCGATTGCTGATGAAAGTAGTCTCACTGCCATATTCAGACACCTCCGAATCTTCTTGAACGTTTACTGTATTCAACAAGCGCTTTATCAAGTTCAGCAGGAAGAAAATCCGGCCATAAAACATTTGTAAAATAAAATTCAGCATAGGCTGACTGCCAGATAAGAAAGTTAGAAAGTCTTAATTCTCCGCTTGGTCTTATCATCAGGTCAACATCAGGAACATCGGCTGTATAAAGATACCTTCCGAACATTTCTTCTGTAATATCATCTGAACTTATCTCACAATTTTTTACTTTTTCAGAAAGAAGTTTTGATGCATGAACAATTTCATCACGTCCACCGTAATTTATTGCCAGAAGCATTGTCATCTGCTTATTGTCCTTGGTGTCATATTCAAGATCGTTCATCTTTTTCTGCAAATCTTCATCAAATATAGATTTATCACCCAGAAACAGTACACGAACATCTTCTCCGATATAGTTTCTTACATCAACTATATACTCTCTGAAAAGTTCTATAATTGCTTTTACCTCATCTTCCGGACGTTTCCAGTTTTCAGTAGAAAAAGCATAAAATGTAATATTTTTTATTCCGATATCCTTACAATATCTTGCAATCTTTTTAAAAGTTTTTGCACCTTCTCTATGTCCGAATTTTCTCGGAAGAGAACACTTTTTTGCCCATCTTCCGTTTCCGTCCATGATAAAAGCAATATGCTGCGGAAGATTTTCAGGAAGCGAAACCTGTTCTGTCTGATTTTTTTTACCGAACAAAGCCATATTTCTTCACCAGAATTAAATGCTCATGATTTCTTTTTCTTTTTCAGAAACAAGATTATCTACATTTTTACAGTGCTTATCTGTAATATTCTGAACTTCTTTTTCAAGATCTTTAAGATCATCTTCAGTAATTTCACCGTCTTTTTTAGAAACCTTCAGTGCTTCAAGTGCATCACGTCTTACAGAACGAACAGCAACCTTTGTTTCTTCACCATACTTCTTGATTTCCTTGCAAAGTTCCTTACGTTTTTCTTCTGTTGGCTGAGGGAAAACAAGTCTGATAACCTTGCCGTCATTTGTAGGAGTAATACCAATATCAGATGTCATAATAGCTTTTTCAATAGCTTTAAGTGTGGATATATCCCACGGCTGAATTACAAGTATTCTTGCTTCTGCAACAGAAACAGCCGCCATCTGGTTGATTGGTGTAGGAACACCGTAATAATCAACTACAGCTTTATCAAGAACAGCGGGATTTGCTCTGCCAGCTCTGATAGATGCAAATTCACCCTTTAATCTCTCAACGGACTTTGTCATTTTTTCATCTGCTTTTTTAATTCTTTCATTCATGATTTAATTCTCCTTTATAATTGTTCCGATATTTTTGCCCATAACCGCATCATAAATATTATCAGGTCTGCTTAGGTCAAATACAAGCAACGGCATATTATTGTCACGACACATAGTTGCCGCAGTACTGTCCATTACACCCAGTTCCTGATTAAGTACATCGCTGAATGTCAGGCTGTCATATTTCTTGGCATCATCATATTTATTAGGGTCTTTATCATAAACACCGTCAACCATAGTCGCCTTGAAAAATACATCAGCTTCAATTTCAACTGCCCTCAAAGCAGCAGCTGTATCTGTTGAGAAGAACGGATTTCCTGTTCCGCATCCAAAAATAACAAGTCTTCCCTTTTTCAGATGCGACATAGCTTTATTTCTAATGTAAGGTTCAGCTACCTGCTGCATGGTAATAGCTGTCTGAACTCTGACATCTACACCCATAGATTCCATTACATCAGCTATTGCAAGAGCATTTATAGTTGTTGCAAGCATACCCATATGATCTGCTCTTGTTCTGTCCATACCGCCACTTGAACGTCCTCTCCAGAAATTTCCGCCGCCTACTACTATACCGATTTCAATTCCTGCATCATAGCATTTTTTTATACTCTTACAAGTTTCTGTAATAACCGTATAATCAAGTCCAAACTTTTTTTCACCTGCAAGTGCTTCTCCACTTAATTTTAAAAGTATTCTTTTGTATTTAGGTTCCATTTTTACACCTCTCAAATTATTCTTTTATTATTTTACACTAAAATCACCAATATGTAAAGTAGATTTATAGAAATTTATTGAAAATTATTACACAAATTAAAAGGACGTGAAAAAAACACGCCCTTTTAAACAAATATACCATTATAATTTAAAATATTCAATAATATTCTGTGTAGAAGATGCTCCGGTAAACTGACCGGCAACTTTGCCATCTTCAAAAAGAATAAGAGTAGGAATACTCATAATGTTATATTCCCTTGCAATTTCTTCCTGTTCATCAACATTAACTTTGCCGAATTTAATGTCTGTATACATTTCTGACAATTCTTCAAATACATGTCCCATCATTCTGCATGGTCCGCACCACTCAGCCCAGAAATCAATCAGAACTCTGCCTTTGCATTCAAGAACTTCTTCATTAAAATTATCAGTTGTAATTTCTATCATAAAACAGACCTCCCATTTATTTTAACTTCATGAAAAAATTGTTTTCCAGATTTATTATAACCCACTCCGGCATAAAAATCTATGTTTTTTAAAGATTTTCATCCATTTGTCACATTTCTTATGACAATATTATTAAAATTTACCCCAGATTCCTAATATAATAATTATGAAATGAAGTATCATAAATACAGGAATTGTTATATAAAACTTCGGATGTTTTGTTTTATGCCGAAATAATTTCATTCCAGCATATGCTCCGAAACTGCCACCAATAAATGCAATTGTTAAAAGAGTCGCTTCAGGAATTCTCCACTTATGTTTAATTGCCTTTTGCTTATCTGCATAGAATGCTATGAGTGCAGTTATGTTTATTATAATGAGGTATAGAAAAGCCCATTTGTTAAGTAATAATTTTCCAAAAATCCATATAATCTTATTAATTATATCCATATAACTTCCTTTCATTCAAATATATTCCATATAAAAATAGTGCAGCAATAAATAAACTGCTGCACCTTTATTTATTAATATTTATTCTGCATTTTCCCAGTTATGATAAACATTCTGAACGTCATCATTATCTTCAAGATGTTCCAGAAGCAGACCCATTTTCTTAATCTGGTCTTCATCTTCGAGAGTTGTATAAGTCGATGGAATCTGGTCAACTTCAGCAGATACAACCTTATATCCCTTAGATGTCAGTCCTTCTCTCAATGCACCAAGTTCAGATGGCTCACATGAAATCTCAACAACTTCATCTTCAACAGACATATCATCAGCACCAAATTCAAATGCATCGTCCATAAGTGTATCTTCATCTATGCCGTCATTTTCTACAATTACAATACCCTTTTTGGTAAACATAAATGATACGCAACCACTTGTACCAAGGTTTCCGCCGAATTTATCGAAATAATGACGTACATCTCCTGCTGTTCTGTTTTTGTTATCTGTAAGGCATTCTACGATAACAGCAACGCCATTAGGACCATAACCTTCATATATCATTGTTTCGTAATTATTCTTATCTCCGCCGCCGGCAGCCTTTTTAATAACTCGTTCTATGTTATCATTCGGTACATTATTTGACTTAGCCTTGGCAATAAGGTCACGAAGCTTGGAATTGCTGTTCGGGTCAGGACCGCCCTCCTTAACACAAACGGTGATTTCACGTCCTATTTTTGTGAAGATTTTACCCTTGGCAGCATCAGTTGCTTCCTTTTTTCTTTTAATATTGTTCCATTTTGAATGTCCTGACATTATAGGTCACACTCCTAAACTAATTTTACAAAATAACAAATTCTTCCATTCCCCATATAATTCTGAAAAGTTCATCAATTCTGTCCTGCCTGTCCAGAAGATAAAGATAGCCAAACAGACATTCCAAAGCAGTTGCTTTTCGATATTCAGCGGCACTTGCGTGCTTGGGAACGGTATTTCCGGTTGCATTCCTTCCTCTTTTAACAATTGAAATTTCCTTATCATCAAGAACCGGCATTATCTTTTCAAGTGCGGCAGCCTGATATGCTGCACAAACTCTTGAAATTTTAAGTGAATGCAATTTTGATACCGGAAGATTTGCCAAAAGAAGAATTTCCTTTCTTACAAGCACTTCATAAACACTGTCGCCAAGAAAAGCCAGTGCAAGCGGACTATAAAGATTTACTTCTCTTTCAATTAATTGCTGTTTCATCATATTACCTGACATAATCAAATTCAAATCCCATAATATTAACTGTATCGCCTTCGTTGATACCCATATTTTCAAGCTTGTCTATTATGCCGCTTTTACGCAGCACCTGCTGGAAGTACTGCAATGACGAATAATCATCCATATCCAAAGTACGCATAACAGGTTCAAGCCACTTAGCATCAACATAGTAAACACCGTCTTCTGTTTCAACCTCAAATTTGGTATTTGACAATGCCTTTTCTTCAATTTCTTCCTGAGTAATCGGCTCAGGTTTATATTCCTTAACAGGCGGAAGCTTTTCAAGTTCTTCAGCCACTGCGTTCATCAGTTCTTTTGTTCCCTGAGTTGTTGCAGCGGAAATTGCGAAAAACTTCATACCTTTTGCTTCAATAAATTCTCTTAAACGTGTGATTTGTTCTTCATCAGCCATATCACACTTGTTTGCCGCAACTATCTGTGGACACTCAGCAAGGTCTTCACTGAAATTTTTCAGTTCACCATTGATTATATCAAAATCATCAATCGGGTCACGACCCTCAGTTCCGGAAACATCAAGAACATGAACGATAAGCCTGCATCGTTCAACGTGCCTTAGAAATTCATGTCCAAGACCAACACCATCACTTGCGCCTTCAATCAGTCCCGGAATGTCAGCCATTACAAATGATTTTTCTTCACTTACCCTTACAACTCCGAGAACTGGTGTAAGTGTTGTAAAATGATAATTTGCAATTTTTGGCTTAGCGGCACTTACGGCTGAAATAAGTGTGGATTTTCCCACATTTGGAAAGCCAACAAGACCAACATCAGCAATGAGCTTCAGTTCCAGACTGACTTCAAATTCTTCTCCGGGATATCCGGGTTTTGCAAATCGTGGAATCTGACGTGTGGATGTTGCAAAATTACAGTTTCCACGTCCGCCGTTTCCGCCCTTAGCGAGTATCTGGGGTTCATCAGTAGAAACATCAGCCATAATGCGTCCTGTTTCTGAATTTCTGACAATTGTTCCTCTTGGAACTTTTATGATAAGATCAGGCGCACTCTTGCCAGTGCAGCGTTTTGCACCACCGTTTTCACCATTCTGAGCTACATATTTTCTTTTATATCTGAAATCTATAAGAGATGAAAAATTATCATCAGCAACAAATATTACATCTCCGCCTTTACCACCGTTTCCTCCGTCGGGACCTCCGGCAGCTACATATTTTTCTCTGTGAAATGATATCGCACCATCTCCGCCGTTTCCGGCTTTAATTTTTATTTTTGCCTTATCAACAAACATTTTTCACCTCATATATTTTCGTACTGATTTTGTATGAGCCTTATATAACAAAATCCCAAGCTAAGAAAGCCCGGGATTTTAAATTAACCGAAGTTAATCAATTACTGTTCTGCGTAAACGCTAACCTTCTTGCGGTCACGTCCAACACGTTCAAACTTTACTCTGCCGTCAACCTTAGCAAATAATGTATCATCAGAACCGATACCTACACCCTCACCCGGATGAATATGTGTACCTCTCTGGCGAACCAAAATATTACCTGCTACTACAAACTGACCGTCAGCTCTCTTAACACCAAGTCTCTTGGATTCTGAATCACGGCCGTTCTTTGTAGAACCTGAACCCTTTTTATGAGCAAAGAACTGCATACTGATCTTAAGCATATCTTACACCTCCGTAAATTTCAACTTTATTGTTCCGTTAAATTCCCCTGAAATTTCCTTTATCTGCATTTGCAGACCGCTGTAAAGCTTTGAAAGAATTTCATCTTCAGGAAAATTAGTTTTTAAAGCAACAGTATCTCCACAAACTGAAACATCAGCTTTATAACCAAATATTTCAGTTATAAGATTTGCAGTCATCATAACTGCTGATGACACACTTGCACAAACAATATCTTTGCCGATATCATCATAACCAGCGTGCCCTGAAACTTTAAAACCAGTGATATTGCCGTTTTTCTTTAAAAATTCAGCAACAATCATAAATTATGCCTTGATAGCTTCGATTTTTACCTGTGTGTAAGGCTGTCTGTGACCCTGCTTCTTCTTTTCGCCCTTCTTTGGCTTGTAAGTGAAAACAGTAATTTTCTTAGCCTTGCCGTTCTTCAAAACCTTAGCTTCAACTACAACATTTTCAACATATGGAGCACCAACTGTAAGACCATTATCTGTTCCTACTGCTACTACCTTGTCGAAATTTACTGTCTGTTCAGCTTCAACGTTAAGCTTTTCAATAAAGAGTGTATCTCCCTCTTTTACCTGATACTGCTTACCGCCTGTTTCAATAACTGCGTACATTTCCGGCACCTGCCTTTTCTATAAAACTCGCTGCGTTACGGTGCTGCCAAAGCACAGCTTCAAAACCGTACACATGCGGCTAAATTGTATTTTATCATATATTCCGGGATTTGTCAAGTTTTTTTTATAAATTTTCAGTGATGTAATATAGTAAAACTTGACACCATAACCTCAAAGGAATAAAATAGGAAAAAAATGGAAGAAAAGGAATGTCAGAAAATAAACAATATGAAAATGAGTACAAAGTGCAGGCAGTAAAGCTTGCCAAAAAAACAGGGGCTGCAAATGTAGCAAAAGAACTTCAAATAGAGGAAGAAGATCCGAAAATTATACGATTGAAGCATTAAAAACGATGGTCTGGCGATATTTTATGAGCTACTGGAGCAACCGCAGAATCTGCTCGGCAATCGGTGGTATTCCATCAGCTGTAAAACGGCACAGGTTCTATTCTGCTTTGGCTATCGCTGCTTAACTTCAAAATCCTTGCGGTTAATGTGTCAAGTGTTATTGACAATTTCATTATGAAGCCTTGCGGCGAAATACTTGAACCACCCTTTGACATTAATCACACTGTCGATGAACTGGATTCTCTTATTTCTCTCATCAAATCATTCGATGAAGAACCCCGTGTTGTTATGGAGGATACAGGTCACTATCATCTTCCTGTTGCGACCTATTTATCTTCTCACAACATTTTTGTATGCTGTGTAAATGCCTTGCGTATGAAGAAATTCTGCTTGCAAAGCATAAGACGTGCGAAAACCGATAAAATTGATTCGATTAAAATCGCAGCTTTCGGTATTACATACTGGAACAAGCTTGTTAAGGCTTATCCCTCTGATGTTATATACGATGAACTTAAATTTCTTGCACATCAGTATTATCAGGTTACAGGTATGCTTGTTAAATCAAAGGTGAACTTCTCCAATCTTCTTGACCAAGTTATGCCTAAAATCAATGATGTTCTTTCAAATCAATGCGAAAATCACAAGCTGACCGAGTTTGTCAGTCGATATATTCATTTTCAGAATATTTTCGATGTGGGAGAAAGGAAATTTACATCTGATTACTGCAAATGGGCAAAGAAAAAGGGATACTGCTTAAACGAGCGTAAGGCAGCAGAAATCTTTGCCCTTGCTCAAAACGGTATCCCTACACTTTCTAACTCCCAATCCGTCAAAATTGCCGTTAGTGAAGCCATCAGGCTGATTCACTCAATAGAGGAATCACGCAATACTATTTTAGCACAAATGTAGGAACTTTGCAACACCTTGTCTGAATATTCTGTTTTCAAGGAAATAGATTGCATTGGTGATATACACGTTCCACTTATCATTGCTGAAATTGGCGATGTACGCAAATTCAAAAACAAGCACTCTCTCATTGCCTATGCAGGTATTGACGCTCCGTCGTATCAGTCGGGTGCATTCCACGCTTCTAAGCGTCATATATCCAAGCGTGGAAACAGTTATCTGCGAAAAACAGGCTACGAGATTATGCAATCCTTAATCAAACACAAACCTGCCGACAACGCTGTCTATGACTTTATTCAGAAAAAACGCAGTGAAGGTAAATGCGGCAAAGAAGCAATGATTGCGGGGCTTAACAAATTCCTTCGGGTTTACTACGGCAAGGTTATGGAGCTTTACTCCGAACATTGATTGTAGTCTCAAGTACATACTCATCAGGCGTTTGAATACTTCCTTCAAACGTCAGCTTTGCTATATCATTTTTTCCTTTGCTTCTTTTCTCAACTTTGTTCATTTTGCCTATTGATTTTTCTTAGCAGGTTTCTTTTTTAATACTTAAATTATTCGAACTGCTTAACAGAATAATTACCATTATAATAAGAAATAGTGAAGGAACAGGGGAATATTTGTTTTCAGATACTGTTTTCAGCCCAGTTGAACAGGAATCGGATATGTCTGAAAAATGCATGAGAAGTCGGCATGCGATTCCTGAAACAAATGAACTTATAAGACGATATTTTATAAAAGAAGAAATACTGAAAAAGTCACTGCTCAATGCCATGACTTGCATAAGTACACATATTCCGCCAAAAGAAAGTAAAAAAGAAATAACAGGCAAAAGGTACGGATTCATAGTTGGAAAATTGATGATATTACTTATTTCAAGTGAGGACATAACAATATTTTCAGCAATATTTGTATTTATGCTGAAACATGAACTTAATAATATGGAGATTGCTTGTATTACACCTGTGTATTTAAGTATACTGCAAAATCCATTGAATGCAACAACCATAATGCACATCTGCATCATTGCTCCTGATGCAGACCGTATGGAAGATATCACAGTGTTTGTTTTAAGAGAAAAAATCATTCTGGAATTACAATTTAATTTTTCTTTTGATGTAAAAGCTGATATAAGCGCAGATATAATATTTCCAGATAAAATGGAAAGGAAAATAATAACACAGGTATTGGTATCCGGATATAAAACGGCAGTTACAGTTCCGGAAATAAATGCCGGGCCGCTTGAAAAGCAGAAACAGCTCATTCTCCTTGCCTGACTGAATGTAAGTTCACCGTTTTGGTACGTGTCGCCTATCATCTTGATTCCTGCCGGGTATCCTGATATCATGCTCAAAAGGAATATGGCGAATCCTTCGGGTGGAATTCTGAAAAGCTTTTCAGATATTATTCTGAAAGGATACCCTAATATTCTGTGCAGTCCTGATGAGGCCATCACTGAGGAAAGACACATAAACATGAACATAGAAGGTATTATGATACTGAAACATCTGTTGACTGATTCAGTAATGCTTGTGCTGATAATTTCAGGAAATTTAAGGCAGAAGTACGTTAATATAAGAACTGATGAAGAAAAAAAGAAAATTTTTATTTTACTGATCATGATAAACTCCTGTTAGGATATAAAAATAAATCTGTCGTAACTATTCAGTCCTCCAAAGCAAGTAGTCCATGAAATAGAGAGAGCAAAGCAT
>ERZ826613.4334-NODE-4334-length-10582-cov-5.804408_pt1 | contig 10582 bp, 14 predicted proteins | sample MGYA00519925_ERZ826613 | MGnify/ENA primary metagenome ERZ826613 (study PRJEB31778, sample SAMEA3449236) | human gut metagenome | biome: human gut; feature: human-associated habitat; material: faeces | place: United Kingdom | collected 2010/2012 ... | reverse complement strand
ACTGATCGCAATCCCGGATGTACGCCAGGCAGCATACGAGACGAAGAATTAAATTCGCTTACATACTTTGCCACCTATAGGACTTGCCATTGGCATCTTCTTTCGAACGCATGGCGAAAAAAAGGATAAGTTCTTTCTCTCTTCATGAAAGAACTTATCCTTTTTCCACATCTTTTTACTTTTTCACTTTACTTATCCACTTTTTCTGCGTTACTTTTTCCACAGGAACATCCGATCACAAATGTAAGGAACAGTATTGCCACGATCATCCATCCGACCAGTACCTTCGTTCCCATCGGCTGGAACTTATCATAGTATCCCTTCAGGTAAATGATGATGATCAGAAGCGGTAATCCATAAGACATATATCCCTTGATTCCTGACGGGAACTTCCATCCTTCTCCCTGGTTGATCTCTTCGAGGAAATGGTTCCATCCCCAGCCATTCTTCTTTGTACAGAACAATACATATCCCAGACTTCCAAGTGGAAGCAGGTTATTCGATACGATGAAATCTTCCAGATCCATGATCGTTGAGCCTTCTCCAAGCGGAATAAATCCGGCTAACACATTGAATCCCATTACGCATGGCATACTTAAAATAATAATCAGGATCAGACTTACCAGTGTACTCTTCTTTCTTGACCATCCGAATAAATCCATATCAAAAGAAATAATATTTTCAAATACCGCAACCAGTGTCGTAAATGCAGCAAAGCTTAAGAACAGGAAGAATAATCCTCCCCATACACGTCCGCCTGCTACCTGTGCGAAGATATTCGGGATCGTGATAAATATAAGGCTCGGGCCTGCTCCCGGTTCAATTCCGTATGCAAAGCATGCAGGGATAATAATGAAACCTGCCATCAGCGCTACGATCGTATCAAGCACGGTAATATTCACAGCCTCTCCGAATAATCTCTGGTCTTTTTCCATATAACTTCCAAAGATCAGCATAGCTCCGATACCGATTGATAATGTAAAGAATGCTTGGCTCATAGCCCCGAAAATTACATTTCCGATTCCAATCTCTGCCATCTGTCTGAAATCAGGGATCAGGTAAAAACGAATTCCTGCTCCGGCACCTTTCATCATCACAGAATGGATCGCAAGTACGATCATGATCAAAAGCAGTGCTGTCATCATGAACTTGGAAACTTTTTCGATACCTTTCTGGATTCCAAACGCACATACACCGAATCCAATGATACATATCAGAATCGTCCAGAATGCCATAAGCGGCATATTTCCTAGCATATCACTGAATCCTGCAGATACAGTCTTCATATCCGCACCCACAAAATCTCCTCTGAAGCTTCTGACGCAATAATACAGCATCCATCCACCAACTGTGGTATAGAACATCATCAGGAAATAGCATCCGATAACACCGATCCATTTCGTAATATGCCACTTTGTTCCTTTTGGTTCCAGTGTCTCATATGCAGCGGCAACACTGTGTCTGCTAGCACGTCCGACACCAAATTCACAGACCATAACCGGGATTCCCATGATCAGAAGGAACACCAGATAGATTAAAATGAATGCAGCCCCGCCGAACTGTCCACACATGTACGGGAACTTCCACACATTTCCAATACCAACGGCACATCCTGCAGATACAAGGATGAAGCCCAGTCTTGATCCAAATGTCTCTCTCTTCATTCCATAAACCTCTCTTTACTTTTCAAGTCAAACATTTTTTATTATATCGTATTTTGTCTACCAAACGCAAGGACTGTCATTATGGAATTTTAAGTTTAAAAAAGATCAAGAAAAGGACCAGGAAATGTACCCTACTCATCTCCTTGTCCTTTCTTTCTCTTTTTATATGATTTTTACTATTATCAGCTCATGGAGTTTTATAAAGCTTTCATCTGGTATGAACTGCCCCACATTCCAGATACTTATGCCGTACAGGCATTCTGAAGAATCTCATTTAAAGCATTTCCGCTGCTTGTGTGGCATCTTACGATTTGTGCATTACATTTTTCCGCTTCTGTTACTGCACAGTGTACCATCTTATGAGATACTGTATTGGTAAATAAGATTAACAGATCGGGACTTCCGATCTTCTCACTTAAGTTTCCCGACATCTGTGTGAATACTTTTGCTTTGCATTTGTACTCTTTACAGATCTTTTTATACTGATGAACCATTCTGTCATGTCCGCCTACGATTACTACACTCATGTACTGCCTCCTTTTATGTAAGCATATTAGTTAGCTTAATCTAACTAATATGCTACACTTTTTTTTCGAAAATGGAAGAGGATGTATTGAGAACTTTTCTCAATACATCCTCTCTTCCATTAAACACACGAAGAACAAAATCTACAGAACCTGCCACTGGCAGCTTCTTTCGAACGCATGGTGATAAATAAAAACCGGAACCACTCACCTGTCAGTAATTCTACACGTCCCTTACAGTCGTCTACAACTTTAAAGAATTCCTGCGCATTTGTAATTTTATTAATTTTCATAGCTGGTCTCCTTTTACAATGTCTGGTCAAATTCTACATATTTCATATCTTGCATCCTCCTGCTTTTTCCTTTTCGCTTTCGCGTACTTTATCGTTTATTTGTGTGCTTTTTACGTGTTTCATTTGTTGACTGTATATTAGCACGCAGCATTTGAATACATGAGGGGATTTTTGGGATTCATTTTCTAATTAGATTTATTAGCTTGACCTCTCGGTCCATGAGAAAAGACTTGGTGTTATGATTAGCTGAAGATGATAAATTCAACAGTGGAATATTGACTTTGTGATACCGAAAGTTTCATGTTTTAACACTTAGTCATTAAGATATACGAAAGCACAAATATAATATATTTTCCTTATTCATTCTATAAACTTTGTATTGATTTTGGGATTTCTTATTGATAAAATAGATTTAGGCTTCTGCCTAAGGTGCTACTTTACTTTTGACGTGAATGGCGGTTCGCTTTGTGCGGAGAGTATACAATAGCTCCGATTACATACATATCTCTTTCAGAGAAATCTACGAAAGGAGACTTATTGCCTATGCTGACCATAACTGACCTGATCGCAGTAATTTCGCTGTGTGCGACTTTTTATAGTCTTGGGTATGTGCGTGGAAAGCATGACTCAAAGACACAAAAATAACCGCCCATCGTCCTGCAAAGATCTGAGGCGGTTATTTTTATAACAACTCATTTTTTAATCAAGCGAACCGTCATATCGGTAGCACCTTTTATATTCTTATATTAACATTACTATTTTCCCCTGTCAAACATTATTTGCTTCCGCTTTCTTTCTGCTCCACATAATCCAGGATCATCTTCACAGCTCCGTCCACACCGGTCTTTAACACATTTACAACCATGTCATAGTGCTTCGGATCATCACGTTTCATGCCTGTGAAGCGCTGATAATATTCATTTCTCTGGATATCACGCAGTTTCAGTTCATTTAATGTCTGACCTTTATAATATTCTTTTCCTTCTTTTTCACGATATTCGTCATCTGCATATACGAAGAAGGAATAACTGTGCGGCTGACCGCCCAGTACGAAGTTGGCACAGCGTCCGAGGAATACGCCCGGAGCCTGTTTTGCCAGTGCCTGGATGATCTTGGTCTGTTCTTCGAACATCCGCATGTCGGTCACATCTTCTGCAACTCCTGCTGATCGGATGGAAGCCGCTGTTAAGCTGTGCATTGCTTGGAATCCTCTGCCACGGTGTCTATAATATCTGCTATAGTATCCTGTTACAACCATCGGCGTTGCCTTAAGTGCCGTACTGCTTGATATCGCGCCATTATTTACATTGCTTTTTTCTGTTCTCTTCTTTCAGGAAAAGGTTACATTTCTGAAAGGCATTGCCGTTATCATTAATATTATCGGCTGTATCCTGACCGTAACCAATGGTAAACTTGAGATCCAGTCACTGGCTCTTTTCGGACTTCTGATGGGTGTCGGTGCCGGATTCTTATATGCACTTACCGCAATCATCGGAAGAGTTGCAGCCAAGAATACGTATCCATTTATCATGAGTATGTACAGTTATTTCTTTGCCGCTGTTTTTCTTGGCATTCCATGGGAGTTTCTCGTACTGAATTCACATTCAATACCGGAATTCTTTTCTGGGGATTCTTCTATGCGCTGATTACAACGGCAATCAGCTATATCTTCTATTATGAAGGTCTGAAGCACATCACGGAAAGCAGTAAAGTTCCGGTCATTGCTTCCGTGGAAGTCATTGTTGCCAGTTTGATTGGAGTTGTATGGTACCGGGAACATCTTGGATTCATCAGTTTCCTTGGTATTGTGGCTGTACTTCTTTCTATTATATTGATGAATCAGAAAGCAAATAACTCTTTGCAAACAGAGAATGTGGCTGCTGAATCTTTATAGCCTTATTATATTATAAGAAAAAGCCTTGCCGTCTCGTCCCACACAAAACAGCAAAGCTTTTTCTTACTCTATCTCTTTCTTCTCCTGCAATACATTTTCTCCCATATATGTATCACATTCTTTTTTCTCAGTCACTGCCTGATACAGCCAGTTTCCTCCATACTCACAGGCAAGTCCCAGGAATGCTCCGATCACCAGCGATATCGCCAGCACACTCCAGTTCCCATCCGCTGCGAATGTTGTAAAACATCCCATGAATGTTCCCGGGCAGAAATCAAACCACTCAGATTTTGCAATGATGCACATCACAAATGTAATGATCCCGCACCAGATCCCAAGGTTGCCGAACACCGAACTAAACTTACTCAGTGTAATGATCGTCATTCCACATAAGACACCTGCAAGATTTGTAACAACGGTCTTTTTCACCCCGCTCATGCCATGTTTGCCACAGGCAAAGTAGGTAGTGCATCCTGCAAATCCGGCCCAGCCGATCAGTCCGACGATTCCTGCGAGATAAGACCAGATACCACAGAGGACTGCTGTTACAATGCTTAATGCACACAAAGAACTCATATCTTAGTATCCTGCACCGTTATCTGTATTTTTCATGATCTTTACCAGACGGCTTGTTCCAAGTCTGTCTGCTCCAAGGCTCATGAATTTCTCAGCGTCGTCGAATGAGCTGATTCCACCCGCTGCTTTTACCTTCACACCTTCTCCAACATGATCATGCATCAGTTTTACATCTTCAAATGTTGCTCCGGCTGTAGAGAATCCTGTAGAAGTCTTGATGAATTCTGCTCCGGCTTTTGTTACGATCTCACACATTTTGATCTTCTCTTCTTCTGTCAGAAGGCATGTTTCAATGATGACTTTTAAGATCTTTCCGTCGCATGCTTCATGGATCTGACGGATTTCTTCTTCTACTTCATCGTATCTTCCGTCTTTTAAGAATCCGATGTTGATTACCATGTCGATCTCAGATGCTCCGTTAGCGATCGCATCTTTTGTCTCGAATACTTTTGTTGCTGTTGTGCTGTATCCGTTCGGGAATCCGATAACTGTACAGATTGGAAGTTTTCCCTCTACGTATTCTGCTGCCTGTTTTACGTATGCAGCCGGGATACATGCAGAAGCTGTTTCATATTTGATTCCATCGTCAAGAATCGTTTTGATATCTTCCCATGTAGCTGTCTGTGTTAATAATGTGTGGTCAACAATTTTTAAAACTTCACTTGTATTCATAATTTCTTGCCTTTCTTTTTTCATTCATTGTGATAGGTTTACTAATTTTCAGTTTGTCTGATTCAGTTCTTTTATTTCAGCTTGTCCAGGATCGAATGTCCGATCGTTCCTTCTGGCATCTTAACACCGAAGTTGTCTGCGATTGTTGCTCCGATAATGGCAAATGTGTCTGTTTCCTCAAGTTCTCCTGCTTCCTTCATAGATGGAGAATATGCAAGGAACGGTACCTTTTCTCTTGTATGGTCAGTTCCGGTATGTGTCGGATCATTTCCATGATCGGCTGTAATGATCAGAAGATCATCCTCTTTCAGTTCTCCTAATAATTCACCGAGTTTGACATCAAATTTTTCAAGTTCCTGTGCATATCCTTTGACATCTCTTCTGTGTCCCCACAGTGCATCGAAATCTACCAGGTTGACAAAGCAGAATCCTTCGAAATCTCTCTTCGCGATTTCGATTGTCTGCTCCATTCCGTGTACGGAACTCTTGGATTTATTTGACTCTGTGATTCCTTCTCCGTCAAAAATATCGAAGATCTTACCAACGGAAATGACATCCAGACCTGCATCTTTCAATGCATTCAGTGCAGTTCTTCCGTATGGCTTTAATGCGTAATCATGACGGTTGCTGGTACGTTTGAACTCACCTTTTTTCTTGCCGACGTATGGTCTTGCGATGACACGTCCGACTTTCCACTCGTCTTTCATCGTAATCTCACGGGCGGTCTCGCAGCAGCGGTACAATTCATCCAGACCAAATGTCTCTTCATTTCCGCAAATCTGAAGAACAGAGTCTGCAGATGTGTAGACGATCATATGTCCGGTTGCGATCTCTTCTTCTGCCAGTTCGTCCAGGATCTCTGTTCCGCTGGCACTCTTATTACCGATGATCGTACGTCCGGTTCTCTTTGACAGTTCATCGATCAGTTCCTTTGGGAATCCCGTCTCTGTAAATGTCTTGAACGGAGTTGTGATGTGAAGTCCCATCATCTCCCAGTGTCCGGTCATGGTGTCTTTTCCGTTGCTTGCTTCTCTTAATTTTCCATAATAAGCCAACGGTTTTTCTACAGGTGCAATACCTGCAAGATCTTTTAAGTTAGCAATTCCAAGTTTCTGCAGATTCGGAATTTTAAACTCTTCTACATTTGCCGCAATATGTCCCAAGGTATCTGTCCCCGCATCACCATAAGAAGCGGCGTCCGGCATCTCTCCGGTGCCGAGTGAATCTATGACTACGGTAAATATTCTTTTATATTTCTTTTCGTTCATATTATACACCTTCTTAATTCTCGTATGTCAAATATCTGGAACAGTAACGTATTTGCATTCCTGTTCCAGAATTTTCTATTAACTGATCTTATATTAGAACAACGTGATCAGTCCAACGATCATCGCACTTAAAATACTTACGAATACACCACCGAGCATTGCTCTGAATACCAGTCTTGAAAGTGTACTCTTCTTTTCCGGGCAGAGTACTGCGATACCGGATACACAGATTCCAAGGCTTGAAAGGTTTGCGAATCCGCACAGGGAGATGGAGCATACAATTTCTGTTCTGTAGTCTAATGTTGATAAGATTTTTCCCAGATCCTGGAAAGCAACGAACTCATTTACGATCAGTTTGTTTCCAAGGAAGGCACCTTCCATCAGTACCTGATTGGTATCAAGTCCCATCAGGAAACCAAACGGTGCGAATACATAAGAGAAAATCTGCTCCAGGCTGATTCCTGCAAATCCAAGAATCATATTAATTACTGCAACGATACCAATGATACCAACCAGAGATGCAGCGATAGCGATTACCATCTGCATACCTGTTCCGGCTCCTTCTGCGATGGCGTCGATCACGTTGGCGTTATTGCCTTTATTGTCCATCTTTACGTCCGTGATAGACTGTACAGGCTCTGTCTGCGGCAGTAACATTTTTGCAACGAGGATACTTCCAACCGGTACCAGTGCGCTGGCGATCAGAAGATACTCCATCGGGATACCAAGTGCATGATATCCTCCGAGGATGGATACTGACATACTTCCCATACCGGATACCAGGATAACTAAGATCTCACTGTCTGTCAGGTTTCCGATATATTTGCTGACCAGAATCGGGCTGTCCGTCTGGCCTAAGAACATGTTGGCAACTGCAACGAAGCTTTCTACTTCTGTTGTCCCCATCAGTTTTCCAACTGCTTTACCGATCCATTTTACTACGAATCCAAGGATTCCAAGATAATAAAGTAAGCTTACCAGTGCAGATACGAAGATAATATTACCAAGTGTCTGTACGATAAAGATACTTCCTGTCGAAGCACTGCTGTCTGCCAGGCTTCCGAATACAAATGACAGACCATTCTGTCCGCAGTTGATAACTGCTGTTACACCGTCCGATATGGCAGACACAACCATCTTACCAACCGGGACTTTTACAAGTAAGATTGCAATGACAAACTGTGCAATGATTGCTTTTCCTACTGCTTTCCAGCGGATATTCTTACGATCCCAGGAAATCAGAAAGATCAGTCCGATTACAACCACAATCCCCAATAAATTTAAAAAGACTTTCATCTCGTTCCTCCGTCTATTTCAGCTGCATTCGCTTTATCTGCGTTTGCTTTCCCTTTGTTTCTTCCGTTCTGATCTTATTTCTCGCGTTCTGCTTTGATCAGTTTTCTGATTGCTTCTACAGCAACTGTGATAGCTGCTTCTGTATCATGTACGATTGGATTTTCCATTCCAAGTGCATTTCTTTCCTGGTTTCCTACTACAAGGAAATCAGATCCACAACGTACTCTTAAGTGGCTTGCTGCGATGAAGAGTGCTGCTGACTCCATCTCGGAAGCTTTGCATCCCATACGTTTCCATGCTTCCCATTTGTTAAGCAGTTCATAGCTTACCGGCATTCTCTGTGGTTCATGCTGTCCGTAGAATGCATCTTTACACTGTACCACACCTGCATGGTATGTATGTCCAAGTTCTTTTGCTGCTGCAACCAGTGCATTTGTTACATCAAGGTCTGCAACTGCCGGATACTCGATCGGTGCATACTCTCTACTTGTTCCTTCCATACGGATTGCTCCTGTTGCAACTACGATGTCTCCACCTTTAACATCCAGTTCAATTCCTCCGCATGTTCCGACACGGATAAATGTATCAGCTCCGCAAAGTGTCAGTTCTTCCAGTGCGATCGATGCTGACGGTCCGCCGATACCTGTTGATGTTACGCTTACTTTTTCCCCATCTAAGTAACCTGTATAAGTAACATACTCTCTGCTGTCTGCGATCAGTTTTGCATCGTCAAAATGTTTTGCGATCTTCGCACATCTCTTTGGATCACCAGGCATGATAACATAACGTCCGACATCTCCCGGTCTGATCTGTAAATGATACTGTAATCCTTCTTCTCCTGAATAATTCTGCATGATATTCATCCTCCTGAAATAAAATATTAAATATTGTTTTTATACATGTCTACTGCTTGTCTCGCTGTTGTCTATTTTATATCTATACTTGTATATTCGCAATATGCAATATTTTACAAATATCATTGTTCGTTTTTGTGCATCTTATACAATGTCATGTTGTATAAATTAGACAAGCCAGAAATAACATTGACTTTTGCCATGTTTACTTTTATTATTTTAATAGAGTCGAAGTCAGATTATACATGTGCTTCTATATATTCTTACTGTATTAATAATAGGAATCCATCTAAATAATTATTTTCTTATGCTTTATCCGGAGATTTTTATTGACGTAGATTTTGATATAGATTTTTATATAGAAGATACTGTTATATCTTATCCCCTTGCTATTTCTATATTTTTAATATACAGGAGTAACTGAATTTATGGAAACGAAAACAGACAAGTCTAAAACCAAGAAATTAAAACATGTAAAAATATACAATGAATTATATGAACTGATCCAGAACGGAACTTATGAACCTGGTTCACAGCTTCCGTCAGAAACTACACTTTCCGCGACTATGAATGTCAGCCGTATGACACTGCGGAAAGCGCTTACCTTATTAAGAGAAGACGGACTGATCAAAGATGTACAGGGCGTCGGACATTTTGTGCGTGAGCCTAAAGCTGCCGGTTCCAGGGGGCGCAAGCATGCCCGGAAAGCCGGTTCTGCAGATGCTGCAGCTTTTGCAGATGCAGAAGACAGCGCTTCAGATGAAACGTTGTCTTCTGATGGCAGTATGACACATCCTGTCCACGACTACTGTCAGGAAGATCTGGACAGTGTCGAACTGGATTTCCGTATCGAACCGCCGTCAAAATCTATTTTAGACAATTTCGACCACTACACTGCTGCTGTTGTCATCGTCGACCGCTGGTATAAGCATGAAGGTCATACCATTGCATATTCTTTAAGCTTTATTCCGATCGAACTGGTCGGCAGGCTGCAGATTGACCTGAACAGCACAGATGCACTGTTGGAATTCCTAGAGCATACCTGCTATGAACAGGGGCATCACTGCAGCCGCTGTGTTACATATTCTACTGCCGGTAACTTCTCTGCGAAGAATTATAAGCTTTCCAGCCACGATTCTTTCCTTATGACACAGGAGAATGTGTATGATGAGAATGAGGAGATACTTGTGGTTAGTAAGCATTATATACCGGCGGAGGTTTTTGAATTGAAGTTTTCTATCTAGTTGATTAACGGAGTTGGCCTCTCGGTCCTTGAAGAAAACAGTATAAAGTGGTTCTTGTTCAGGTTCCATGTCCTAAGAAAAACTAAGAGAGCCAGAATCCCCTAAAAACAAAGGAATTACGTTCACAACTCGCCCCTTTGGGGCTCAAACAGGTTCACTACATTCCTTTAACGGGGATTCTGACTCTCTAACTTTTTCTAAGGACACTCCACATTCACTAGAACCACTTTATACTGTTTTCTTCAAGTCGTGACTGGCTGCGGAAGTTAATCAATTTAATAGTTGAGGTGGTAACAG